>Ga0180430_10000094_pt1 | contig 101104 bp, 92 predicted proteins | sample SS_ome_9_FD_132999 | JGI IMG/M metagenome (GOLD analysis project Ga0180430, IMG submission 132999) | Hypersaline lake sediment archaeal communities from the Salton Sea, California, USA - SS_1_S_2 metaG | ecosystem: Environmental > Aquatic > Non-marine Saline and Alkaline > Hypersaline >...
CGACCCGCGCTCGGACCTGGTGCGCAGGCTTTTGGAGTACAAGCGCTACAAGGAGGCCTCGGAGGGCTTCGCCGCACGCGCCATGCTGGGCCGCGACGTCTTCGTGCCGATGGCGCCGGAGAGGGTCGTGGTCGACGCGGAGGGCCCCATCGAGGGCGACGCCTATCAGCTGGTGGAGGCCTTCTCGAAGCTCCTCAAGAAGGTCCCGGAGCAGGAGTTCCACGACGTAGCCGTCGACCGCATATCGGTCAACGACCGCATCTACCAGATAGTTAATGAGCTCAAGGAGGGCAGGTCCATAACGCTCGAGGAACTGCTGCCGCCCATGGACCGGATCGCGCGTTACGACATCGTCATCACCTTCATCGCGCTGCTGGAGATGACCAGGCTCAAGATGATCCGCGTCTACCAGACCAGCGTCTGCGGGCCGATACACATCCAGGGGACGATGGAGGAGGTCTCCGACGAGGACGTGCTGAGGCTCGTCGAGAGGGAGGCGACCGGCTTCGATAGCAAACCCGAGGCCGAAGAGGACGAGGGGACAAAGACCGAGTAAATTGGAGGGGAAAGACAGATGGATAACTCTGAACTCAGGCCGGTAATCGAGTCCATGATCTTCGTGTCGGAGGAGCCGCTGACCGACTCCGCCATAGCGCTCGCGCTGGCCGACGCCGGCGTCGAGAAGGCCCAGGTCAAGGAGTGCCTGGCCGAGATCGAGACGGACTGGAACGACAACCCCCTGCGCGGCATCGCGCTCACGAAGGTTGCGGGCGGCTTCCAGTTCCGCACAAAGGAGGGGCAGGCCGAGTGGCTTCGCAGGCTCGCCATACCCAAGCCCATGCGCCTGTCCGGCCCCGCTCTCGAGACGCTGGCCATCGTCGCCTACAGGCAGCCGATCATGCGCAGCGAGGTCGAGAAGATAAGGGGCGTTGACTCAGGCGGCGTGCTCAAGACCCTGTTGGAACGCAGGCTCCTTCGGATAGTCGGGCGCAGTCAGGAGCCGGGGCAGCCGCTGCTGTACGGCACGACCAAGGAGTTCCTGGAGATATTCAACCTCAACACGCTCAAGGAGCTGCCGACTCTGCGTGATCTGGAGGACCTGATGCGCGAGCGCCGCTCGCAGACGACGGGCGAAACCGTTGTGAAGGCGCAGGACGACGAGGAGGACCTCACCGAGATCATGACGGACGAGGAGGAGGACGAGACCGAGATCATAAAGCGCAAGCCCCTGGACGAGGACGAGGAGGAGGAGTCCAAGGACATGGAGGCGCTGACCCAGCTGGAGGGCCAGCTCAAGAGCCTCAGGCGCCTCGAGAAGGAGATCTTCCCGAAGCCGGCCGAGGAGAAGATCGAGGCTGTGGAGAACGCCCAGGGTGGCGAGGTAAAGGCGGATGCCGAAAAGCAGACACAGGGGGAGACCGAGGAGCGGGCCGCGGAGGGCGGAGAGGAGCCAGGGGACGCGTCCCAGAAGCAGGATGCGTCTCCAGAGGTTCATAGCTCTGTCGAGTGAGCTCTCGCGCAGGGCCGCGGAGGCGGCGATCGCCGAGGGGCGCGTGAGCGTAAACGGCAGCCCGGTGGACAGGCCCGGCACGGTCGTCGATCCCGCCCGGGACGCGGTCGAGCTCGACGGCGCCAGGCTCAGGATCCCCGCGCAGCACACCTATCTCGCCTATTTCAAGCCGCACAACACGATGGTCACCAAGAGCGATCCGGAGGGGAGGCCCACGATCTGGGACGGCCTATCGGAGTGGCGTTCCAAGCTCAACTCGGTCGGCAGGCTCGACTTCGACTCGGAGGGGCTACTGCTTCTCAGCGACGACGGCGACTTCGTAAACGCGATGACCCACCCCAAACACGAGGTCTGGAAGACCTATCGCGTGCGCGTCAAGGGCGAGCCGTGCGCGGACGAGATCAAGCGCCTGAAGGAGGGCGTCAGGCTCGCCGACGGCGCGACGCTGCCGGCGCGCGTGCGCAGGGTGGACAAGGGCGGCCCCAACGCGCTCGTCGAGATATCGATACGCGAGGGCAGAAACCGCCAGGTGCGCAGGATGCTCGATGCGGTGGGCCACCCGGTCATAAGGCTCAGGCGGATCGCCATCGGTCCGGTGAGGGCGGGCAGCCTCAAGCCCGGCCGTTGGCGGAAGCTCAGGCCCGGGGAGATCGCCCGCCTCATGGAGCTGGCGCGGAGATAAAAAAAGGCGGCGCGTGTTAGCGCCGCCTTTCGTAATGTGCGGGGATGCCCTTCAGTCGTCCTTGGACTCCTCGAACTCGGCGTCGACGACCTTCTCGTCCTTGCCCTCCTCCTCCTTCTTGGGCTCCTCGGCTCCCGGCTGTTCGCCTGCGGCCTGCTGGCCTTCGGCTGCGCTGGCCTTGTACATCGCCTCGGCCATCTTGTGCGAGGCCTGGGTGAGCGCCTCCATCGTCTGCTTTATCTTCGCTGCGTCCTTCTCCTCTATGGCCTTCTTGCAGGCCTCGATCGACTCCTCGATCTGCTTGGCGTCCGCGTCGGCGACCTTGGCGCGGTTCTCCTTGAGCACCTTCTCGGTGTTGTAGACCAGCGCGTCGGCCTGGTTGCGCAGATCGATCTCCTCGCGCCGCTTCTTGTCGTCCGCCTCGTGCGACTGGGCGTCCTTGACGAGCTTGTCGATCTCCTCTTTGTTGAGTCCGGAGCTTGCGGTGATCGTTATCTTCTGCTCCTTGCCGGTGGCCTTGTCCTTGGCTGAGACGTGGACGATGCCGTTGGCGTCGATGTCGAAGGTGACCTCGATCTGCGGTATGCCGCGCGGAGCCGGCGGTATGCCGTCCAGATGGAAGCGTCCGAGCGTGCGGTCGTCGCCGGCCATCTCGCGCTCGCCCTGGAGCACGTGTACCTCTACCGAGGTCTGGCTGTCGGCGGCGGTCGAGAAAATCTGGCTCTTGCGCGTGGGGATCGTAGTGTTGCGCTCGATGAGCTTTGTCATCACGCCGCCGAGGGTTTCGATGCCCAGCGACAGCGGGGTGACGTCCAGCAGCAGCATGTCCTTGACCTCGCCGCCGAGCACGCCCGCCTGGACCGCGGCGCCGGCCGCGACGACCTCGTCGGGGTTGACGCCCTTGCAGGGCTCCTTGCCGAAAAAGCCCTTCACGATCTCCTGGACCTTGGGGATCCTGGTGGATCCGCCGACGAGTATCACCTCGTCTATCTCGTTCGCCTTGAGCTTCGCGTCCTCGAGCGCCTTCTTGCAGGGCTCGATGGTCTTCTCGAGCAGGTCGCCCACCAGCGCCTCGAACTTGGCACGGGTGAGCTTTATGTTCATGTGCTTGGGGCCGGAGGCGTCGGCGGTGAGGAAGGGCAGGTTGATCTCGGTCTCCATCGTCTGGCTGAGCTCGATCTTGGCCTTCTCCGCCGCCTCCTTGAGCCTCTGCAGGACCATCTTGTCGTTGGAGACGTCTATGCCCTGGTCCTTTTTGAATTCGTCGATGAGGTACTCCATCAGCCTCTGGTCGATGTTGTCGCCGCCCAGGTGCGTGTCGCCGTTGGTCGAATGCACCTCGACCACGTTCTCGCCGACCTCGAGTATGGAGATGTCGAAGGTGCCGCCGCCGAAGTCGAAGACGGCGATCTTCTCGTCCTTCTTCTTGTCGAGGCCATATGCCAGCGCCGCCGCGGTGGGCTCGTTGACGATGCGCTTGACGTCGAATCCGGCGATCTTGCCGGCGTCCTTGGTGGCCTGGCGCTGGCTGTCGTTGAAGTAGGCCGGCACGGTTATCACTGCTTCGCCCACCGTCTCGCCCAGGTAATTCTCGGCGGCGCGCTTGAGCTTGCGCAGGATGTGGGCCGATATCTCAGGCGGCGCGTAGGTCTTGTCGTTGACTATGATCTCGGCGTCGCCGTTCGCCGCATGACCGACCTTGAAGGGGACGATGCGGATCTCCTCGGGGATCTCGTCGTACTTGCGCCCCATGAAGCGCTTGATGGAGTAGATCGTGTTGTCCGGGTTGGTTATCGCCTGCCTCTTGGCGATCTGGCCCACGAGGATCTCGCCGTCCTTGGAGAACGCCACCACCGAAGGAGTCGTGCGGGTTCCCTCCTCGTTGGGTATGATCTTGGGCTCCCCGCCCTCCATCACCGCGACACAGGAGTTCGTGGTGCCCAGGTCGATTCCTATTATCTTTCCCATGGTTTCCTCCCAAACCTGTGTATTTTGGCCTAGTGCCTGGGCACATATGGGTCCTTTTTGGGGTGTAGTCAAGCCGGATACAAAGAAAAAGGCGGCCTCGGGCCGCCTTTGCGCTCAAAAAGAGCCTCTCCGGTCACTCCTCGGTTCCGGTGCCCTCGATCAGCATGTCCACCGTCTCCGCCTGGACCGGCTCCGCAAGACCCTGCGCGTTGAAGCTCGCGGAGGTGTTGATCATCTTGTCCTCGATCTGTGCCGCGGGCAGCTTGAATGTCACGGACTGGGAGTGCACCTTGCCGGCCGGCAGATTCTCGACCCTGCACAGGATCTTCGCGCCGTAGTTGAAGCAGCCGCCCGCGTTCTGGACGACCGAGCCGGCGGGCGGAGTGAAGGATATCTCGCCGTCGGATATTGCGCTCTGGCCGCGGTTTTCGAGCAGCAGCGCGATGGTGACGTCCTGGCCTCCGGTCATGTAGCCGTCGCTGCCGATCGGCGTCTTGAGGTTTTGGTAGAGCGCGGCCGACAGATCCCGGATCAGCTCTATCGGCACCGGCCCCAGATCGAGCGGCTCGCCGTAGCACTCGGCGGAGGGGCTCACCTGCGTCTCGGTCGTGCCGAGTTCGATGGTCGCGCTGGTCTGCAGATTCACCGTCGCCATCTCGTAGCCGGAGACCGACAGCGTGGCCGAGCTGGCCTTGGCGGTCTGGGCCGAAGGTTCGGGCTCCTGGCCCTGCTTGAAGTTCACGATGTTGAAGGTGGTGTCGAAGCTGGCGACGTCAGGCTGGTCGCCGTCGGCGAGCGAAAGCCCCTCGGGCAGATCCAGCGGGTCCAGCACGCAGCCGAGGGGGTAGGGGATGCGCAGCTCGCAGCTCTCGCCGGCGTAACACTTCAGGGGGAGCCTGGAGGGCAGCGCCGCCTGCGCGGCGGTCACGTCTATGGTCACCGGCACGTCCACCTCGAAGCCCTTGTACTCGACGTTCTTGCAGTACTCGGATCCGCTCCATCCGTCGGGGAGCTTGGTGCGGAGGTTTTCGTCCTCGTCGTCCTCGCCGTCGTCGTCCCCTCCCTCGTCATCCGCGTCGTCATCCTCGTCGGAGGAGGGGACCGAAAGCGCCTTCGCCGCAGGCGGCGAGACCTTAAGCTTCTGGGCCGCCACCTCTCCGCCCATGGTCTGAAGGGCCAGGTCGATGTTGGCCTCCGTGAAGCTCAGGTCGGTCTCGACGCAGAGGTAGCCCGCGCGCTGCTTGATCGGGATGTCGAAGACGCCGTCCCTGTCGGCGTAGTGCCTGGCGACCATCTCGCCGTCGCGGGTCACGATGAGCTTCGCGTAGGGGACGCCGGACTCCTCTGCGTCCAACTCGCCGTTGCCGTTGTTGTCGAGGTAGACTTTGCCGCTGACGCTGCCCGTGCAGCCCGTGATCATCAAAAGGCCTGCGACGATGCACGCCGCGACCAGCGCCTTGCTCAAGATATTTGGGGTTTTGGCCATAGATTCACCTCGCGGTCTGATCCAGGTATATTACAAGCAATCGCCGTGCCACGCCATCCAGAAAATATGCTATATATATCAATTAGATAGCGACTCGAGTCTTTCTCCTTTTGAGAGTCGCGTCAATTTCTTGACGAGACGGTGGCCAGCTGGCTGCCGTGGGACGGCCATTTGCGGTCATAGCGACCCGCATTCGCTTGCAAATCAGATTTATATGGATATCTTGGCCGGCCCCCTTGCCATCGGGGCTCATAGGGCCCATATCCTGGGCCGTGGGGGTGTGGCTGAGCTTATGATCAAACGCGACTACTACGAGGTGCTGGGCATCGATCGGCGGGCTTCCAACGGCGACATCAAGTCGGCGTACCGCAGGCTCGCGCTCCAGTACCACCCCGACCGAAACCCCGGCGACCATGAGGCCGAGGAGATGTTCAAGGAGGCCTCCGAGGCCTACGAGGTGCTCTGTGACGCCAGGCGCAGAGAGATCTACGACGCATACGGCCATCGGGGCCTCGAGGGAGCGGGATTCCACGGCTTCACCGACATCGGCGACATATTCGGCTCGATGGGCGACATCTTCGAGGAGTTCTTCGGCGCCATGGGCTCCAGGGCCCGAAGGCGCGCCCGCGCCGGAGCCGACATGCGCTTCGACCTCACGATCTCATTCATGGAGGCTGCCAAGGGCGTGGAGAAGGAGATCTCTGTCACGCGGGTCGTGGCCTGCGAGACCTGCGAGGGCAGCGGTGAGGCGCCTGGCACGGGCAAGCAGGTCTGCAGGGCCTGCGGCGGCACCGGACAGATCACGCAGCGCCAGGGCTTCTTCGTTCTGCAGACAGCCTGCCCGCAGTGCGGCGGCGCAGGCAGCCGCATCGAGAAGCCCTGCGACGACTGCCGGGGCGCGGGCCGCGTCTCGAAGCACGAGAAGATCAAGGTCAAGGTGCCCGCAGGGATCGAGAACGGGATGCAGCTGGTGCTCCGCGGCAAGGGGCACGAGGGCGAGCAGGGCGCGAGCGCGGGCAACCTCTTCGTCTACGTGAGCGTCACGCCGCACGATCTCTTCGAGCGGTCTGGCGAGGACATAGTCGTGACGGTACCGATCTCGTTTCCGCAGGCCGCCCTGGGCGACGAGATCGAGGTCCCCGGCCTGGACGGCGAGCTCTCGGTGAAGATACCGGCCGGCGCCGAGACCGGCGACGAGGCGAGGATCAAGGGAAAGGGGCTGCCCAGCGTTCGCCACGGAGGCAGGGGCGACGAGGTGGTGCGCTTCGTGATAAAGACTCCGAAGAAGCTCAGCAAGAAGCAGAAACAACTGCTCGAGCAGTTCATGCGGGAGAAATAGCTTTCCGTTGCAATCCCGCCTTGGATCTACTATTCCTCTAATGCAATGCTGATGGATATCGCCATCAAATACGAGAGCTTTCCGACGGGGCTTAGGCACTTCTATCAGCACTGGGTCCCCAAGGACCCGCCGGCGTGCGTGATATTCGTCCCGGGCCTGGGCGACCACATAGGTCGCTACTCCCGACTGGTGAGCTCGCTGGGAAACGCCGGGCTCGCGGTCGCGCTCTACGACCAGCGAGGGCACGGCCTGAGCGAGGGGCGCAGGGGGCACGTGGCGCGCTTCGCCGACTGGGTCGACGACCTGTACAGCTTCGTCCAGTTCACCTTCACGCGAATTCCCCAGGACACCCCGCTCTTCATCGCTGGACAGGGCCTGGGCGCCCTCATCGGCATCAACTTCGTTCTCGCACATGCGGTGCCGGTGCGCGGGATCGTCGCCGTCTCGCCGTGGCTCAAGCCGCTGGCGCGCACGGCGGATTGGCGCAGGAGGGCGCACTCGAAGATGTCGCGCATCGTGCCGTGGATGACGGTGGACGACGGGATCAGGACGTCCGAGCTCACCCGCGACGTCTCCGAGGTCGATCTCATCTCCGCCGACCCGCTCTTTCACAGGAGGGTGAGCCTCCAGGCGGCGCAGGAGATAGAGCGCAACGTGGGCCTGATCGGGGGGATGCCGCACCGGCTGCACGAGCCGCTTCTGATGCTGGCCGGCACCGCCGATAGCGTCTGTGACCCGCAGGCGGCCAGCTGGTTCACGGCCCGCTCCTCGTCGGCCGACAAGGACTGCAGGATCTACGACGGCATGTATCACGATCTCATTCACGATGCGGGCTGGCAGACGGTCGTGGCCGATATCACGCGCTGGATCTGCGAGAGGGCGGGGCTGGCCGTGGGCGACCGCGACCAGCTCGAGCTCGGCTCCAGGGGAGAGGTATGGCAAAACGTCTCGTCATAGCGGCGCTGGCACTTTCGATCCTCGTCGCCCCCGCGACATCGATGGCCGGCTACAGGTGGGAGCTCAAGAAACAGACCGAGCGGGGCCGCATCTATCACGTGCACACGTGGGACGCCGAGCTGATTTGGAACGCGACGTTTTTCAGCGAGGAGTTCCGTGACGAGTTCATAAAGCAGCACGAGAAGATAAAACACCTCGTTGGCCCTTCGGCCGCGCGCTTCGAGGCCGAGCAGATGCACCGGCAGCTGGACGGCTGGGACTTCTTTTTGGCTATATATACGAAGGACGAGTACAAGGAGTTCAGCCAGTACGACGACTCCTTCTGGGAGATCGAGCTCACGACCGGCGGCGGCCAGGTCGTGAAGCCTATTCTCATCGAGCGCATGCCCACCACGCCCTACGAGAAGAAGATGTTTCCGTACCTGGACAGGTGGTCGCGCGGCTACCGCGTGACCTTCCCGAAGGTGCCGCTCGGCGACGAGATCAAGCTCACGATCAAGAGCGTCGTCGGCTCCTCGACGCTCGAGTGGAAGGTAAAATAGACCGTGATCCGCCTGCCCGCCGAAGCTTCAGCGAAGGCGGGTGATCCGCCTGCCCGCCAAAGCTCTAGCGAGGGCGGGCGATCCGGACTTCGACTTCTTGCGGAAACTCCTTTTTACTACCGTGTCCTTGAGGAAGCGCCTGTCAGCCTTCGGGTGGTCTATGTTGTAGTGCAGCCCCCGGCTCTCCTTGCGGGCGAGCGCGGAGCGGATGACGAGCGAGGCCACCAGCGCGATGTTTCTGAGCTCCACCAGGTTGGAGGTGACGGTGAAGTTCCAGTAGTACTCGTCGATCTCCTTGCGCAGAAGCCTGATCCTGCGCAGCGCCCTCCTGAGGCGCTTGTCCGAACGCACTATGCCGACGTAGTTCCACATCGTGCGCCTTATCTCGTCCCAGTTCTGGGAGATGACGACCTCCTCGTCGGAGTCGGTGGCGCCGCCGGGGTCCCACGGCGGTATTTTCGGAAGCCTCTCCTTCGTCTCCGCCTGCCTGGATATCGCGGCCTTGGCCGCGCGCGTCGATAGTACGACGGCCTCGAGCAGCGAGTTCGAGGCCAGGCGGTTGGCGCCGTGCAGGCCGGTGCAGGCCACCTCGCCGCAGGCGATAAGGCCCTCGACGTTCGTGCGCCCGTCGATGTCGCAGGCCACCCCTCCGCAGAAGTAGTGCGCCGCCGGCACGACCGGGATCGGCTCCTTGACGATGTCTATGCCGTACTCCAGGCAGCGCTCCCTGATGTTGGGGAAGCGCCTCTTTATGAATCTCGCACCCAGGTGGCGCACGTCCAGCAGCACGTGGTCGTCGCCGGTGCGCTTTAGCTCGGCGTCGATGGCGCGGGCCACGACGTCGCGCGTGGCCAGATCGCCGCGCCTGTCGTAGCGCCGCATGAAGGGCTCGCCGCCTATGAGCGTGAGCCTTCCGCCCTCGCCGCGCATCGCCTCCGAGATCAAGAAGGACTTGGCCTTCGGGTGGTACAGGCAGGTGGGGTGGAACTGCACGAACTCCAGGTTGGCCACCTTGGCGCCGGCGCGATAGGCCATGGCGATGCCGTCGCCGGAGGCGACGTCGGGGTTGGATGTGTAGAGGTAGACCTTGCCGGCCCCGCCCGTGGCCAGCACCGTCGTCCTGGCGGCGAAAGCTCTGATCCTGCGGCGGTCGATGTCCAGCACGTATGCGCCGATGCAGCGGCCGGGGCGGCGCCTGGCCAGGCCCAGCTTGCCAGTGGTCACGAGGTTGACGGCTATGTGGTCCTCGAAGACGGACACGTTTCTGTGCAGGGCCAGCGCCTCCAGGAGCGCCCGCTCGATCTCGCGCCCGGTGAAGTCGCCGGCGTGCAGGATCCTGCGGTGGCTGTGACCTCCCTCCTTGGTGAGATCGAACGGCCACTTCTGTCCCCGCGTGAAGTTCACGCCCCAGCGCAGGAGCCTGCGCACCCGCTCGGGGCCCTCGCTCACAACCTCGCGGACCACTTCCTCCCTGCACAGGCCCTGGCCGGAGGCGATGGTGTCCTTGATGTGGCTGGCAAACGAGTCGGCCTCGCTCACGACGGCCGCTATGCCGCCCTGGGCGTAGGTAGTCGCCGCCTCCTCGACCTCTCGCTTGGTCACCACCGCGACCGAGCCGTGCTCGGCGACCGTCAGGGCGAAGGTGAGCCCTGCGATCCCGCTGCCGATCACCAGGTAGTCGTATTGGGCGCGCATCAGGGCATGATTAACAGAGAAATCAAGTGATTACAAATATTTTGACAAAAGGCCCGCTTCGACTTAGAGCGGTGTCGCAGCGATCGGAGGGCTGCGAAAAGTGGCCGAAAGGCGTTATCTCAACCTGCCGAACTGGATCACCCTGGGGCGGCTCTGGGCCGTGCCGGTGCTGTTCGTCCTGATGCTCTTCATGGGCGGCGGGGCGGCGGAGCGGGGCCTGGACCGGACGCTGTCGTTCATCTGCGCCTTGCTCTTCACGGCGGCGATGTGCTCGGACATGCTCGACGGCTACTTCGCCAGGAGACGGGGGCTCTCGAGCACCTTCGGGAAGTTTTTGGACCCGCTGGCGGACAAGCTCGTCTTCCTCGTGGTCATGATAATGATGGTCCCGCTGGGGAGGATCCCGGCCTGGCTCGTGGTGATCTTTTTGGTGAGGGAGGTGACGGTCACCGCCCTGCGGGGGATAGCGGTCGACGAGGGCGTGGTGATAGCGGCCAGCAATTGGGGCAAGTACAAGGCCGTCTTCGTCACGATAGCGACCGCGGGGCTTCTGCTGCACTATCCGTTCTTCGGGGTCCAGTGGAGGCTGATCGGCTGGGTCTTCATGGTGCCGTCGCTGGTCTTCTCGATCGGATCGGGCGTTCACTACGTGACCGGCTTCGTCAGGGCCCTGCGCGCCGGGGCGCCCCCGCTTGACAAGGCCGAGGTGCGGTGATAGACAGCCGCCTCTTTGAATTCTAGGGAATTGTTGTTCTTTTGAAAACCTGTGTGCGGACCGTTCAAAAAGGCCAGCTGCGAGGCAGATGGAGGAGGCCAGCCGAGTCGTACTTGAGGGTACGTCGCAGGCTGTGCCGACGACAGCAACGAAGCAGATGCGCCTTTTTCAACGGTCTGCCTTGCGGGAGTAACTCAGTGGTAGAGTGCAACCTTGCCAAGGTTGACGTCGCGGGTTCAAATCCCGTCTCCCGCTCAAAAAATGGCCCCTTTTGGGGCTATTTTTTATGAGCGCCAACGGTATCCCGCGTTGTCTCCTCAGACGGGGCGCTTCGGGGGCTCTTGGCGGCATAAGCATCCTGCGACGACTCCCGCGGAAAAACCCGGGACACAAAACCGATTTTTTAAAATCTGACCTAGTGCTCCCCGGAAAAATCGGTATTGTGTCCCGGGTTTTTCATCCTCCGCTCGCGCCGGCCCGAATCACGGAGGCCGCAACCGTTCTAGCCCCTCGAGGTGTACACCGCTCGGTGTACGTTTTCTTCAGTAGAATCAATTTTTTGGGCAACAGATCCCGCCAAGTGCCGATGTTATCCGTGAGGAGGTGAAAATATGAGCGACGTGAAGAAATGCCCTGAAGGCATGGTCTACATCCCCGAGGGCAGGTTCCGGATGGGCTCGACGAACGGCGATTCGGACGAGCAGCCGGTCCACGACGTCTATGTATCCGGCTTCTGCATGGACCAGCACGAGGTGACCAACGCCGAGTACAGCGGCTATCAAAGCGCTGACCCGACTTTCGAGCTGATCGCTACCTCATGCAAGGGCGGAGCCAAATCCGTCATAGCACGCGGCGACGATCCCAAGGCCCTGGCGAAGAAGAATAAAGCAAAACTCGACGGCGAGAAGGTGTGCGCCCTGGAGGTCAAGGACGTGACGAGTAAGGCTGTGGATGGATCGCCTTCCCCTCGCGGCTTCGACGGCCTTCATCAGCCTGTGGTCAATGTGGACTGGCATGAGGCAAAAGCCTTCTGTGAATCCCAGGGCAAGCGCCTCCCTACAGAGGCGGAGTGGGAGAAGGCGGCGAAGGGACCCGAAGGATATGATTATGGCACGAAGAGCGGCAAACTGAATCACCGTGAAGCGCATTACGATGCCGAAGCTACAGCGGATGTCTGTTCCTATCCCGAGAACGGCTACGGCCTATGCGACATGAGCGGCAACGTCTGGGAGTGGATGGCTGACTGGTACGATGACGATGCCTACAGCTCGATGGAATCCAGGGATCCTGAAGGGCCTTCGGAAGGTGAATATAAAGTCCTACGCGGCGGGTCCTGGCTCAACAATAACCCTAGGAACCTGCGTGCGGCCCTTCGCCTCAACTCCCGCCCGGGCTACGATAACTACTATATCGGGTTCCGGTGCGTGTCCGCCCCGCAGGACTCCAAGGAGTGATGTAGAAGATATATCCCGTCTCCCGCTCAGAGAGAAACGGTCCTTAACGGGCCGTTTTTTTTATGCTAAGCTCCCGCATCATGCCTGAGCACTTCAGATTCATAGATCCGGACCTGGGGCCCGAGGAGATCGAGGCCGTCTCCGCGCTCCTTTCCGACCCCGAGGCCCAGCCGTACATAAACTTCGTGCCGCGGCCGGGCGGGGTGATCCAGAAGTTCGTCCAGGATTTCACCGCCTTCCTGCTCGAGGGGTTCGACGAGGGCCATCCGCTGGTCAAGGGCGTCATGTCGACGCGCGGCGGGGAGGGCCTGCAGGTCTTCGCCAGCGCCTTCTCCTGCGCCACCGGCGCGCTCTACGCGGGGCTTCGCTCCACGGACGTGGCCGCAGGCGAGGTCGTCACGACCTCGCTCAACTACGTGGGCGTGCCCAGCGCGATCGTCCGGGCCGGGGCGTCGCCCAAGTTCGTCGACGTGGAGGCCGGCTCGCTGTGCATGGACGTCGCTGGGCTCGAGAAGGCGATCGGGAGGAAGACTCGCGCGGTGCTTCTGACGCACGTCAACCGCTTCGTGGACATCGAGCCGATCGCCGATCTCTTCCGCCGCAAGGGCTACGAGTTCCCGCTGATACAGGACGCATCGCTCGCGGTGGGCTCGACGCTGGGTGGCTTAAGGCCCGGTGTCGTGAATCTCGGTCCGGGCGGCTTCACCGTGTTCAGCTTCGCCACCTCCAAGGTCATCACCGGGCTCGGCGGCGGGATGCTGGTGACCAACGACGGCGGCCTGCTCGCGCGCTCGCTCGGCATGGCCTACCAGGGCATGAACCTCGAGCGGATCCAGAAGCTCGACGCGTTCGGGGCCAACCTCAAGATGAACGACATCAACGCGGCGATCGCGCTGTGCCGCCTGGCCAGGCGCAAGGAGATCTTCGAGCGGCGCAGGGCGCTCAAGCGCAAGTACGACGAGCTTCTCGCGCCGCTCGTGGAGAAGGGCCTGGTCCGTCTGCAGGATGCGGGCGACGAGGCCGTGCTCACGCACTACGCTGCGATTATCGACGGGCGCGACGAGTTGGCCGAGCGCATGCTCGGGAAGCACGGCGTGCACCTGGCCATGTGGCACGTCCATCACCTTCAGGATCTTTACGGGAAATACAGGGCGAAGCTTCCGGCGAGCGAGGGCCTGGACGGCAGCTTCACGTTCCTGCCGTTTCACACCAGGCTCACCGACGATGATGTGGGGGAGGTCTGCAGGGCCCTCGCGGAGGAGCTCACCGCCTAGCCCACGCCTATCTCCCTGAGCGCCTTGTCCGCATCGGCGCCCAAGGCGTTCAGGGCCCGTTTCACGTCCTCGATCTGCGGTTCCACTACCGACCCGTCGCCTCCCAGCTTCTTCACGAACGCCGCGAAGCTCACGTGTGCCTTCTCGCACAACATCTGGAATACCGACAGCGGGTACAGCGATATGTTGGAGTCGGCCATGACCAGATCCGCTCCGTCCACGCCCCTGCGCGGTGGCATGATGGGCTCGATGAGCTCGGTGCCCGCGGCCACGAGGGCTTTGAGGTCGAGATCCCGACGCAAGCCGAAGCGCTGCATGAGCGATACCACGATCTCCAGCTGCGCGTTGCCGCCGCCGCGCCCTATGCCGCGGAGGCTGGCGTCGATCGAGGCGGCTCCGGCCGAGACCGCCGCCAGGGTGTTGGCGACCGCCATCCTGAGGCTGTCGTGGCCGTGGAAGCCTATGCCGATCTTGCATCGGGAGGTGAGCTCCGAGACGAGCTCCGAGACCTCCTCCGGCAGAAAGTGGCTGGTCGTGTCTACGACGTATATTATCTCCACGCCAAGGTCCTGCGCGACGAGCCCCGCCTTCACGATCTCCTTTGCAGGTCTCCGGGTGGAGTTGGTCAGCTGCAAAAAGACCGGCAGGTCCGGACGCCGCTTCTTTGTATAGTTTAAATTATTTTCGATTCCGCGAGGATTGGCGCAATTTGTAAAGTATCGGATGAAGTCAACGTCCTCGATGATCGTGTCTATGTCCTTGAACTGGGTCACGGGCGCGGCGCCGGCTATGACGCCTATCTTGGCGCGCCTGACGGCCCCTTTGGCGGCGCCGACGTACTCGGCATCGGTGGCCTTGGCAGCCAGCCCCAGGTTCTCGCCGGCCCCCAGGCCGCAGCCGTGGCTGACCTCGATGTACTCGATTCCGGTCCGGTCCAGCGCCCCGGCTATGCCAGCCACCTGATCGGTCTCGAACTGGTAGTCCAGGGCGTAGCTGCCGTCCCTGACGGTCACATCTAATATCGCGGGATTTAGCTCTTTTTCTGTCATCCGGTGTCCTCTTTCGGCCTAAAATACCCGATTCCCGTCGCGATTGCGAGGCATTTGGGCCCGCGCAAGTCGCCATACGGCGGTTATCTCAGCCCATCGCAGATAACCCATTAAGAAACAAAACAAATGTTTTGACAAAAGGCCTCCGGAAATCTAAGGTCGCGCACCGAATTTCCATAACACCACAAGGTGTTAAATTTTAAGGAAAAAGGAGGAATTTCCCTAATGAGTCCGGTCCACATCGAACCCACCGCAGCACAGAAAAACAGTGAATTTGCAAGGCTCTTCGACGAGAGCACCAAGAAGGTGACGCTCAAGGAGGGAAGCATCATCAAGGGGAGGGTCGTCGGTGTCACGCGAGACTACGTGATCATCGACATCGGCTTCAAGTCCGAAGGCCAGGTCCCGATCGAGGAGTTCAAAAACGTCAAGGGCGAGCTCACGGCGAAGGAGGGCGACGAGGTCGACGTCCTGCTCGAGGCCGTGGAGAACGAGAACGGCATGATGGTGCTCTCCAAGGAGCGCGCCGACGCGATGCGCACCTGGGACAAGCTCTCCGAGGTCAGCGAGGCCGACGGCGAGGTCGAAGGCACCGTGGTGAGCAAGGTCAAGGGCGGCCTGTCGGTCGACATCGGCGTCCGCGCCTTCCTGCCCGGCTCGCAGGTTGATCTGCGGCCCGCGCGCAACCTCGAGAAGTACGTTGGCAATACTTACAAGTTCAAGATCATCAAGCTCAACAAGCGCCGCGGCAACGTCGTGCTCTCCCGCAAGGTCATACTGGAGAAGGAGCGCGAGGCGATGCGCGAGGCGACGCTGGCGAACCTGGCCGAGGGCCAGGTCTTCGACGGTATCGTCAAGAACGTCACCGACTACGGCGTCTTCGTGGACTTGGGCGGCATAGACGGCCTGCTGCACGTCACCGACATGACCTGGGGCCGCATCAACCATCCGTCGGAGATGTTCGGCGTGGGCGACGAGATCAGGGTCGTCGTGCTCAAGTTCGATCCGGAGTCGCAGAAGGTGAGCCTTGGGCTCAAGCAGCTGATGCAGGACCCCTGGGTCGACGTAGACAAGACGTTCCCCGTCGGCACGCGCGTCACGGGCAAGGTGGTGAGCCTCACCGACTACGGCGCGTTCGTGCAGCTGGCCGACGGCGTCGAGGGACTGATACACGTCTCGGAGATGAGCTGGACCAAGAAGGTCAAGCACCCCTCCAAGGTCGTGTCCGTGGGCGATTCGGTGGACGCGATTGTGCTGGACGTCGACACCGACGCCAAGCGCATCTCGCTGGGGCTCAAGCAGATCGAGCCCAACCCGTGGGAGCAGATCGAGGAGAAGTATCCGATCGGCAGCAAGATCAAGGGCACCGTCCGCAACATCGCCGACTTCGGTCTGTTCGTCGAGGTTGGCGGCGAGATAGACGGTCTCGTCCACATCTCGGACATCGGCTGGGTGCAGAACTTCGCCAACCCCTCGGAGGTCTATAAGAAGGGCGACGAGGTGGAGGCGGTGGTGCTGCACGTCGATCCGCAGAACGAGCGCTTCTCGCTCGGCATCAAGCAGCTCCTGGACGACCCTTGGGACAAGATCAACGTCTCCTACACAGAGGGCTCCAAGGTCAAAGGCAAGGTCGTCTCCAAGGGCGGCGTCGGCGCGGTGGTACAGCTCGAGGAGGGCGTCGAGGGCGTCGTCCCCGACGACCATGGCGGGAAGGGCCTCAAGGTCGGCGACGAGCTGGACGTGCTGGTCCGCGAGACCAACCCGAAGGACCGCCGCTTCCTCCTGGCGCCCATAGAGGCGCCGGCCGAGGAGAAGGCGGAGGGCAAGGACGAGGAGAAGCCGGCCGAGCAGGGCGAATAAGCTTCTCGGGGGAAATCGATGCGCCATAAGTGGCTGTTCATAGTCATTCCCGTTGTGGCACTGATCATCTTCGCCTTTATGGCGGGCGCTCTGATGTACCTGATATCCGGCGTGGGCGATAGCTCGTCCTCGCTCTTCTCGGGCGGCAGGGTCGGCGTGCTCGAGGTGAAGGGCATGATCGTGCAGGCCGACGAGACCATAAAGGATATCGAGAGCATCCGCAGGGACGACGACGTCAAGAGCGTTGTCCTCAGGATCGATTCGCCGGGCGGCTCGGTGGGCTCCTCGCAGGAGATACTGGAGGCGATCAGGATACTCAGGGAGGACAAGCCCGTCGTCGCATCGATGGGGGCGGTCGCGGCCAGCGGCGGCTACTACATCGCCTGCGGCGCCGACGAGATCATGGCCAACCCCGGCACCATAACCGGTTCGATCGGCGTGAGGATGGAGCACGTGGCCATAGGGGATCTGCTCAAGTGGGCCAAGATCGACCGCGAGACGCTCAAGACCGGCCGCTTCAAGGACATAGGCTCGATAGAGAGGCCGCTGGACCCGGAGGAGAAGGCGCTGATCCAGGGAGTGTTGGACGAGCTCCACGATCAGTTCACGGGCACTATCGCCGAGGCCAGGGAGCTTGAGCGGGCAGACGTCGACGCCCTGGCAGACGGCAGGATCTTCACCGGCCTCGATGCGAAACAGCGGGGCCTTGTCGACGAGATCGGCGGCTTCGCACGGGCGATCCGCAGGGCCGCAGAGCTGGGCGGCATAGAGGGAGAGCCCGAGCTCGCCTATCCCCCGAAGCGGGGAGGGCTCGTGAAGAGGCTGATGGAGGGGGCCGCTTCGATGGTTCAGTCACTATCCGGATCCGCCGTGGAGTACTGGCGGCCGGTCATGACGATATAGGGCAACCGCATTGTCGCGAAAGGAGGACGACCTTGAACAAGAGCGATCTCATCGAGATGCTGGCAAAGAAGCTCCCCAATCTTGCTGCGCGGGACGTTGAGGTGATCGTGAACACCGTGTTCGACAGCATGACCGACGCGCTCAAAAAGAACGAGCGCATTGAGATCCGCGGGTTCGGGAGCTTCGAGGTGCGCGTCCGCAAGCCCAGGATCGGTCGCAACCCCAAGACCGGCCAGGCCGTGGAGGTAGGCGAGCGGCTGGTGCCCTTCTTCAAGGTCGGCAAAGAGCTGCGCGAGCGCGTCAACAAGGTGGTCTGATGGAACGCCTCTGGGCACCCTGGCGCATGAAGTTCATCGAGGAGCTTCGCGACAAGGGCGCGGGTTGCATCTTCTGCGAGATGGCCGCGCCCGGCGACGATCGCGCCAGGCTCATCCTGTATCGCGGCAAGACCTGCTACGCGGTCCTCAACCGCTACCCCTACAACAACGGCCACCTCATGGTCGTGCCCTATAAGCACGTGGCGGAGCTCGGCGATCTCGAAGCTGAGGAGCACGCGGAGATGCTCTCGATCTGCTCGCAGGGCATCGAGATCATGCGCGCCGAGATGGAGGCGGAGGGCTTCAACGCCGGCTTCAACATCGGGGCGGTCGCGGGCGCGGGCATCAAGGACCACATACACATGCACCTGGTCCCGCGCTGGCGCGGGGACTCTAACTTCCTGCCGATCATCGGCGGGACGAAGTCGATGCCGGAGTATCTGAACGACACCTACGACAGGCTCGTGAAGAGCTTCCAGAAGCTAGAAGCTAGAAGCTAGAGAGGGAGGTTCGGTGAGAAAGTTCATCTTCGCGATAATAATGGCCGTGCTCTTCTTCGCCCTGCTCAACTTCATCTACTGCAACCTCGGCAGCGACGTCTTCGGCTACAAGATCGTCTTCAGGTTCAGCATACCCTATCTGCTGGCGCTGCAGTCCTCCCCGTTGCCCCTGGGCTTCGTGGTGCTCATCGCCTTCTGCGCCGGCATGGTGACGATAGCGCTACTGGAGGCGCTGCCCTCGTTCTTCAAGACCTTGGAGATACGCTCCAAGAAGAAGAAGATCCGCCAGCTCGAGCGCGAGCTCAACGTCGTCCGCCAGCTCTCGGACAAGCCCGAGGCGCCGACAGAAGAAAAGCCAATAGAAAATCCTAAGCACTAAATCCTAAACACTAAACAAATCCCAAATTCTAAATCCTAATGTTCCAAACCCAAGTATTTCATGTGTGGTTTTGGATTTAGGATTTCGTATTTTGAATTTGTTTAGGATTTAGAGTTTAGGATTTAGAATTTATCCCCGCATGCCTTTGCGGGAGCGGCGGATCTTCCTTAGCTCGGTCTTTTCCTTGCCCTCGACCTCCGCGGGTTTGTCCTTCTTGCGCGCCTTCTGGAGGGCCTTGAGGCCCTGGGCCTTGGCCTCGGTGCGGGTGGCGGGCGTGGAGCTGAAGGATGAGGCCTGCATGGCGGCCTGGGCGGTGACCGCGTCGATCTCCCCGCGCTCGAAGGCGCCGTGGAGCTCCTCGCCCTTGACCTCCAGCATGTGGTTGAGCAGGAGCTCCAGGTTGCGCAGCGGGGAGGGGTGTTTGTCCAGCATCTCCTTGATGCGCTGCTTGGCCGGCTTCTTGATCAGTATCAGACCGTCGGGCTCGCGGAAGTCGGCCTTGAGCCCGTCCATGAACTCGCGGAGCTTGTCTCCGGCCAAAAAGCATGAGGGGGCGATCGAGGCGTCGACCAGCTCGTCGAGCCCCTCGTCGGTGTACTTGCCCTCGTTTATGAGCATGGCGTCGAAGGGGATGCGGATCTCGCCCTTGTAGCGGTAGTCGTCCAGGGCGATGAACTCGGAGTGGTTGAGTAGGTAGGTGCCGTCTGCCTGCTTCATGGGCTCGAAAAGCGCCTTCCACTTGACGAGGTCGACCCGTGCGGTGTCGACGAAGCCCATCGTCCACAGCTGCTCGATATCGCCATCCAGGTAGCGGATGTGCTTGCCGTCCGGGGTCTTCTCCAGCGACTCCCAGAGGTGTTCCATCACGTCGAAGTCTTTTAGCTCCAGCACCATCGGCGCCTCTCCATCCTGCGGATTAACCCAAATATAATAAATAATTAGCTAATTACGGTCAAAAGAAAAGGGGGATGAGCTGGTCATCCCCCTGCGAAGGCGTATTTCGGCTCCGGTCAGGACGGGTTCCCGTAGCTGTATTTGCCGCGGAAGATGCGGTCGACGTCCTTGGCGCTCATCTTGCCGACCTCGCTGTTCTCCTCCATGACCTTCTTGCGCGCCTCGACGATCTTGAGGTGGTTCTTGAGCTGGGCGTTCTCCTCGGTGGCCTTGTGGAACTGGCCCTGAATCTTCTTCTGCGCCCTGATCTTCTTCTCGGCGTACTCGAGGTTGTTGATCTGCATCTCTTTCCTGATATCGTTCTTAGCGGCCTCGTGCTCGTAGTTGCTCTCCGCGAAGTCGCGCTGGAACTTGTTCTGCTTCTCGGCCAGGCAGGCGTTGCCGATGGTGGAGATGATGCTCGCGATCGCAGAGCCGGCGCTCATGGCCATGCTGCCGGCGCCGATGCTCTCCATGCTCGACATCCCCTCGGCCGCGCCCGCCGCCTCCGCGCCCGTGGCGCCGGGCGCCTGGGGGACTCCCACCGCCATGTTCGGGTCGCCGTTGAAGGCCAGGCCCGTGGCGTTCGTATTCGGCAGCTCTAGGTCGTAGTTATAATAGTTCACCGAGCCGTCGGGATTGTATATTTTGATGGCATCCGACATCTTTATCTCCTTATGCCGCTATCGAGGGGCTGCCCATGTCCCAGCCGCGCCTGCTGAAGGCGTCGGTCATCGACAGTATCTTGGCCCTCTCGTTCTTGCCGCTCTCGAGTATCGCCGCTATCCTCACCTCGGCGTTCTTCTCCAGCTCCTTGATCTTGAGCTCATGTTTGGTCTGCGCCCCGTGCATGTCGCGCTGCGCGTCGATGGCCTGCTCCTGGACGCCCAGCTGCCTGAGCGCGACCTCCATCTGGTTGTCGGCTATATGATTCTGCGTGTCGTAGTATGCCATCGCTATGTCGGCCTGGTACTCCATGGCGTTGTTGCTGATCACCGACGTGGCTATCATGCTGGCCACGCCGTTTAGCATCCCGCCGGCCTGCAGGCCGAACTGGCCCCACATGTACTGTTCCATGAATTCGGAGTCCGCGTCCGGCGACCACTCGAGGTTTACGTTGGTGCCCTGCGGCATCATGTTCTGCTGCTGGGGTATCACCGGCTGAAAGCTGGGGCCGGCGAGCCCGCCGCCCGTCCCGTATCCCTGTCCTACGGGCGGCACGCCAGTCTGGGGCGGGTACTGCGTCGGTGTCTGGTAGTTGCCTGCGCTTATCATAGTGTCTCTCCTTTACGACTGGGCCTGCTGCTGGTTCTGGCCCGAGGACTGTTGCGGATTTCCGTATGGGTAGCTCGAACTGCTCGTCACCTTCTTGTTCGAGGACTTCGAGCCGTTCATCTTGTTCATCTCGGCGTAGGTCTTGGTGATCTTGATCTTGGTGTTGCGCGAGCTTATCTGCTGCATCGCCACCGAGGTGCCCATCGCCATCATGTTCTTTACGTGCTTGCGCTCGTTCTGCCTGGCCAACGCCATCTTCTGCGCCTTGAGGTCGGCCTCGGCCTCGTCCTCCTTCTGCTCCTGGAGGTCCAGCATCTCCTGGTGCTGCTGCTCGGCCTGGGCGTTGGTGACGGCCGTGCCTATACAGCTGGCGGCGATGCTGACCGCGCCTATGACGAGGCCGGCGATGATGGCGCCGCATCCGAGAATTCCTGTAACTCCAATCGTACAAAGCATTTTTGTGCTCCTATCGTTTTCCCTCGTCTTAATTATCGGCAGATCGTGGAGCGAAAGTTGCGTTTCGGCAGTAAAAAATATAAGAAAAAAACGCATATTTTACCTTGCTTTAGCGCGCAAAAACGTGATAGCGGGCGATCTATGGGCCGGGGGGCGCATAACTATAATGATAAGGCCACACCGATGGTCCGGCAGTACTCCCAAATCAAGGAGAGCTGCCCGGACGCTATCCTGATGTTCCGCCTGGGCGATTTCTATGAAATGTTCTATAATGATGCGGTGATAGCATCTAATATCTTAAATATTACTTTAACATCCAGGAATAAAAACGACGCCAATCCTATGCCACTGTGCGGCGTGCCGTATCATTCGGTGGAGCCGTATATATCTAAGTTATTGGAATCAGGCCGAAAAGTCGCGATATGCGACCAGGTGGAGGATCCCAAGCTTGCCAAGGGCGTGGTCAGGCGCGAGGTCACCAGGATCCTCACCCCCGGCGTCAACGCCGAGGGGCTTGGTTTGAGCTCCAGCCAGGCCAACTACCTGGCTGCCGTCTGTCTGCACGATGGCCTCTACGGCCTAGCTGTGGTCGAGGCCTCCACGGGCTATTTCAGCGCATCCGAATACTCCGGCCGCGCGGAGCTCGTCTCCGAGCTGGCGCGCGTCGCACCGCGCGAGGTGCTCTTGGCGAGGGGGCGCAAGGGCTCAAGGCTCGAGGCCCGCGATCTCTCCGAGGCGGTCGGCGGCGCGCTGGTGAGCGAGCTGGACGAGTCGGAGTTCGACTCCGCCGGCCTGCGCGATATCGAGGGAGGCGACGCCGTGGCCGCCGAGATGCCAGCCGCCGCCCGTGCAGCTGGCGGCGCGTTGGCGTATCTCACGGCGGCGCAGATGGGCAGGCCCGCCCAGGTGGTGAGGATAGAGTTCGGGGGCGGTAGCACGATGATGCGCCTGGACGAGCAGACCAAGCGAAACCTGGAGCTCGTCTCGACCATGAGGGAGGGCTCTCGAGAGGGATCGCTGCTGTGGGCGCTGGACTGCACCAAGACGGCTGCCGGGGCGAGGCTGCTTGGCAGGTGGCTTCTGTATCCGCTCACGAACTGCGGGCTCATCGAGGCGAGGCAGGATTCGGTGGAGGCCTTCGTGGAGGGCGCCGAGTTGAGGGATGCCGTGTCGAGCGCGCTGGCCGAGATCTACGACGTCGAGAGGATAACCAGCCGCGCTGCCACCGCGCGCGCCAACGCCAGGGACCTCGCGGCGCTTGCGCAGTCGCTGGCAGCGATCTCGAAGCTCAAGGGGATCCTGGGGCCCCTCGAGGCGCCCTTGTCCGAGCTGGCATCGAGGATCGACCCGATGGAGGGCTTGAGGGAGAGGCTCGCGGCCACGATTGTCGGGGAGCCGCCGCTGTCCGTGAGGGACGGCGGGATCGTAAGGCCCGGCGTATCCGAGGAGCTCGACGAGCTCAGAGACGCGGTCTCGGGCGGCAAGCGAAGGATAGCCGCGATGGAGTCCGCCGAGCGCGAGGCCACGGGCATCGGCTCCCTCAAGATACGCTACAACAAGGTGTTCGGCTACTACCTCGAGGTCACGAACGCCCATCGCAACAAGGTCCCCGATCGTTACATCCGCAAGCAGACGCTTGCCAACGCCGAGCGCTACATAACGCCGGAGCTCAAGGAGTACGAGCAGCGGGTGCTGGGCGGCGAGGGGCGCGCCAAGGCGATGGAGTACGAGATCTTCTCCGAGCTCAGGCGCGAGGTTGCATGCGCGGTGGCCCGGCTGCAGAGGAGCGCCCAGGCGGCGGCCGAGATAGACTGCCTGCTGTCGCTTGCCCGCGTCGCCGTGGAGCACGACTACGCGCGGCCGAAGGTGGAAGACACGCCAGCGCTGGAGATAGCGGACGGCAGACACCCGATCGTGGAGAGGCTAATCGAGGAGCGCTTCGTCCCCAACGACGTTACGATGGACGGCGACGGCCGGAGGATGATCATGGTCACCGGCCCCAACATGGCCGGAAAGTCCACGGTCATGCGTCAGACGGCGCTCATCGCACTCATGGCGCAGATAGGATCGTTCGTGCCGGCGAAGGAGGCGCGGATAGGCGTGGTCGATCGCATCTTCACGAGGGTTGGGGCCTCCGACGCGCTGGCGCGGGGCCAGTCGACCTTCATGGTGGAGATGGCGGAGGCCTCGGTCATCCTGCGCGAGGCCGGGCCGAGGAGCCTGGTGCTCATCGACGAGATCGGGAGGGGGACCTCCACGTTCGACGGACTCGCCATCGCCTGGGCCGTGGCCGAGGACCTGCACGACAGGGTGCGCGCGCGCACGATGTTCGCCACGCACTATCACGAGCTCACCGAGCTGGCGCGGACCAAGGATGGGATCGCCAACTTCCAGGTGGCGGTGAAGGAGTGGGAGGGCAGCATAGTCTTTCTCCGCAAGCTCACCGAGGGCGCCACCCCCCACAGCTACGGCATACACGTCGCGCACCTCGCGGGGTTGCCGGACGGCGTGATCAGGCGAGCGGACGAGGTCCTGAGCAATCTCGAGGATGGCGAGTACGACGAGATAGGCTCGCCCAGGATCGCCATCGCCCGAGGGGGGACGGCTCGGGACGATGCGCAGTACGGGCTGTTCGCCGAGGAGGCGCCGTCGGAGGTGGTCAGGGCGCTTTCCGATCTGGACGCGGACTCCATAACGCCGCTTCAGGCCCTCAACATCATCCATGAGCTCAAGGGCAAGGTCTGAGGCATTTGGCGTTGAGAATCGCGTTATCGAATGGTAGTATTGGAAAACTATGAAGAAACTCATCACATCTGCGTTGGTTGCGGCGGTCCTTCTGCTGCCCGCCCTAACACTGGCCGATCCCTCCGTGGCATCGTACGAGAAGGGAAAGCCCTGCTACAGAAAGCTCATGGGGGCGGGCGGTGCAGCGGCTCCGGACAAACAGTGGCGCGAGTGCATCTCGCTCTTCGAGGCCGTGTACAGGGATTATCCTACGGGCGTGAAGGCGCCCGGCTCGCTGTACTCGTCCGGCAGGCTCAAGCTCGCGCTCTACGAGAAGACCAAGAGCACCAAGGAGGCCGAGGGGGCGATAAAGGACTTCAACCTCCTGATACGCGAGTTTCCAAAGAGCTCGCTGGCGGACGACTGCCTCTACCTCATTGGCGTGCTGCGCCGAGATGCGACAGGGCAGAAGGACAGGGCCGCGACGGCATTCAGCTACCTGATAGAGCACTATCCTACAGGCGACATGGCTCCCAAGGCCAGGGTCGCCTTGGAGCGACTCGGCGGGGCCCCGGCCGCGAAGCAGGCCAAAGCGGAAGGGGATGAGCAGGATAGCGCGCCGGCCGCCGAGGCTGCCGCCGGACCGTCCACAAGCCAGGCCGAATCAAAGACATCGGAACCCGCTCCCGCTGCCCGAGGCGCGGCGACCGAGCACGCCAGCGCCTTCAGCCCGGCCACGATCGAGGCCATCAGGGTGAACGAGGGCGCCGAGGCGACCTCCGTGGAGTTCACGCTCGACAAGAACGTGGAGTACTCTATCGAATACACGGAGAGCGGCCCCAGGACGCGCTCGCCGGCCAGGCTCGAGGTCTCCATTCTTCACGCCGCTCCCGCCGACGGCCTCGAGAAGAAGCGCGAGGTGGGCTCGACGAGGCTGATCTCGTACAAGGTCAAGAAGATGTGGCTCTCCAGCGGCGTCAAGGCCGACTTCAGGATGGCGCCGGGGACCAGATACGAGATCACCAACGCCGGGGGCATCCTGACGGTGCTGTTCTCAGGGGGTTCGCCCGACGCCGCGCCGCAGCAGCATGAGCAGGTTCAGGCGACGGGCGAGGTGCAGTCCAACCTCAGGATCGTCATTGACCCGGGTCACGGCGGCAACGACGAGGGGGCGGTCGGGCCCAGGGGAACCAAGGAGAAGGATGTAACGCTCTCCATATCCAAGCGCCTCGCGAACGAGCTCAAGAGGAAGATGGGCGCCAGGGTGTGGCTGACCAGGACGAGCGACAAGTATCTGACACTCGAGGAGCGCCATGAGTATGCGGTCCGCAAGAAGGCCGACCTCTTCATATCCATTCACGCGAACGCATCTCGCAACAAGGAGGCCTCCGGCGTTGAGACCTATTACCTCAACAACGCCACCGACGAGGCGGCCCGCAGGCTCGCTCAGCGCGAGAACAGGGCCACCAGAAAGAAGATGTCGCAGGTCGAGCACATACTCTCCACGATGCTGCAGAACTACGATACCGCCGAGTCCCGTGAGCTGGCCCGCGAGGTGCAGGGGCGACTGGCTCGCGCCTCACGGGGCGGCGTGAAGAACAGGGGAGTGCGCTCCGCGCTCTTCTACGTCCTGGTCGGGGCGAAGTGCCCGGCGATACTCGTGGAGACCGCCTTCATATCCAACCCTCGGGAGGAGAAGCTCCTCGTCAGCGGAAGATATCAGAAGGGCCTGGCCACCGCGGTGGCGGAGGGCGTCCAAAGATATCTGAGCAGGCGTGACGACCGATTGGTCTCGCTGTGACCCACTCGAGAGACATCCCGAAGCCGCCCCCGACGCCCGAGATCGATATCGGGCGGTGTGCCTCAAACCCCGTCGCGGCGGTGTCCGATCTTATAGAGCGAAGGAGGCGGTGGTTTCAGGAGGCGATTTCGCTTCGCTGCGACGCCATCGAGGTGGCGCGGGCGAGCAGCGACGTGGTCGACGGCGCGGTTTCGGCGCTGTTGGCCAATGCTCAGGAGAAGGGCGTCTGCAGGGATGCGGTCGTCATGGCGCTGGGAGGCTACGGCCGAAGGGAGATGGCGCCGCAGAGCGACGTCGACCTGATGTTCCTCGTCGAGGAGGGGTGCACAGAGCAGGCCAGGACGATCACCGACCACATACTCTATCCGTTCTGGGACAGCGGGCTGGACGTCACCGGGGTGACCCGCACGCTGGGCGACTGCACGGACGTCATAGCGACGGACGTCAGGGCCCTCACGTCGATGCTCGACGCCAGGATGCTGGCGGGCTCCTCTGGGCTTTGGGGGGGCTTTCAGCGGATGATACGGGACTGCTTCTCCAAGCGGTCGGACAGGGCGGGCTTCCTCGAGAGAAAGATGAAGGAGCGGGCCAAGCGACTCAAGCGCTACGGCGCCTCGATCTATCTGGCACAGCCCAACGTCAAGGAGAGCGAGGGTGGCCTGCGCGACTACCACACGCTGATGTGGGCGCTTAAGGCGAACATGATGGACCCGGAGGCCGACGGGACGATGGAGCCCTATGCAGGCGGACGCCGTGCTTTAGAGCTCATGCGCAGCTCATACTCCTTTCTCTGGAGGGTCAGAAACGCGCTGCACGTGGTCGACCCTAGCTCCAAGGACAGGCTTGCGGGTCACTCTCAGCAGGAGCTCGCGAGGCTGCTCGGATTCAGCGACGCCGGGGACTACACGGCGAGGCAGGCGCTCATGGCCGAGTACTACGGGAGGGCGGCCTCGCTCCACCGCGCCTGCGAACGGGCGCTTTGCATGCTGCGCCGCGAGTTGAATCCGCCATCCAAACTGACGTCCCTGGTGCTCCGCAGGAGGCTGCCCGACGGGCTGGTCAAGACGGAGTATGGGACGCTCGCGATGGGCGCGCCAGAGGACGCCGTGGACGCCGCCTCGGTCATGAGGCTGTTTGCCGCCGCGCGCGTCATGGGGGTGCCGGTCGACGCGGTCACCAAGGAGGCGCTCGATCTCAACCAAGGCTGGAGGGGCGCGCAGTTCGGGCCGGCGGAGTACGGCATAGTTCGCGAGATCTTCGCGGATGTCGCCAACCTCGACCGCGTGCTGGACGAGATGCAGGAGTGCGGGGCGTTGGCGGAGGTCTTCCCGGAGATGGAGGGCCAGTTCTACAGCGTCCAGGATGCCGGCTTTCACACCTACACGGTGGGCGTTCACTCAATAAAGACGGTAGGCCAGCTCGCGGAGTTGTCCTCAAGCAGGTCGAAGCTGCCTCCGGCGGGCGCCCTCAAGCTCGTGCGCAGGCCGCGCGTCCTTGCGCTCGCGGCGTTTCTCCACGACATAGGCAAGGGTCATGGCGGGGCGCACGAGAGCCGCGGCGCGGAGATGGCCAGGGACATCGCGGGGAGGTTGGGCCTGGACGGGACGGACTGCGCGGACGTGGAGTTTTTGGTCCGTTCGCACCTGCTCATGTCCACGCTGGCCTTCAGGCGCGACATAAGGGACCCCTCCATGGTCGGTCGGTTCGCCCAGTCCGTGCGCTCGCAGGAGCTGTTGGCGATGCTGTATCTGCTCACGTATGCGGATCTGCGGGCCGTTGGCCCCGGCGTCTGGAGCGACTGGAAGGGCGGCCTGCTCACGGAACTGTATCAGAGGACGCTTGCGCACATGGCAACCGGAGGAATGACGCCGCAGAAGCGCAAGAGGGAGGTGGGCCGCATCACCAGCGCGGTGCTGGGCAGGATCGGCTCCGCGAGCGACGAGGGGCTGCTCCGCGAGTTTCTGCTGCGCATGCCGGAGAGATATCTCTTCTCCGTATCGCCGGATTCGATAGCCGCCCACTTCATGATGTCGAGGGATCTGGCGACGAGGCCGGTGGCGACGCTCACGCGGAACGTGCCGCAGCGCGGCTGCACGGAGTTTTCGGTCGTCACCGGGGATTCCCCTGGGCTCTTCGCCAAGATCGCGGGCGTGCTCTCAGCCAACGGCGCCAACATAGTGGACGCCCAGCTGTACACCTCGCGCGACGGCACGGCCATAGACGTGCTGTGGGTGACCGATTCGCTGCACAGGGTCATGGACGATGCCGAGAGGTGGTCCAGGATCAGGCTGGAGCTCGCTCAGGCCATATCCGGCGAGAGGGAGCTGGCCCGGATCGTGGGCAAGCGCTTCGTGCCCAGGATCATGTCCCGAGGGAGGAGCAGGCGCCCGATAGAGGTCACCGTCGACAACGACGTATCGGCCATGTATACGGTGCTCGAGATCTCCGCCGACGACCGCAGGGGGCTTTTGTACAACCTCGCCTCCACCATGCACGATCTGGGCCTATCGATAGATGTGGCGCGCATCGCCACCCATGTTGACCAGGTCACAGATGTCTTCTATATTAAGGACTCCTTCGGGAGGAAGCTGGATTCCAGGGAGCGCGTCGAGGGGCTCAAGGCGGCCCTGGTGAAGGCGCTCGAGGAGTGAGGGCAGGCATGGTCTGGTATGTCATAGCTGGCATCGCTTTTGTGGTAGCCCTGGCGCTTCTGGTCTTCAACTTCGTCAGGGACCGCAGGTACATGGGCAAGAGGACCTCGCAGGCGATGAGCCGTGATCTCTGGGACGAGATTGAACAGGAGAGGGCCGAGGCCTTGGAGCGCAAGGAGAGGTTCGAAAAGGAGCTCGAGGAAGCGGGCAAGAGGTGAGGATGGCGCGAATAAAGATCTGCAAACAGCAAGGTTGCCACGATGCCGCTACGACGGACGGCTACTGCAGGCTCCACTATCTCAAGCACTGGCGCAAGATCAAACGGGCGCAGAAGAGGGCGGCCGCCCGCAAGCTCAACAGATACGTCGAGTACGTGTGCAAGCAGAACCCGGACGACTTCATGGACGTCATTCGCAAGGACCTGCGCAGCCCGCAGTTCTCCGGCATGGCGGAAGATGCGGGCTCAGCCCAGGAGTTCGGATCGCTATTCGACGACGTCTCCGACGAGCAGGAGATAGAGCGCATAGTCAAGAAGCTCAAGGTCGAGGAAGGCTTCTAAAAAAACCCCGGGCTCTCACCCGGGGTTTTCTAATCCCTAATCCCTAATCCCTAGTCCCTAACTCTTCCTCCTCGATGGAAACCATATCAGGCACCAGGCGACCACTGCGAAGATGATGAGCGACAGCCACCCGCCGGCGCTCTCGAATATCGCCGGCTCCTCGACCCCCAGGACCATGCTCGAGATTGAGGGGACGTGAAGCGCGAACAGGGCGGCGAGTATGACGCCGGTGATCGCCTCCCCGGCGATGAACCCGGAGGCGAGCAGTATGCCCTTGTCCTCCGTGCCCCTCTCGCCGCCGCCCCTGCGCCTGGCAACGATGTCGGCTATCCACTTGATGACGCCGCCGACGAAGATGGCTCCGGTCGCCCTGAAGGGCAGATACATCCCGACCGCGATGAGCATCGGCGACGGGGCCTTGATGAGTATGAGCGCCAGCGAAAAGAACATGCCGGAGATCAAAAGACCCCAGGGCATATCGCCGGAGATGATCCCTGTGGCCAGCTGAGCCATGAGCCCCGCCTGAGGCGCCGGCAGCTCGGTGTCGCCGATGCCTATGCCCCCGGCGGCGATGTTGGCCTCATGGAGGAACATGATTGGGGCGACGAGCGTGAAGGCGACTACCACGGTGCCGATGATCTCGGCCACCTGCATCTTCCAGGGGGTGCCGCCTATGAGCTGGCCGACCTTGAGGTCCTGTATCATGTCGCCCGAGAGGCAGGCCGCGCAGCAGACCACGGTGGCGATCGCCAGAACGGCGGCGATCCCCGGCATTCCAGTTATCCCGAAGATGACCATGATCAGGGCCGCTATGATTAGCGTCGAGATGGTGAGCCCGGAGACCGGCTGGTTGGAGTTGCCGACGATGCCCACGAGCCAGCCGCCGACCGCGGCGAAGAGGAAGCCCGTGATCATCATGACGATCACCGAGACGACCGTGCCCATGACGTTGTCGGTGAAGTGATAGTAGACGAAGGCCATGGGTATCGCCAGGCCCAGCGAGGCCAGGAAGACGCCCTTGAGGTTCAGGTCCTTGTCCAGCCTCGTCCTTCCCTCCTCATGGTGCTCGTGCTTCGTGAAGACCCCCCTGAAGGCCTTCACCAGCGAATGCCTCAGACCCCACAGCGTGTAGATCGAGCCCACGAGCATCGCGCCGACGGCGAAGGGCCTCACGAGGTTGTACCAGGCGGTGTAGGCCATGTCCGCGAATCCCACGCTGGCGCCGCCTGCGGATAGGCTCTCCATGAAATTCGGGTTGAAGAAGAGGGCGAGCGGTATGAATACGAGCCAGGCGAGCACGCCTCCCGCGAAGTTTATGCAGGAGTACTTCGGGCCTATTATGTAGCCCACGCCGAGGAGCGCGGGGGAGGCCAGCGGCGAGTCGAAGACGAAGCCGCCGCCGTAGGCGATGTCGCCAAGCGGCTCCTTGTTGCTCTTGAAGTGGTGGATCACGGAGGTGGGGAACTTGAACATGAACTGCTTGAAGCTCTTGAAGATCGCGATACCCTCCCTGTTCTTGAGCATCTCTATGAGTATGCCCAGCCCCATGGCGCCGAAGACGTATCCGGCGCCGCTGGCGCCCCTCTGTCCGGTCTTGACGATCTCGTAGCAGGCGAAGCCCTCCGGGAAGGGCAGATCGGCATCATATATGAGGGTGCGCCTCAGTAGGGTCACGAAGAGGATCCCCATTATGCCGCCTACGAGCGTTATGAGCGTTGTCTCCCAGTAGTTGAACTGGGTCCAGAGCCTCTCGCCGCCCACGTTGACCATGACGAAGGCGGGGATGGTGAATATCGCTCCGGCCACCAGCGCCTCGCCCACCGCCGCGGTCGTCCTGGCGGTGTTCTGTTCGAGGACGCTTCCCCTGAAGAAGGGGAGCCTGAATGCCGCGATGGCGATGACCGCCGCCGGCAGCGAGGCGGTGACGGTCATGCCCGCCTTGAGCCCCAGGTAGGCGTTGGCGGCGCCCAGCACCACGGCCATCAGTATGCCCAGCAGGATCGCCTTGAGCGTGAATTCGGGCATGCGGCTGTCGGCAGGCACGTAAGGCTTGAATTCCTTAGACATTCTCCCCCCCTTGTTGGCGTTTCGTGATCCCCGGACCCCTCAGGGGGCCTGAGATTTTGCCCCGATTACCCGATCTGCGGGATGCTGTCAAACCCTCTGATCGCACTTGCCTTTTTGTCTTCTTGTGCTATGAGTCGCGAAATTTTTAAAGGATGGTCCAGACGGGCCCGGCAGGGCCCGATATTGCAAAGGAGGGGGACATGGCGGATACGCAGATCGTGAAGGAGCTGCTGGATAAGTACATGGAGGCCTACGCCCACCGAAACATCGAGGCCCTGGCGTCCACCGTGGCGCAGGACGCCGAGTTCATAGCCTACGGCACGGACGAGGGCGAGTCCTGGCACGGCTGGGAGGTCTACAAGACCTCGACCGAGAAGCTCTTCGGCGCCATCGAGGAGATCCACTGGGATCGGGGCGAGCCCCACCTGCGTTTCTCCAAGGACGGCAACGTCGCGTGGTTCGCCGAGCAGCTCCACGGCAAGTTCGTCACCGGCGGAGAGAAGCATGAGTGCGACTTCCGCATCACCGGAATCGCAGAGAAGCAGGGCGACCGCTGGGTCATCGTGCAGTTCCACCGCTCGACGCCGGCGCACCCGCACGCGGTCCCGTATCTCGAAACACACGGCGTTCGCTTCGACTGAGGGGGAGCGGACCTTAACCAGGAACACTGATCTTACGGAGGTCTTATGGAGAAGCGTGCATTTACGCCGTACGTTCCGGAATCCACCGACCTGCGCGAATTCACACTGCGTGCCCTGCTGCTCGGTCTGGTCATGACCGTCGTGCTGGGCGCTGCGAACACCTATCTCGGTCTTCGCGCCGGCATGACGATAGCTGCCACCTACCCGGCGGCCGTCCTTGGCATGGCCTTTCTGAGGGTGGTAAAGGGCTCGATCCTCGAGGAGAACCTCGCCCGAACCGTCGGCTCAGTTGGCGAGTCGCTCGCGGCCGGCGCCATCTTCACGCTGCCTGCGTTCTTCCTCGCCGGCGTCTGGAAGGACATGGCGACGGTCCAGCACTACCTTGAGGCCACCGGCATCATGCTGGTGGGCGGAGTGCTGGGCATCCTCTTCGTCACGATGCTTCGTCGCGTGATGGTCGACGACGCGGAGCTGCCGTATCCGGAGTCGATCGCGGCCGCCGAGATCCACAAGGCGGGGCGCACCGGCGGGACCGGGGCCAAGTATCTCATCGGTGCCCTGCTCTTCGGCGCGGTGATACAGCTTGCGGCAGCGTTCAAGCTCTTCGCGGCGAGCTGGGAGAAGTTCGTTCACTTCAGCAAGACCGGCATCGGCCTCTTCACCGGCCGCGGAGATCTGATAACCAAGGTGAGCGCGGGGGGCGGCACGCTTCTCACCACCCCGTATGTCTCGCCGGCCTACATCGGCGTCGGCTACATAATCGGCCCGAGCCTCGCGGCGCTCAACTTCGCCGGCGGCATTCTGGCCTGGGGGCTCTTCGTCCCGCTGCTTCTGTACTTCGTGGGCCCGTCGCTGGAGCCGGTGATGCTGCAGGAGGGTATGGACATCAACTGGATCTCGATGGCCTACGCGGTCTGGAAGTTCATGGTCAGGCCCATAGCCATCGGCGGCATGCTAGTGTCCGCGGTCTACACGCTCTATAGGATGCGCAAGAGCCTGGCCACCGGCATCGTGCGTTCCATCGGTGATCTCAAGAAGGCCGCTACCTCCGAGGAGGAGTCCAGCAGGCTCGATAAGGACATAAGCTTCAAGGTCGTCGCGCCGCTCATACTGCTGGTGTCGGTCGCGATGGGCTTCTTGTACTTCTACTTCTGCAACGACGTGAAGGGGGCGGTGATCGCGACGGTGGTGATGGTGGTGACCGGCTTCTTCTTCGCGGCGGTCTCCGGATACCTCGTGGGCATGATCGGTTCGTCCAACAATCCGGTCTCCGGGCTGACGATCGCCACGGTGATCGTCGCCGCGCTGCTGATGGTGCTTCTCGGCGTCTCTGGCCTCTCCGGCGTCGCCGCGGTCCTGGGCGTGGCCGCGGTGGTCTGCGTCTCCTCGGCGATAGCCGGCGAGATGCTGCAGGACCTGAAGGTAGGGCACTTCCTCGGCGGCACGCCCTGGAAGATGCAGGTTGGCAACATAATAAGCGTGATCGTAGCCGCGGGTGTGATGTTCGTGCCGATCATCTTCCTGCACCAGGCGGACATCAACATGGGCGGGACCGGCCTCGGCGGCCAGGCGCTGCCCGCCCCTCAGGCTGGCCTGATGGCGATGCTCTCCCAGGGTATCGTGGCCGGCGAGATGGCCTGGCCCCTGGTGATAGTGGGCATGCTCATGGCGGCCGCCATGATCTGCGTGCAGGTCCGAAGCCCGATGCTGGTCTCGGTCGGCATGTACCTGCCCTTCGGCACGGTCGCGGCGATCTTCGTGGGCGGCATCATCCGCGCAATAGCGGACAAGTTCGCCGAGCGCCGCAAGTACAACGACGCGCAGAAGACACGCATGGAGAACGGCGGGGTGCTCCTGGCCTCCGGCTTCATAGCCGGCGAGGCCCTCATGGGGCTTGTCATCGCGGGGCTGGCGGTCTTCGACATATTCCTGCCCGCGGTCTTCGATTCCCCGTCCTTCATATGGGGCATACTGATATTCCTGGTGCTTGGCTTCATACTGGTCAAGTACCCGCTCAAGAACGCAGGGAGCCCGGATGAACCAGCACCACCCTCAGCGATGGGATGATGTAGTAGCGACACGCGCGATTGGCTGGGAGGACGGCCCGGAGGATCGGGCCGTCCTCCTCGTCCCGCGTTTCCGCAAGGGTCCTCTGGCGCGGTGGCTTCAACCTCGCCTGAAAAAGCCCTTCATGCGCGTCAAGCTAGATGACGTGGGATCCTTCGTCTGGCGCAGGCTGGACGGGACGACCTCCTTCCGCAGCATCGTGGGCCAGATGAAGGAGTGCTTCGGCGACAGGGTGGAGCCCGCCGACGAGAGGCTCAAGATGTTCTACAAGATCCTGTATAAAGATAAATTTGTCGAACTCTTTGCGCCCGCCAGAGATCAGACGACGCCGTCATCCTGCAGTGATGCCTGAGTGTTTAACAGTTGAACGGTTTTACGGTTGAACCGTCAAACCGTACGGCCGTTAAACCGTATAACGGTTTTCTTTTTTTCCGATGCCCAAATTAGCATACATCAAGACGTTCGGCTGTCAGATGAACGAGCACGACTCGTCCAAGATGAGGCTGTGCCTTCGCGGTCTGGGCTTTGGCGAGGCGGCGTCTATGGAGGATGCCGACCTCGTCATACTCAACACCTGCACCATCAGGGAGAAGGCCAGCCACAAGGCCATAAGCGAGATGGGCAGGGCCAGGGTGCTCAAGCTGGCCAGGCCGGGGACCGTCGTGGGCGTCGCCGGCTGCGTAGCGCAGGAGATGGGCGATCAGATCCTGGAGCGCTTCTGCGACATCGACTTCGTCTTCGGGCCCGATCAGATATGGCGTCTGCCCGAGATCCTGGACGAGGTGTCGGCCGGGCTCAGGCCGGTGCATGTCGATCTCATCGACGACCCGTCCGCCTATCGCTTCCTCGATAACGTACCGCCAGTCACCAGTCACCAGTCACGAGTCACGGCCTTCGTGACGGCGATCAAGGGCTGCAGCTGTGCCTGCAGCTACTGCATAGTGCCATCCGTCAGGGGGCGCGAGGTATCGCGCGCGGCCGACGACATCGTGGGGGAGTGCCAAAGGCTGGCCGACATCGGCACGAAGGAGGTCGTGCTCCTCGGGCAGAACGTCTGCGCCTACGGCCGCGGCGCGGGGACGACCCTGGCCAGCCTGATAGCGAGGATAGCGAAGGAGACCCGCATCGAGCGCATCAGGTTCACCTCGCCGCATCCCAGGGACGTCACGGATGAGCTCGTGGGAGAGTTTCGCTCGAACCCGAAGCTCATGCCGCACATCCACCTTCCTGTACAGGCCGGTTCGAACGACACGCTGCGCCGCATGCGCAGGGGCTACACGCGAGAGCGATATCTGCAGGTGGTCCGCGCCCTGCGCGATGCCCGGCCCGGCATGTCCATAACTACGGATCTCATCGTCGGCTTTTGCGGCGAGAGCGAGTGCGAATTCGAGCTGACGATGGATCTAGTGCGAGAGGTGGCATTCGACTCCGCATTCGCTTTCATGTACTCGCCGCGGCCCGGAACCGAGGCGGCGAAGAACATGCCTGACGACGTTCCGCTGCGCGTCAAACAGCGCAGGCTCGATCGACTGCTCACGCTGCAACGGGAACAGGGCAGGTCGCGCAACGAGGCGAAGGTCGGTTCGGCGGGCGAGGCGCTTGCGACCGGCGTGGACAGGATGGGCAGGGGTCTGATCACCGGCCGGCTCGCCTGCAACCGCATAATACATTTCGCTGGCCAAGAGGGGCTCATTGGGACTATAGTTCCGGTCGTCATTACGGGGGCGAACGACAATTCGCTCTCCGGGGAGATCGCGGGATGACGAAGGAAAGCAAGGGAAAGAGCCGCAAGGGCGATGACTTCGTGGAGATGAAGGTTACTGGGCTCACGATAGACCCGTTCACCAGCATGCCCATCATCATCCTCAAGGACATGGAGGAGAAGTGCGCCCTGCCGATATGGATCGGCCTCATAGAGGCCTCCGCCATAGCCACGGAGTTGGAGCACATCGAGCTCACGCGGCCCATGACGCACGATCTTCTGAAGAACGTCTTCGACGAGATGGGCATCTCCGTGAGGAGGGTTGAGGTCAGCGACCTGGCGGACAGCACATTTTACGCCAGGCTCGTGCTGGTGCAGGGCGAGAAGGAGTACGTGATGGACTCCAGGCCCTCGGACGCGATAGCGGTGGCGCTTCGTACGGACTCGCCCATCTACGTCGCCCGCAGCGTCATCGACAAGTCGCGCAAGATCGATTTGGCGAAGGATGGCGGCACCGAAGAGGTGAAGAAGCAGAAGTGGGCCGAGATACTCGAGAACCTATCGCCCGATGACTTCGGCAAGTACAAGATGTGATCCCGTGAAGCGCGAGACCCCCCCAGGCAAGTTGACGAGATGGACGGTTACCGCTGTCTATGCGGCCCTGATATTCTACGTCTCGATGCGGCCTAACTTCGGGCCGCCGCTGTTTCCGCACTCGGACAAGGTGGCGCACTTCGTCCTGTACGCGGGGCTGGCCTTCCTCGTCGTCTGGTCGCTTCGGGTCACGGTCCTTCGCTTCTGGCCACATGTGCCCATCCTGGCGTCGCTGCTGGCCGTTTTCTACGGCGGCATAAACGAGATCCATCAGCACTTCATACCCTACAGGGAGGCGGAGGCGCTGGACATGGTCGCGAACGCGCTCGGGGCGATAGTTGGTACATTGCTGGCGATGCGCGTGGCGCGCGCGCTCGAGAGGAGGAGGGTGAGGAGGAGGCTCGAGTCCGAAGGGAGGTGCGTGTGATACTTGCGCTGGGCGAATCTCAGCCCAAACTGGGCAGCAATTGCTTCGTGGCCGAGGGGGCCGTCGTGGTGGGCGACGTCGAGCTGAGCGAGCACGCCAGCGTCTGGTACGGGGCGGTCGTGCGCGCCGACGAGAACCGCATACGCATCGGGGCCAGGACGAACGTCCAGGACCTGTGCGCGCTGCACGTCGACGGCGATAACTGTCTGAGGATAGGCGCGGACGTCACGATAGGCCACGGCGCCGTGGTTCACGGGTGCAGCATCGCGGACAGGGTGCTCGTGGGAATGGGCGCAATAGTCATGAACGGCGCCGATATCGGTCGCGATACGATCGTGGGTGCGGGCGCGATAGTGACCGAGGGCACGAAGGTCCCGCCGTGTTCACTCGTGCTGGGCGTCCCGGCGAAGGTGCGTCGGGAGCTCGCCGACGAGGAGATCGCCGCCATAGTCGCGTCGGCGAGGGACTATGTGAAGACCGCATCGCTGCATCTGGAGCGCGCGAAGGGCCGCTCCGGCGGCTGACGAGGAGAGCATGCTCTATCCTGACTTCAAAAACTACGTGAGGGAGAGGGGTCTGGTCTCCGAGGGCGACGGCCTCATCCTGGCCGTCTCGGGCGGCGTCGATTCGATGACGATGATGGATCTCGTGCTCAGGTTCGCCAAGGCGATGAAGCTCAGGCCGGCAATCGCCCACGTCAACCACGGCCTCAGGGGCGCGGCCTCGCAGGCAGACGAGGAGCTCGTGCGCCACGCCGCGGAGACGAGCAAGGTGCCGTTCCTCCTCAAGAGGCAGGGGCCCGCGGGAGGAGAGAACCTCCAGGACTCCGCGAGGAGGATACGTTCGCGGTTCCTGAGGAGGGCGGCCGCGGAGCAGGGCGCGCGCAGCGTCCTTCTGGCGCACAACAGGGGGGACCAGGCGGAGACGGTCCTCATGCACATGCTCAGGGGCGCGGGCCTCGATGGCCTCGTCGGGATGCGTCCCGCATCGCAGGACGGAGACATCAGGACGGTGAGGCCGCTCTTGTTCGCCTCGCGAGAGGAGATCGCCGCATATGCGCGGGAGCGCGGCATCCAGCACCGCGAGGACGAGACCAACCTCACGCTCAAGTATAGGCGGAACGAGGTGCGGCACAGGCTGATGCCGCTGCTTGAGGAGATCAACCCCAAGGCCGAGCAGGCCATAGCCTCCATGGCGGAGAGGCTGGCCGGCGAGAGCGAGGCGCTGGATCTTCTGGCACGCGCCTGCTTTCACGACGTGCTGGACGACGCCTCCGACGGCAGGGTGGTGATGCGGGTGGGCTCGTACGCGGAGTTTCCCAAGGCGATACGCACGAGGATCCTCAGGACGGCCTGGCGGCGGGCGAGCGGTTCGGCGGCGGATCTCAACTCCGACCAAATCAGAAGGATAGACGACATCGCGACGGGCGGCAGAGGCGAGGGGAGCTACCGCCTCAAGGCCCCGTTCTCATTCGTGCGCAGCGCCAATCGAATGGAGATCTCCTCGAGCTGAGTCCCGCGCGGCGCCCATTACGCCTTGCTTTCAGCGGAATTCTAAGATAAGTTCACAGCTTAGAGTCAAGCCCAGGAGGGATCATGCCCGTAGAGAAAAAACGTCCGCTCGGCGGCGGCAAGCCCCATAAGACCATAGCGCTGTGGCTCATCATCGTCCTCATGGTGATCGCCGTGCTTCACATCATGAACAAGCCTATGGAGACCAGCGAGAAGATAAGCTTCTCGGATTTTTTGACGGCGGTGGGCGCCAACGAGATCGAGCAGGTCACCATCCAGGAGGACGAGTATCGCGGCAAGTTCAAGCCCGGCTACCGAAACGGAGCCCGATTCCAGACGATCGGTCCCATCGACAGCGAGGAGGCGCTCAAGCGCCTATCGATCACCGACGCGAAGATCGAATACATGAAGAAGAAGGAGACGCCTCTGTGGCAGACGATGCTGATCTCCTGGCTGCCCATGCTGCTTCTGTTCGCCTTCTTCTTCTTCTCTATGCGCCAGATCCAGGTGGGCGGCGGCAAGGCCATGAGCTTCGGCCGCAGCAAGGCGAAGCTTTTGGCCGACAACCAGAAGAGGGTGACCTTCGCCGATGTGGCGGGCGTCGAGGAGGCCAAGGACGAGCTCCGCGAGATCATCGCCTTCCTGCGCGAGCCGAAGCGCTTCACCGCGCTCGGCGGAAGGATCCCCAAGGGCGTGCTGCTGGTCGGCCCCCCGGGGTCCGGCAAGACGCTCATCGCCAGGGCCGTGGCCGGAGAGGCCTCCGTGCCGTTCTTCTCGATATCAGGATCCGACTTCGTGGAGATGTTCGTGGGGGTAGGCGCCGCGCGAGTCAGGGACCTGTTCGAGCAGGGCAAGAAGAACGCCCCCTGCATAGTGTTCATCGACGAGATAGACGCAGTCGGCCGTCACCGCGGCGCAGGCCTCGGGGGCGGACACGACGAGCGCGAACAGACGCTCAACCAGCTGCTCGTGGAGATGGACGGCTTCGAGTCCAACGAGGGCGTGATCATAATGGCCGCGACCAACAGGCCCGACGTGCTCGACCCGGCCCTTCTGCGTCCCGGCCGCTTCGACAGGCGGGTCGTGGTCCCGAGGCCGGACGTCGGAGGCCGCGAGGCGATCCTGGGAGTCCACGCAAAGAACAAGCCGCTGGCGCCGGACGTCGACCTCTCGACCGTGGCGCGCGGGACCCCGGGTTTTTCCGGGGCGGACCTGGAGAACGTGGTCAACGAGGCGGCGCTCATCGCCGCGCGCTTCGGCAAGAAGCTCATCGAGATGAGCGACTTCGATCTGGCCAAGGACAAGGTGCTCATGGGCTCCGAGCGCCGAAGCATGATCATCTCAGAGGAGGAGAAGCGAAACACGGCATACCACGAGGCGGGGCATACTCTAGTCGCCAAGCTCATCCCGGGGACAGACCCGATACACAAGGTCACCATCATCCCCCGCGGGGCGGCGCTCGGGCTCACGCAGCAGCTGCCGATAGACGACCGCTACACGCAGAACAAGCGCTTCTGTGAGGACAGCCTGTCGATATTGCTGGGCGGGAGGGCCGCCGAACAGCTCGTCTTCCAGCAGCCCACGACTGGAGCCGGCAACGACATCGAGCGCGCCACGCAGCTGGCCCGTAGGATGGTCTGCGAATGGGGCATGAGCGAAAAGCTGGGCCCTCTGGCCTTCGGCAAGAAGCAGGAGGAGATCTTTCTCGGCCGCGAGATAGCCAGGCACGCCGACTACAGCGAGGCAACCGCCAGGGAGATAGACGCCGAGGTCAAGAGCATCGTCCAGGCAAGCTACGAGCGCGCCAAGGAGCTTCTGACCGCCAACCGCGACAAACTGGAGAGGCTCGCGCAGGGGCTCTTGGAGTACGAGTCGCTGTCGGGCGAGGAGATCGAGGCGGTGATGCACGGCAAGCCGATCGAGCGAAAGAAGAAGGACAAGGATGATCTCGTCGACGCTGTCGAGCAGGTCAGGACCGCCGACCAGCAGAAGGCCGACACCGAGGACGCGCCGACCAAGACCGCTCCAGAGACGGCATGAAGATAGGAAGTCTCAGTCTCAGGTCCGATCGCCCCGCCATCATGGGCATACTGAACGTGACGCCGGACTCGTTCTCCGACGGTGGGGCGAGCTTCGCCCCGGAAGACGCCGTCTCCAACGCACTGCGGATGGCCGAGGCGGGAGCCGACATCATCGACGTCGGCGGCGAGTCCACCAGGCCCGGCGCGGAACCGGTCGCCGATGACGAGGAGATCGGCAGAATCCTTCCGGTCATCCGAGGGATCCGCGGGTCGAGCGACATACCCATCTCCATCGACACCACCAAGTCCAGTGTCGCGCGCGCCGCGATCGATGCCGGCGCCGACATGATAAACGACATCTCCGCCGGACGCTTCGATGCCTCCATGTTCCCGCTCGCCGCCGAAAGCGGGGTCCCCATCTGCCTGATGCACATGAAGGGCACGCCGCGCACGATGCAGCTGGGCCCGACATACGAGGACGTGATGGCCGAGATAGGCTCCTTCCTGCGCGAATCGATCGGCATGGCCGTAAGGGCGGGCGTGGCACGGGACGCGGTAGTGGTCGACCCGGGCATAGGCTTCGGCAAGACCGCGGGGCACAACGTCGAGATACTCAGGAGGCTTGCGGAGCTGAGCTCGCTGGGTTCGCCAGTGCTCGTTGGTGCATCGAGAAAATCATTTATTGGCAAGATATTAGACGTAAAAGTTAATCAAAGACTTGAGGGAACTCTTGCGGCGGTCGCCGCCTCGATCCGGGGAGGGGCGCATATCCTGCGCGTCCACGACGTCGCCGCCGTCAGGCGCTTTGTCGAAATGTACCTTGCGCTGTCCTCCTAGTCGGATTTGCTTGAAATATCTATTGATTTCCTGTACCTAGACTCGATCCCAAAACGGGGAGATCGGACATGACTATGCCTGAAAGGAAGATATTCGGGACGGACGGGGTACGCGGCAAGGCGGGCCAAGCTCATATGGGCCCCGAGATGGCGCTGGATCTGGGCCGTGCGGTCGGCGCCCTTTTCAAAAACGGCGGACACAGGCACCGGATCGTAATCGGCAAGGACACGAGGCTTTCCGGATACATGCTAGAGACGGCGCTGGCCTCGGGCGTCTGTTCGATGGGCGTCGACGTGTGGCTCGTCGGTCCGCTTCCCACGCCGGGCATCGCATTCATAGCCCGCAGCATGCGAGCCGACGCTGGCGTGGTGATATCCGCCTCGCACAACCGCTTCGAGGACAACGGCATCAAGTTCTTCGACAGGGACGGATTCAAGCTAGCCGACGAGCTGGAGCTGAGGATGGAGGAGACTGTGCGCTCCGGGATCGCTCCGGAACGCCTCGCGACGGGCTCCGAGATAGGAAAGGCGCACAGGATAGACGACGCCGACGGCCGCTACATCCAGTTCCTCAAGGGGCACTTCCCCCACAGGCTATCCCTCGATGGGCTGAGGCTAGTCGTCGACTGCGCAAACGGCGCCGGCTATCGCGTCGCCCCGACCGTCTTCCAGGAGCTGGGGGCCGAGGTGATCGAGCTTGGTACCGACCCCGACGGCACGAACATCAACGACGGCTGCGGCTCGCTGCACCCGGATAGGATGCGCGAGCTGGTCGTGAGGATGCAGGCCAACGCGGGCATCGCGCTGGACGGGGACGCCGACCGCGTGATCATGTGCGACGAGAGAGGCGCCATAGTGGACGGCGATGTCATAATGGCGCTGGCCGCCTACGACATGAAGCGCAGGGGGAAGCTCCGCAAGGACACGTGCGTTGCGACGGTGATGAGCAACCTCGCCCTGGACCGAGTGATGCGTGAGAACGGGATCAACGTCGTGCGCACACAGGTGGGCGACCGCTACGTCATCGACGAGATGCGCAGGAACGGATACAACCTGGGCGGGGAGCAGTCCGGACACCTTATATTTCTCGACCACAACACCACCGGCGACGGGATCATGGGGGCGCTCAACGTGCTCGCCGCCATGCAGAGGCAGCAGAGGCCGCTGTCTGAGCTGGCGCGCATCTACGAGCCGTATCCTCAGGTGAGGATGGACGTCGCGGTCGCGCGCAAGACGGACTTCTCCCACATCCCCGAGATCGCCACCATCGTTGACTCCATCAGGGGGGAGCTGGGAGGCGACGGGAGGCTCGTACTGCGGTACTCCGGCACGGAGAACATCGCCAGGGTGATGGTGGAGGGGGAGAACCAGCATCGCATCAGGGACATGGCCGAGGACCTCGCGGGTCTCATAAGGAACCACCTGGGACCCGACATCGGGATGCCGATCTAGAGCAGACCCTATGATCAATCTCGGAGTAAATGTTGACCACGTCGCGACCATCAGGCAGGCGCGAGGGTGCGCGTATCCGGATCCGGCCGGCGCGGCGCTGGAGGCCATCGCCGGCGGCGCCGATCAGATAACGATACATCTGCGCGAGGACCGCCGCCACATCCAGGACAGCGACGTCGTACGTATCCGCGAGGCGATAGATGTGCCGCTGAATTTCGAGATGGCCGCAGCGGACGAGATAATCGCAATCGCCTGCGAGATTAGGCCCAAAACCGCTACGCTCGTGCCGGAGAGGAGGCAGGAGCTGACGACCGAAGGGGGACTGGACGTCGCCGCCTCCGTCGGTCGCATCGGGGATGTCGTAGGCAGGCTCGCGGAGGCCGGCATCGTGGCGAGCCTATTCATAGACCCCGATATATCGCAGGTGGAGGCGGCCAGGGAGGCCGGCGCGCCGCTCGTGGAGCTGCACACCGGTGCGTATTGCGAGGTGCCCGACGAGCGCTCCGCCCTGGCCGAACTGGGGCGCCTCATGGAGGCGGCGGCCAGGGCCGACGAGCTCGGCCTTAGGGTCGCGGCCGGGCACGGCATCAACTACGAGAACGCGACCAGGATAGCGCGGGCGCTCAAGCAGGTCGTCGAGTACAACATAGGCCACGCGATAGTGGCGCGATCGATATTCGTGGGGATGAAGGAAGCGGTGGGGGAGATGAAGAAACTACTGGAAGGCTAAGGTTGAGGTTTAGGTCGAGGTTGCACTTGGCCTAAACCTAAGCCTCAGCCTTAACCTTAACCTTTCGGTTTTGAACGGAGTGAACATGATCATAGGAATAGGCGTGGACATAGTGGACGTGAAGCGTTTCGAATCCATAATCTACAGGTGGCGCGAGCGCTTCCTCCGACGCATCTTCACCGACAAGGAGATCCGCTACTGCAACACGAAGAAGCACCCGGCGCAGCGCTTCGCGACGCGATTCGCCGCCAAGGAGGCCTTCGTAAAGGCGCTCTTCCCCAAGGGGCAGAAGGGGATAAGGCTTCGGGACATAGAGATAGACCAGCACGAGTCCAGGCCCGTCATCAACTTGAGCGGCCCGGTCAAGGAGCTCGCCGACAAGGAGAACATAGGCAGGACGCACATCATGCTCTCCCACGACGGCGACTACGGCATCGCCAACGTCGTGCTGGAGAAATGATGTTTGAAATCTTATTCGAAAGACTGAGCGGTTCGGGGCCTTTTGGCGGCTAGGCGTAATAAAGCCGACTCCCGCGGAAAAACCCGGGACACAATACCGATTTTTTAAAATCTGACCTAGTGCTCCCTGGAAAAATCGGTATTGTGTCCCGGGTTTTTCATCCTCCGCTCGCGCCGGCCCGAATCACGAAGGCCGCACACAAAATCTAATGCGGCGAGAAGCGCCGCTTTGAGGTGATTCGAAATAGTGATATGAAAATAGTCACGGCCGAACAGATGCGCGCATTGGACCGCGCGGCCATCGAGGAGCGGGGCATCCCCTCGCTGGACCTGATGGATCGCGCGGGCCGCGGGCTGGCCGATCTGGCGTTGGCCGTCGCCGGCGGCCGGGGGCCGATAGCGGTCGTGGCCGGCAGAGGCAACAACGGCGGCGACGGCTTCGTCGCGGCGAGGCTCCTCAGGGAATCCGGCGCGGATGCCTTCGTGGTTCTCGTGGCGGATCCGAAGGATCTCTCTGCTGACGCCAAGGTGAATCGCGACAGGTTCGCGGAGGCCGGCGGCGAGATCGCCAGCGACCTCGACGGAGCAAGGCTCGGCGGATGCGCCTGCGTGATAGACGCGCTGCTCGGGACGGGCCTTGCGAGGGATGTACGGGGCGAGCTAGCCGGCGCGATCGAGGCGATAAACTCCGCGGGTGCGCCCGTGGTCGCGTGCGACATCCCCTCCGGTCTGAACGCGGACGACGGCCGCGTCATGGGTGCGGCGGTGAAGGCTCGGGCCACCGCGACCTTTGGGCTTCCGAAGCTGGGACTCTACGTGGGCTACGGAACGGATCACGCGGGCCGCGTGAGCGTAATAGACATTGGCATACCCGAGGATCTGGTGCGTTCGCTGGAGGTGGACGTTGAGCTCATAGAGCCCTCGATGTTCGCGGGGGCGTTGACGGCGCGAAAGCCGTCAAGTCACAAGGGCAGCTTCGGGCACGTCGTCGTGTTCGCCGGATCGGGCGGCCACCTGGGCGCAGGCTACCTCGCCTCGATGGCCGCGCTGCGCGCCGGCTGCGGGCTGTGCACGTACTGTCTGCCCATGTCCTCCTTCGACAAGTTCGACGCCAGGTATCCCGAGATCATGTGCGACCCTATACCCGACGACGGCGCCGGCGCCTTCGGCCCGGCGGGCGTAGGCCGCGCCGTCGAAATCTGCGGCGGCAAGGGCGCACTCGCGATCGGGCCGGCAGTCGGCACTTCGGATGCTACGCGTACCTTCGTGAACGGCCTGCTCGCCAGGACTGGGATCACGGCGGTCGTTGACGCGGACGGGCTGAACGTCCTGGATGCACCCGCGCTGCAAAGGAGGAAGGGCGGCGCGGTGCTGACCCCGCATCCGGGTGAGATGTCCAGGCTCCTGCGCTCGTCGATCGAGGAGGTCCAGGCCGATCGGCTGGGGGCGGCCAGGCGGCTCGCCAGGGAGTCGGGATGTATAACGGTCCTGAAGGGCGCGGGCACGGTGGTGGCGGAGCCGGGGGGCTTGTGCGCGATCAACCCGACTGGAAACCCCGGGATGGCCTCCGCCGGCATGGGCGACGCGCTCACCGGCATAGTCGCGTCGCTCATCGCCCAGGGGACGGGCCTGCGCGAGGCGGCGATGGCTGCCATGTACGTTCACGGCCTGGCCGGCGACATGGCGGCGGAGGAGCTGGGCGAGGCGGCGGTGGTGGCGACGGACGTGATAGGGATTCTGGGTAGAGCGATGGAGCGAGCGACTTGAAGAGGACGACGAAATCTGCGGACGAGACCTTCGGGGCGGCTTTGGAGTTTGCATCCAAGCTCGGCCCGGGGGACGTGCTCGCGCTCGTGGGGGAGCTGGGCGCGGGGAAGACCCGATTCGTACAGGGACTCGCCGCTGGTCTGGGAGTGCCATCGAAGGTATTCGTCCGCTCGCCCTCCTTCGCGCTGATAAACGAATACAGGGGCGGCCGCATGCCGCTTTATCACTTCGACTTCTACCGCCTCGTCGATCGGGCGGAGCTGTGCGATCTGGGTATAGAGGAGTACATCGAAGGCGACGGCGTGAGCGTGATAGAGTGGGCGGACAGGTTTCCCCAGGCGCTGCCTGAGAGGGCGCGGAGGATAGACTTCACGATAGTGGACGAGAACACGAGGGAGCTTGTGTACTCATGACGGAGGGCTGATGTCGAGATATGATCTTGCGGTCATCGGAGCGGGGCCGGGCGGATACGTCGCTGCCATCAGGGCCTCTCAGTTGGGCGCGAAGGTCGCGCTCATAGAGAGGGGCGAGATCGGCGGCGTGTGCCTCAACAGAGGGTGCATACCGACTAAGTCGATGATAGCCTCAGCGCACGCTCTGGAGGGCGTGCGCCAGGCGGGCGCCTACGGCGTCGAGGTCGAGTGCTCGGGCGCGCGGGTGGACATGGCCAAGGTGAAGGCCCGCAAGGACGAGGTGGTGGCGAAGCTTCGCTTGGGCATCGAGCAGCTCCTAAAGTCCAACGGCGTGGAGCTGATCGAGGGCACCGCGGCGGTGGCCGGTCAAGGAAGGGTCTCTGTGGATGGAGATCCGGTCGAGGCGAAGAACATCCTTGTAGCCACGGGCTCGACCTGGATTGAGATACCGGGGCTTACGCCCGACGGAGAGCGCATCGTCACCACGGACGAGGCGCTGGACTGGACCGAGGTACCGGCCAGGCTCATGATCGTCGGCGGCGGGGTCATAGGCTGCGAGTTCGCGTGCATGATGAACGCCTTCGGCGCCAAGGTCACGCTCGTGGAGGCCACCCCCAGCATCCTCCCGCCGGTGGAGTCGGCGATGTCGAGGTTGCTGGCTAGGCAGATGAAGTCGCAGGAGATAGAGATACTGACCGGGACCACCGTGGAGAGGGCTCAGGCGGGTGCTGGCGGCGTGAGCGCCTCGCTCTCGAACGGCGAGTCCCGCGAGGTGGACAGGGTTCTGGTCGCGGTCGGCAGAAAGCCACATGCAGCAGGCCTGGGCCTCGAGGCGGCGGGCGTGAGCTTCACCGAGCGCGGCGCCGTCGAGGTGAACGAGAGGTTCCAGACCAGCTGCGACGGGATCTTCGCGATAGGCGACGTGACGGGTGCCCCGATGCTGGCCCACGTCGCGAGCGCCCAAGGGACGGCCGCCGTGGAGTGGATCTTCGGCGAGGGCGGCTCCTACGACGCCGAAGTGATCCCGTCCCCGATATTCACCACGCCGGAGATCGGGACCGTCGGGCTCACCTCCGAGGAGCTCAAGGCCAAAGGCACCCAGTTCATGACAGGCCGCTTCCCGTACGCCGCGAGCGGAAAGGCGCTGTGCGACGGCGAGCCGGACGGCCAGGCCATCGTGCACACGGACATGGAGGGGAGGATCCTGGGCGTTCACATCATCGGCGAGGACGCCACGCTGCTCATACCCGAGGCCGCGCTCGCGATCCGAAAGGGGCTTGCGGCGAGCGAGCTCGAGCAGACGATACACGCGCACCCGACCCTATCTGAGGTGGTCGCGGAGGCCGCGGCGGACGTATTCGGCAGGGCGATACACAAGGCGGGAAGGCGCAGATGAGCACGATCGTACATAAATACGGAGGCACGTCTGTCGCCGACTGCGGCCGCATAAGGGCGGTGGCCCGGAGGGTGGCCGCGTGCGCGAAGGCGGGCGAGAGGATCGCGGTGGTCATCTCCGCGCGCTCCGGCGAGACCGACCGCCTCATAGGGCTGGCCCACGAGTTCTCCGAGGAGCCGGACGCGCGCGACATGGACCTGCTCGTCGCCACGGGCGAGCAGGCGAGCGTGGCGCTTCTGTCTCTGGCGCTGCGCGCCGAGGGGCTCCAGACTGAGACCTTCCTGGGCTTCCAGGCGGGTTTCCTGACGGACGGCAACCACGGCAGGGCGAGGATCGAGCGCATCGATCCGGATCGCGTGCGCCGTTCTCTGGAGGCCGGCAGGGTAGCGATCGTCGCAGGCTTTCAGGGGATAAGCCCCGACGGCAGGATCACGACTATCGGACGCGGGGGCTCCGACACGTCGGCGGTGGCGCTCGCCGCTGCATTGAAGGCCGACCGATGCGAGATCTTCACGGACGTGGAGGGCATAAAGACCGCCGACCCTCGCATCTGTCGCGACGCGAGGCTTCTCAAGTGCATAACCTACGAGGAGATGATGGAGCTGGCCGACACCGGCGCCAAGGTGCTCCACTCGCGCTGCGTGGAGCTTGCGGCGAAGTACTCGGTGCCGCTGGTCGTGCGCTCCTCGTTCGACGAGGGCTGCGGCACCTGGGTGGTGCCGGAGGAGGGCAGGCTTGAGGGCTCGGTCGTGACCGGCATCAGCCTCACGACCGGCGAGGCGAAGGTCGCGATAAGAAAGGTTCCCGACAGGCTGGGGGTCACGGCCCAGATCTTCAGGCAGATCGCGAAGGCCGGAATCGACGTCGACCTCATCATCCAGAACGTCTCCCAGGACGGGCACGCGGACCTCACGTTCACCGTGCCCAAGGGCGAGCTAAGGCGCGCCATGACGCTGGCCGAGCAGCAGGCGCGCGAGGTGGACGCCGGCCGCGTCGAGGCCGCCGGCGACATAGCCAAGGTCTCCGTCGTGGGGCTGGGCATGCGCGGGCATGCGGGAGTCGCTCACCGTATGTTCGAGGCGCTGGCGGCGGAGGGGATCGAGATCCAGATGATCGGCACCTCGGAGATCAAGGTGTCTATAGTCGTGGATATCCGTGCCGCGGAGAGGGCGGTGAGGGTGCTCCACGACCGGTTCGGCCTTTCAGGCATCAGTACTTGAGGGGTCGTCGGATAAGTGTTAATATCCCTGCGCAGAAGCGTCGGATAATTGACACAAGGTCGGGCCATATCATAATGAGAATACGATGGCGACTCTCTTCACAAAAGAATCCCATTTAAAATCCAATAGATATATGAGACTCTCTGCGGTGATTTCGTGGCACCGCGCTTGCAATGTTATAATGCGCTAAACGAAAGAGAGGTGCATATGAAGCGCTTGTTAGTATCGATCATCGCCCTGGCCGTAATGGGGCTGCCCGTCCTGGGTTTTTCTCAGCAGCTCCAGGGTGTCTTCAGCAAGCCGATCGTCATCGGCGGCGAGAACCCGAGCCAGCCCACGACCACGAGGGCCATGACGCTCGAGTTCATCGGTCATCCGAGGACTGAGGGCGCTGTCAAATTCACCTCCGAGGACGGCGCTATCGAACTCGAGGGTCTATCGACGAAGGTGAGCGACGTCGTCGCGGCCCCCGGCTATGCTGGAGGCGAGACGGTCCAGTCGAACTCCGCCATGATCGAGATGCTGGGACCCAATCCGGTCCTGGGCGGCATCACCCCGCTCAACGGCATCGGCACCGACGACTACCTGATCCTCGGCCCGTCCGGGGAGTACGCTCGGCTGGGGCTCAACTACGCCCTCCGCGGCGACAACAACGTTGCGGCCGGGCGCCTGACGCTCGCCGACATCAGGGTAGAGGAGGGCTCGGAGTTCTACGAGTCCACGCTCGGCGTCGATCCGCTCGAGACTTTCATGCTGGAGGGGAATCAGGCCGTGATCGTCGCAGACGCCACGGCGAGTCCCCCGTACGACGGAGGGGAGTATCCCGCCGCCGTCATCGACAGCACGCAGTCCTTCCAGTACTGCCTGGCCCCCAGGCAGGACATGCCCTGGGTTGGCTTCCAGGGTTGCGAGGTTCCCATAAGCGACAACGAGTACGACGAAGTGATCTTCTACGATGTCGCCGACGTGGGCAACGGGCTGGTGGCCCCAGCCTACGACCCTTTCCTGGTCTACACCGACAGGCAGTGGTACATCGAGATCGACGACAAGGTGAATCCAAAGCAAGAGGCAGTCTCCTACGCCGACCACGGCAGCACCGTCTACTTCTCGCCGCTGGCGCTCTTCCGCAAGGTGGGGACGGAGCCGAACGCCAAGTACCGCTTCTCCGGCTACACCTCCTTCGAGCTGCCGATGTGGAAGGCGGGCTGGCCAAAGAACCGCGTCATGTGGCCCTATATTCTGACCAACTGGGTGATGCCGGTCGCGCTCAACCCGATAGCCATCGAGGCGATCGACATGGGCGGGGCCTCCTCGTGGAAACCTCTTCTGAAGCCGGCCAGCGCGCTCGACTCGCCTGCGGATACGGATCATCCGGACACGGACGTCATCGTAGCCTACCGCAACGCGCTTCTGGATCTGGACGCGACCGTCCTCGGCGCGCGCGCAAGGCCCGCAGTGCTGGAGGTGGGTCCCACGGCGACCGGCCACAAGACCTACCGCGACATCGTGGGCGTATGCTCGGACATGGCCTGCACATCGATCGCCAGCGATCTGACGAATGACGTATTCCCGGAGGGGACCTTCTCCGTGGCCGTCTTCTGGATGCAGATGTACGAGTGGTTGGAGGAGGAGACGGTCGGCGAGTACATCAACATGAACCCCAGCCACGTCTTCGAACCGGTGCCGCTGTCTGCGATGATCGGCCCCAACACCTACGACATGGCGGTGCTCACGGACTTCCCGGACGACGCGACCGGCAAGCGCAGGCAGTATGCGCTGGTGCCCTCCGGGTACTACGACGACGCCTCCGACACGGGCATAGTCTACGTCATACACGCGCAGAACAAGAGGCTGGGCTTCAAGTCGCTGTGGGCGCTGGACATGACGTCTTCGCCTGCGAGCTGTCAGCAGATGAAGTACAAGGACCCCCAGCCGACCGCGCTCATCGTCCCCGATGTCCTCCGTATCGAGAGGCCTGCGGCGGGCTATGTCCCGTACCAGGTGGAGACAGGAAACCTCGACGGCGATATGTGCGAGGACTTTCTGATCACCTGGCGCGCCAAGGGCGTCGTCGCGGATGCCTCAAACGACGGCTTCGTTAAGTTCGACGACGGGGACGGCAGGATGTTCTCCAACACCGTCACCGTGGGCTTCAGGAAGGAGCAGGGCGGTGCGTGCCCTGCGCTTTCCGATATCGAGTTCATGCGCATAGAGGTCCCGGCGTCCGGCGAGGCCGGCCTGCCTCAGGTTGCCTCGGCCACGATAGGGCGCTTCCTCTCCGAGGGCGAGCCGGGCTACCAGGCCGAGGGGATGGCCGACATAGTCGCCGGCAACGCCGTACCGGAAAACAACGGCGACGGCAGCTACTCAGCATACGCGTATCTCTTCAAGGGGAGCGCGGGTTACACGACGCTGCCGCAGGACATGGAGCGCTTCCGCGTCGGCTTCGACGCCGCGAATGATTTGGACGATGCCGCGGGCGTCGCGCTCCTCGAGGCTGACACCAGCAAGGACGGGCCCGACGCGCTGTCGCAGATCGTTGGAAGGCCTCTGATGCTTCCCGAGATCGGCTGCCCGAACTACTCCGGCGGCTCCGACATGACGGTGGCGAGCGTCTACGAGACGTACCTGTCGATCAACGCCAACCTCATATCGCTCAAGATGACGACGGATCCGGCCACATCCTCCATGTACGAGGTGTCGCTGCCGTTCCGCGACAACGCCTATCATCCGCTCCCGATCGGCTGCACTAAGCCCGCGCCGCAGCTGGAGCCATGCGTAGTACAGTACGAGGGCGAGACATATCACCTGCCGTTCTTCGCCGGAGACGAGTGCTGCATCGCCCCTTGTCAGAACGGCATGACGCTGAGCGAGTTCGAGGCGACGGATTGCTACGAGTTCCTCTCGAGCCCGCCACCGTATGCGTACTTCTCCTGCGAATTGGCAGTGTACACGTATTATGCTTGGCCCATGACTTGCGCAATGACCTCAGAGGCGCCCTCGGAATCCGACGGCATGATGGCCGACTCTGACGACAGCGGGAAGGGATCCGACCGCGACACCGACTTCGCCTTCACCTGGCGTCCCGACGTCGTCGTGGGATACGACGGTCATGCGATAGCGGTGGCCTCGGAGCTCAGGCTCGTAGCCGACGCCACATTTTCCCGCAACGCCTCGAATTTCTCCAACGCCAGGCAGTTGCCTGCACGCCCCGCCTTCACGTTTGAAGGCATTTTCGAGAACTTCGTGGACAAGAACCTCGACGGCGACGACCAGGCGAAGCTCGCTCTCAGCAACGTATTCAGGAGCCCCGAGGTTCGGGCGCTGGTCGGGGAGTTCCAGGAGGACCTCGCCATAAGGACGAAGCCGGACGGGCTGTTCGGCCCTCCGATGTCCTTCGACGACATCTTCCTCATCCCGATCTATCAGAACGCCTTCGTCGCGACGAGTCAGGTCCAGACCTCCAACCTCAAGGACAGCGCCGGCGGACTGAGGTCGCTGGCCGCCGGCTGCTCGCTGGTCGGAGGCAATGATGCCCAAGTCGATGCGGGCAGGGCCTGGGAGAGGATCGTGAACGCGATGACCACCCTTGTCGACCGCGTGACCGATCTTTTCGTAGCAGACGTTGACGCTCAGGTCTGTGGTAACAACATCCACGAAGCGGGCGAGGAGTGCGACTTCTCGTACTCGCTTTCGGATGGTTGCCCCATAGAAACCCAGTGCCTCAACGACTCCTCGCCCAACGCATGTACGTGCGGACTGCTGCAGCCTTCAGGCATCTGCGGCGACGGCGTGGTCAATTCGCCGGAGCAGTGCGACGCGCCCAACTCGCTGATGCCGTGCGGAGCGGGCATGAAGTGCGTAAACTGCCAGTGCGTCACCGCGGCGGTGCAGACGCCCAAGTCCATAGTGGGCGAGCTCAAGATCCCCAAGGGCGGGGTCATGCCCGGCCACAGGGAGATGACCGTAGTCCTGAGGAGGCTGGTGCCGGCGCCCACCTCCGGGCTCCCCGGCGGAGGCGGCGAAGGGCTCTTGAACAACGACTGCATCATACAGTGTGCCACCTTCCCCGACGAGGTCTCGGCGGAGAAGTACAAACAGCTAAACGACGAGATCCGGCAGATCACGGGGAGGATGGACGACTTCGTATGTCCGCCCCAGCAGGGCGTGACGGTGCTGTGCCGGGTCGATTCGGCATCCGCGCCCGAGCTCTCCGAGTCGGATCTCTCGCTCTCTCTCGCCGGCACGCCGGTACAGGGCCCGGGCAACGTGAGGCCATATTCGGTAGTCCAGTCCGGCGGCTCAGAGTTCATAGACGAAACGACGCTCGAATACCTGACCTTCGAGACGGTGGACAGCCCGATCCTTCTCGTGCCTCTCGAGGGGGAGGGCGTCGCGGCGCAGGTCATACCGGACATCGCCTCCAGCATCGGCGCGACGCCCATGGCGGCGACCTCCGTCATGGGGAGCAACGAGGGAACGATCGTCGTCAACAACATGTACTCGCACAGGGTCCTGGCCGCCGGGACCGGCGACGGCGTGGGCCTCGAGCTTTCAGAACAGCCCGACGACCTCGTGCCGGGAACATCGGTCACCCTGCACGAGATCAAGTTCCGCGCGGTGAACACCGGGGCTTACTGGTCGGGCATAGGCGGCCAGGAGGGCCTGGCGAACGTGGAGGACCGGATTGACTGGGCGGGCGTCAAGGCGATGATGCAAGAGCGCGTCGGCTCGCTTGGCGGCTCCACACCCAGGGCGTCGATCTACGTGGACGACTCCTACCCGGTGGTCCCGAACCAGCGCTACGGCTTCACCCTGTACCAGGACAAGTATGCCTCTGCCGGCCAGACCCCAGAGTCGGTTGAGGTGCCCTTCGGCTTCATAGTCGGCGAGCCCACCATGCAGGCGACCGGCGGCGGTTGCGGCTGCTTCGTGTCCAGCGTCGGGCCCACGGCGGGCTCCGTGCTCCCTCTTGCCCTTGCGATGCTGGTCCCGTTCGGCGGGATCGCCTACGGGAGATTCATAAGGCGCAGGAGACGGTGATGGGGGAAATGTCACTGTTATGGATCGGCCCCGGCTGAGAGCCGGGGCCGTTTTCATATGTCTTATAAGGCCATTGTTTCGTTGACTTTCCTGAAAAATCCAATAAAATCAGCGAAAACAACGTCTTCATTGAACTTACGGGGGGAGGGGGAGATGAGTTCAAAAAGGTATATCCTTTCGCTGACTTTGGCGATCGTCGCGCTTATCGGCGCCGGCCAGGCGCATGCGGCGCATAACGCCGATGTCACGACCATCAATCCACCGACGGACGGCGGCAAGTACATCAACGTCTATCAGTCCGACACGCTTCCGCAGTGGGGCTTCAACGCCGGCGGCTACATCGACTACGGCTACGAGCCGCTGGAGTTCGCCGATGCGGCCGGAAACCGCCGCCGCGGCATCGTCGACGACCTCATCATGGCCAACATCTTCGGCGCCATCGGCTGGACCGACTGGTGGTCGACCGGCGTGAACATCCCCTTCGCCATCTGGGAGAGCTTCATCAACCCGGTGGTCGCAGCTCCAACGAAGCAAAACTTCTACGGGAAGCTGGGCGACGTCAGGCTCGAGTCGAAGTTCAGGATACTGGACATCGAGCGCTATCACATGGGCCTGTCGGTCATCCCGTTCTTCTACTTCCCGACCGGCCGTGAGCAGTCGTACCTGGGCAACGACATGTGGTCGCCCGGCGGCATCATAGCCTTCGACGCGGACATCAAGAATCGCGTCTTCCTGGCGCTCAACGTGGGCTACAGATATTATGCTGAGACGCGCTACGACCCGAACAACACCAACGCCGTGATCGACGACACTCTCATACTCAACGGCGGCATCAACGTGCGCATCAACGATTCGTGGGCGGTCCTGGGCGAGGTGCTCTCGGAGGGCGTCATCAAGAGCTACTGGCAGAACCAGCTGCAGAATCCGGCCGAGTTCCTCATCGGCGGGCGCTGGACCCCGCAGACGAGGGCCAAGGGCCTGAACGTCACGCTCGCGGGCGGCAGGGGCATCACCACCGGCATCGGTTCGCCGGACTTCAGGGTGCTCGTGGGCGTCAACTACCGCCGCGCCGAGGTCGGACCGCCGCCACCGGTGGAGGTCGCAGCTGCAGTCGAGGAGAAGATCGTCATTACCCAGAAGATCCACTTCGAGTTCGCCAGGGCCAACATAAGGCCGGTGTCGTACCCGATCCTGGACGACGTGGCCTACCTGCTACAGCGCAACCCGCAGATCGGGCTCGTGAGGGTCGAGGGCCACACCGACTGGATCGGCTCCGATGCTGCCAACCAGAGGCTCTCGGAGCGCAGGGCTAACGCCGTGCGCGACTATCTCGTCCGCAAGGGCATAGCGCCCAACAGGCTTCAGGCTGTGGGCTACGGCGAGACCAGGCCCGTGGCCGACAACAACTCGGTGCAGGGCAGGGCCCGCAACCGCCGCACGGAGTTCACGGTGGTCCAGGTCGCGCCGTATTGATATCTTTTTCGATAGGGGTTATGGGATGGGGGGCTCGAGGGGCCCCCCATTTTTGTCATGAAGCAGGCTGAACGCACAAGACATCCGCTGGCCACCCCGGTCCAATACGTGAAGGGCGTGGGGCCCGCGCTCGCCTCCGTCCTCGGCAGGATGGGCATACTCACGGTGGGCGACCTGCTCGCCGTCACGCCCATCCGCTATATAGACCGTCGCAGGATACTGGGCATCTCCGAGCTCTCTGTCGGCAAGGACAGGACGATCTCGGGAAAGGTGGCGGCTGCCGGGATCTCGTTCATGGGACAGCGCCGCAAGCGCATCTACGAGGTGGTCGTGGAAGACGGCACTGGGAAGGTCTCGGCCAAGTTCTTCTACTTCCGGCAGGCCTACATGAAGGAGCGCTACAAGGTAGGCACCGAGCTCCTACTCTCCGGCGACGTGAGCGAGTACCGACGCACGATGCAGTTCATACACCCCGAGGTAGAGATCATAGGAGAGGGCACCCCGGAGACCGCGGGCAGGATCATACCGGTCTACCCGCTTACGGAGGGGCTGTATCAGCGAACGATGAGGCGCATCATCCGAAACGCCTGGGACGCGTTCAACGAGCACATACATCCGATCTTCCCCGAGGCTTTCGCCGATGCGCACAACCTCTCCGATCCGTGGGAGTGCCTCCAGGAGATACACTTCCCGTCGCCCGATCTGGACCCCGAGCTTTTGACGATAGGGCGCTCCGCGGCGCACCGCACGCTCATCTTCGACGAGTTCTTCTTCCTTGAGCTGGGGCTCGCGCTGCGAAGGCGGGAGCACGACGTAAAGCCCGGGATAGGTTTCAAGCTGGACGATCAGGCCGCGAGGCGATTCACGGAGGGGCTGCCCTTCGAGTTGACCGGCGCGCAGCGGAGGGTGATCTCCGAGATACGCAAGGACATGGCCAGCCCGCGCCCGATGAACCGGCTCCTGCAGGGAGACGTCGGAAGCGGCAAGACCGTGGTGGCGCTCGCGGCCGCCGACATGGCGCGAGCGGGCGGATACCAGTCCGTCATCATGGCGCCCACCGAGATCCTGGCCGAGCAGCACTACGGGACGATCGCGAAGCTCGCCTCGCACACGGGGCTCACACACGCGCTGCTCACCAGCTCTGTGAAGGGAGAGCAGCGCCGCGAGATACTGGAGGGGCTCGCGGCGGGGACGATAGATCTGGCAGTCGGCACGCACGCGCTCATTCAGGAGGGCGTGGAGTTCAAGAGGTTGGGCTTCGTCGTCGTGGACGAGCAGCACCGCTTCGGCGTCATGCAGAGGGCCAAGCTTCGCCGCAAGGGCGCCCCAGAGAGTGAGGACGGGGCGTGGCCGGACGTGCTGGTCATGACCGCGACGCCCATTCCGAGGACGCTGGCCATGACGCTCTACGGCGACTTGGACGTGTCGGTGATAGACGAGATGCCCAAGGGCAGGCTCCCGATCGTCACAAAGCTCTATGAGGAGGGGCAGCGCGCAAAACTCTACGAGGGCATCAGGCACGAGCTCGCAGCCGGCAGGCAGGCGTACGTCGTCTACCCGCTGATAGAGGAGAGCGAGAAGCTGGATCTGAAGAACGCCACCGACATGTGCCGCGAGCTCAAGGGTGTCTTCGAACCATCGCACCGGGTGGAGCTGCTCCACGGAAGGATGTCCGGTGAGGAGAAGGAGAGGGTGATGGGCGAGTTCAAGGCCGGGCGGATAAACGTGCTGGCCGCCACCTCCGTGGTCGAAGTCGGGGTGGACGTGCCCAACGCATCCGTCATGGTCATAGAACACGCCGAGCGCTTCGGACTCGCGCAGCTGCACCAGCTCCGCGGGCGAGTGGGCAGGGCCGGCCATCAATCGTACTGCATCCTCATGGCCGACTACAGGCGCTCCGAGGATGCCAGGCGCAGGCTGGAGGTGATGACCCAGACCACCGACGGCTTCAGGATCGCCGAGGAGGACCTCTCGCTGAGGGGCCCCGGCGAGTTCATGGGCACGCGTCAGTCGGGCATCCCCCCCTTCAGGATAGCCAACCTGGCCAGGGACGTGGGGATTCTGGGCAAGGCCAGGGAGGCGGCCTTCGCCCTGGCGGAGTCGGATCCGAAGCTTGCGGATCCCGACCATACTCGCATCAAGGAGGTGCTCTTGGCCCGCTGGGAGGGGCGACTTACGCTGGCCGACATAAGTTGACTGAAGCTCCAGATCTGATATCCCACTCTGGATTATGGAATATGCCGAAAAATCAGGGAAAAACATGAGGCTTCCCCCTTGGCTCAGAAAGCGCATGGGGCCCTCGGGGGCCGTCCACGGCCTCAAAAAGGGGCTCAGACAAAAGGGCCTGCACACGGTCTGTGAACAGGCCCGCTGCCCGAACATGGGGGAGTGCTTCGCGCGTGGCACGGCTACTATAATGATAATGGGGGAGCTCTGCACGCGACGCTGTCGATTCTGTGCCGTAAGCGGCGGCGATCCCGCCCCTCTGGACCCGGACGAGCCCGGGCGCGTGGCCTGCCAGGTGCGCGAGATGGGCCTAAAACACGCCGTGATCACCTCCGTCACTCGAGACGACCAGGCGGACGGGGGCGCCGGGCACTTCGCCAAAACGGTCCTTTCGGTGCGCAGATTATGCCCCGGCACGACGATCGAGGTCCTCACGCCCGATTTCGGGGGGCGGACCGGGCCGATCGAGACGGTGTGCGGAACCCAGCCTACGGTATTCAACCATAATATCGAGACCGTAGAACGGCTCACGCCCTCTATCAGGGATAGCAGGGCCTCATATAGGCGCACTTTGGATGTTTTGAAGGCCGCCAGGGACTTGCTCGGAGGGAAGGGGAAGGTCAAGTCGGGGCTGATGGTAGGGCTTGGCGAGACCGACGAGGAGGTCGATGGAGCCCTGTTCGACCTGGCAAGGGCCGGCTGTGACATTGCCACGGTGGGTCAGTACCTGGCGCCCTCTAAGGATGCAGCTCCGGTTCGAAGGTATGTCGAACCCAAAACCTTTCAGAAATATGAGACCATGGGTCTTAAGCATGGAATCAAATATTTGTTTTCAGGACCGTTTGTGAGGAGCTCATACTTGGCAGATAAAGCATTACTTTAAGGAGACGGGATGGCAAACATAAGCGAAAGCGTAGCTATCAAGGCGCCAATCGAGCGCGTGTTCGAGGTGGTAAGCGACTTCGAGCGCTATCCGGACTTTCTGGACGAGATGGAGGATGTGAGGGTAGTCAAGAGGACCAAGAAGAGCGTCCAGGTGGCATTCACGGCCAAGCTCGTGGCACCCATCAAGTACACACTGGATATGAAGCTTTCGGCGCCCAGCGCCATCGAGTGGTCGCTCGTCGAGGGCGACTTCATGGAGGGCAACGACGGCTCCTGGCAGCTCACCAGCCTCGAGCCCAATCTTACCGACGCCACCTTCAGCGTCGACATAAGGTTTCCCTTCTGGGTCCCCAAATCGATGGGCGAGGGTACTCTGAAGTCGGGGCTGCCCAAGATGCTGGCGAGCTTCAAGGCCGAGGCCGAGAGGAAGGGCGGAAAGGGCGCTAATAAGGCCAAAGGTAAGGGCTAGGAGCGCCCCCTCATCTCCAGTACGTCTATCCTGACGTCCGGAGTGGCCGCGCGAGCGGATTCGGCACGCTCGCAGGTACCGCCGGCCTTGAAATATCTGGCAAGGGCCAGCAGCGGGAAGTAGTGGCGGTATCCGTGGTAGCGTATGTAGAAGTGCAGCGGGAAGCCGGTGCCCGTGTAGTGCATCTCGTCCCAGGCCCCATCCGCGTTCCGATTCTTAAGCAGATACACGGCGGCCCTCGCGGCCTGTGGCGTGCCCGCCGCGCCGCCCGCGGTAAGCCCCATCAGCGCCCAGGCGGTCTGCGAGGCGACGCTCACCGGGTAGCAGTCGAATGCCATTTCCGGATGATACGTATCGGGCGCCTCGCTGAAGCCGCCGTCCGGCCTCTGGACGGAGGCGAGCCACTCGACCGCCTTGCGTATGCGCGGATCGGTCGACTTGAGCCCGATCGCTCCTAGTGCGGAGAGCACGCACCAGGTGCCGTATATGTAGTTTATGCCCCACCTTGCGAACCAGCCGCCGAAGTCCTCCTGGGTCCTCCGGATATATTCGAGCGCCCTTACGATCGCCGGGTGCGAGGGGGAGAAGTTCCGCCGCATGAGGAACTCCACCATCCGGCCCGTGATGTCCGGGGAGGAGGGGTCCAGGCAGGCCTTGTGGTCGGAGAAGGGGATGCGGTTGACGATCCCCCTCGTCTGGTTGCGGTCGAATGCACCCCATCCTCCGTCGTCGTTCTGCATCGACAGCAGCCAGTCGATGCCGCGCTGTACGTGACCCTCCTTTTCCCGCCAGGGTATCGAGAGCCTGCACAGCACCGTGAGGACCTGTATCGTGTCGTCCACGTCCGGATAGTAGTCGTTTTCGAACTCGAAGGCCCATCCGCCGGCGGGGCCATATTTGTTCCTGACGGCCCAGTCTCCGCGGACGTCGGTGATCTGCTTCTTCATGAGCCAGCGCCCGGCCTTCACGAGGTTGGCATCGCCGGGCGGCACGCCGGCCTCCAGCAGCGCCTCGAGCATCCACGGCGTGTCCCATATCGGCGATATGCAGCACTGCTGATGAATCGAAATAGCGCGATCCGTGATCCGCCCGCCTGCCGGACGGGCAGGTGATCCGTGATCAGCGGTCATATCGCCGGTGGTGCGCGGGTCGATGCCGGCCTCGCGCAGCTCGGAGGGCCTCGACTCTCCGTCGTCGCGTATCTCCTCCGGAAGCGCGGGGACGTCGCCAGTCGGATAACGCTGCTGAAACATCTTGAGCCCGTTGAAGGGCTTTCTGATACGCGGATCGTCGTTGGGAAGTCCAAGCGCCTTATGGGCCAGCGCGCAGTAGGCCATCGGCGGATAGATGTCCTCCGTGCAGCCTACGCGCTCCCAGATCCACTCCGAGCATCGCCTGAGGGCCTTAGCTCGAATTCCCTTTAAATGTCTCTTCTCGTACCACTTGAGAAACTTGTCGATTTTTATGAAGAAGTTCTCAATTGAGAAGGTGCCGGAATCGGTTGTGAACTCGAAGTCGCGATCGCCCGGCGGCGAGCTGAAGATCTCGTCCAGCGTGAATCCGCCAGGGAGCTCGGTCACGCGCCTTTGGCACATGAAGATGAGAAGCGGCACTATCGTGGCCCTGGCCCAGCTTGAAAACGAATATATAGACACGTAGAACCACTTAGGGAGAAATATGAACTCCGCCGGCATCGCAGGCGCGGCACCCCACGGCACGAGACCGAACATGGCCAGGTGTATCCTTGTGAAGACCCGCGATTTCTCGGCGCCGCCGGCGCTAAGTATGTAATCGCGGGCACGCACCATCCTCGGGTCGTCCACCGCAAACCCCGCCAGTTTCAGCGCGAAATAGCACTCCACAGTAGTTGAGAGGTCCTCAGGACCGTCGTGATACAGCGCCCAGGTCCCGTCCGCCCGCTGGACGTCCAGTATCCTGCCGGCTATGCCGCGCTGGATGTCGGCGTCGACCTCGCCGAGGTAGTGCATCAAGAAGATGAACTCCGACCCGATTGTCTCGTTGGCCTCCAGCGTGAACCACCAGTAGCCGTCAGAGCGCTGCAGCGACTTCATGAAGCTCACCGTGTCCGCGAGCAGGGAGGTTGCGCTCAGGCGCCCGCCGTCGATGCGTATGTCCCGGCCTGCGGCGGGGTCGATGAGCCCGCCGTCGTTCAGAGGGGCGCGCGAGGGTGCCTTGATGGCCCCGCCGGTGGTGCCGGTAGGCATCGTGAGCTGTCCTGTCTGCGGCTTTGTGTCCTGTGTCTCCGTCATAGTCCGTATTCAGCCCTGTCCGTTTGAGATACCTAAAGTCGGATAACGTATATTATGTAAGATTGAATGTGCAACCGGTTTTTCTCTCTGGGCTCATTCAACCTTACATAATATAGATCCAGTCAAACCTCGGGGTGCCCATAACTCCCCTATCCTGCTTATGGCGTCAGAGCTCCAGGGCCTCCACGCCTATGCCGCTGGCCTCGAAGAACTCTTTGAGCCTCTCCACGAGCCTCGCCTCGATCTGTCTCACGCGCTCCTTGCTTATGCCGTACTCATCGGCGATCTCCTGCAAAGTCAGAGGCAACTCCGCCAGCAGCCGCTCACGGAATATCCTCTTCTCCCTGTCGGAAAGCCCCGCGGCGAACTCGTCGAACTTGGATCTGAGCATGTCCTGGGTCTCGGCCTGGGCGACGCGATCGTCCGGCTGGAGCTCGTCTATCGGCAAAAAGTCCTGGAGTATCGCGGCACCCTCGCCCTCGGCGCCCCTGACAGGCGCCTGGAGAGCGTATTCGGGCTGGGTCAGGCGCTTTTGCATGTCTATCACCTGCGATTCGGGTACGCCCAGCCTCTGAGAGAGCTCCACCGGAGTCGCATGATAGCCCATCGCCTCGATCTTCCGCTTCTCCTTCATCAGGTTGTAGAAGAGCTTCTTCTGCGCCTTGGTGGTGCCGATCTTGATGAGCCGGAAGTTGTCGAGGATGTACTTCAATATGTAGGAGCGGATCCACCAGCTGGCGTAGTGGCCGAGCCTTGCGCCCTTGTCGGGGTCGAAGTGCTTGACGGCCTGCAGAAGCCCGATGTTGCCCTCCTGTATGAGGTCCAGGACGTTCTGGAAGGCGTTTCTGTACTCCATCGCTATCTTTACGACGAGCCTCAGGTGCGTTGCCACCAGCTTCTTCGCGGCCTCGACGTCGCCCTCCTCGTGGAAGCGGCGAGCCAGCTCCCTCTCCTCGTCGGCGCCCACGAGCGGATAACTCTGCACCTCGCGCAGGTAATGCCCGAGCGGGTCGAGCACCGAGAGCGCCCGCTGGTTCGCCGCGCTGTCCTTCGATTGCGTCATCTGCATCCCTTCACCCGGAGTATACGATCCTTCCGCCCAACATCGTATGTTTCACCCTTCCCAAGACGCGAAGGCCGTCGAAGGGGGTGTTGCGACCCTTCGAGGCGAAGCGATCCGACTGGATGGTCCAGGAGGCCTTCGGGTCGAAGATCGTGATGTCGGCGGGCGCGCCCTCGGCGAGCGTACCCTTCCCCGCCAGCCCCACTATCTTGGCGGGCGACGCGGTCAGCGCTTCGATCATGCGCTTGAGGGTCAGCTTTCGCTCGTTCACAAGCGAGAGCATCAGCGGCAGCATGGTCTCGAAGCCCGAGATCCCGAACGCTGCGCCCTCGAAGCCCATCTCCTTGTCGATGATGTTGTGCGGGGCGTGGTCGGTCGCTATCGCGTCGATCGTCCCGTCGGCCAGCCCCTTGATGAGCGCACTGCGGTCGGCCTCCGTCCGAAGCGGCGGGTTGACCTTGGTGTCCGGGTCGAAGTCGGCCACCGCCTCCTCGGTGAGCGTCAGGTGGTGAGGCGTCGCCTCCGCGCTCACGCCGGCGCCCGCCTGCTTCGCCCGCCTTATGATCTCGACGGAGCCCTCCGTGCTCACGTGCGCCACGTGCAGGTGGCAGCCGGCGAGCCCGGCTATCATGATGTCGCGCGCTATCATCGATTCCTCGGCGGCAGCCGGTATGCCCCTGAGGCCCAGCTCCGTGGATACGGCGCCCTCGTTCATGACGCCGCCGGCCGCGAGCTCCAAATCCTCCGAGTGCGCGATGACGAACAGCCCGAAGGCCTTCGCGTACTCCATCGCGCGTCTCATCAGGCCGGAGTTCATGACCGGCCTGCCGTCGTCGGAGATGGCCCGCACGCCCACACCGGCGAGGTCGCCTATGTCGGACATCCTCTCGCCTGCGAGCCCACGGCTTATCGACCCGACCGGGATCACGTCGGCGAGCCCTACCTCGCGCGCCCTGTCCATAACGTACTCAGCGACGGAGGAGCAGTCTATGGCGGGCTGGGTGTTGGGCATGCACATCACAGTCGTGAAGCCGCCTGCGGCGGCGGCCCTCGAACCGCTCTCGATGTCCTCCTTGTACTCCTGGCCCGGCTCGCGCAGGTGCGCGTGCATGTCTATGAAGCCGGGCGACACGACGCAGCCCGCTGCGTCGATCACCTGGGCGCCCTCCGGCAGCTTGGAGGACTTCGTCAGGCGCGCGACCCTGCCCTCCTCCACCACCACGGACATCCTGCCGTCGACGTCGGACGCCGGGTCGACCACCCTTCCGTTTTTGATGACGTATGATGACATCTCGCAAAACCTCCGGCTATTGCTTCAACCCCTCGCCGAGGAGCAGATAGAGTATCGCCATTCGGACCGCCACGCCGTTGGTCACCTGGTTGAGTATTATCGACCTGGGGCCGTCGGCGAGCTCGGCGGAGATCTCCACGCCTCTGTTGACCGGCCCCGGGTGCATCACCACCAGGTCGTCTTTGGCGCTCTCCAGGTCGCGCGACTGTATTCCGAAGTAGCGCGCGTACTCCCTCGAGCTGGGGAAGAGCTGTTCGCCCTGCCTCTCGCGCTGGACCCTGAGCAGCATGAGCACGTCGAGCTTCGGCAGGGCCTCACGGATGTCGTGGCATACCTTGACGTCGAACGTCTCCGCGAGGCACATCGGGATGAGCGTGGGCGGACCGCCGATGGTGACCTCCATCCCCATCTTTCGAAACAGAAGCATATCGGAGCGCGCCACCCTGGAGTGAAGGATGTCCCCGACGATGCCGACCTTCAGGCCCTTCGTCCGCCCTTTGGCCTCGTTGATGGTCATGAGGTCCAAAAGGGCCTGCGTAGGGTGCTCGTGCATGCCGTCGCCGGCATTAATTACGTGGGCGCTGGTTTCACGCGCGACCTGTGCAGCGGCTCCCGCCTGGTTGTGCCTGATCACCAGTATGTCGGGACGCATCGCCTCTAGGTTTCGCACCGTGTCCAGGAGGGTCTCGCCCTTCTTCGCCATCGCGCTACCCGACTTCGATATGTTGGTGCTGTCGGCGGACAGCCTCTTCTCGGCGAGTTCGAAGCTGAGACGGGTGCGCGTGGAGTCCTCAAAGAAGCAGTTGATCACCGTGCGGCCCCGAAGCGTCGGGACCTTCTTGATGGGCCGCTCCGATATCTCCCTGAACGAGGCCGCTGTTTGTAGTATGAGCGTCACGTCCTTCTTCGTGAGATCGTTTACGGAGAGTATGTGTCTCGCCGACAATCGCATCCGGCCTCCATGTATCATCTGCCCTTCATGAGCCTGACCTCGTTGCGCTCGTCGGCAGGCTTCACCATCACCTTCACGTTCTGTTCGGCGGTGGTCTTCACCCTGCGGCCCACGTAGTCGGCCTGTATGGGCAACTCCCTCCAGCCGCGGTCGATGAGCTCCGCGAGCCTTATGAACTTGGGTCTGCCGTAGTCTATTATCGCGTCCATGGCGGCCCTTATGGTCCTGCCCGTGTAGAGGACGTCGTCGACCAGCACGATCCCCTTGCCGTCGATCGCGAACGGTATCTCCGTCGGGCGCACGATCGGCTGTTCGCTGACCTCGGAGAGGTCGTCGCGGTAGAGGTTTATGTCGAGGCTCCCGACCTCCACAGGCCTGTGCCCGATGGATTCGATCTTCTGTGCCAGCCACTTCGCGAGCGGCACGCCGCGCGTCCGGATCCCCAGCAGCGCCACGTTCTCGATGCCGTCCGCCACGATCTCGCGGGCGATGCGGGTGATCTCCGCATCCATCTCCTTCTCCGTCAGCAGCGGTCTTGTCTTGGACTGGGCCATCATCCGGTCTCCTTGCAAAAAAGACCTCCCCGCCTTTCGGCTTGCGGGAGGCCCTTTAGGGCCAGGCCTCTTAAAGAGGATCCCCTACTACGGCACCAAGTCAAAGTCAATGATAAATCAAGGATTTAGCTTCATCCCCCTAATCAATCCAGCGCCCGAACTCGTGCCATCTGATGCCCCCGTGGTCCTTGTCCAGCGGGAGCCACACGAACAGCGCCCTGCCCTTGATGTTGCCCTCCGGCACGAAGCCCCATTCCCGACTGTCCGCGGAGTTGTCGCGGTTGTCGCCCATCATGAAGTACTGTCCAGGCGGCACGACGACGTCGATGGAGGGCCTGGCCGCGTAGCGCTCGTACTGGACGACGTGCTCCGAGTCGCCGATCGATTCCTCGAAAAAGTCGAAGTCGCGCCATCCGCGCACGAAGGGTATCGTACGCTCGTGGCCGTTTCTCACGATCAGCCTGCGCTTGTCGCCCGGATACTCCGAGGCCTCAAGCGGGCGCCTATTCACCTTCTCTCCGTTTATCCAGAGGTCGCGGCCCTCCATGTGTATTCTGTCACCCGGCGTGCCGATCACTCGCTTGATGAAGTCCTTGCCACCCTCCACCGGCGAGATGAAGACGACGACGTCGCCGTTTTCCGGCTCGTCGACGTCGACTATGCGATATGTCGTGAACGGTATCCTCAATCCGTATATGTACTTGTTGACGAAGATGTGATCGCCGATAGAGAGCGTCGGGAGCATGGAGCCGCTCGGTATCTTGAAGGCCTCGATCACGAACGAGCGTATGAGCAGCGCCGCGAGGACGGCTATCGTCAGCGCCTCGGCATACTCGCGGACCTTTCCCTTCCTCTTCACCTTCGCACCCTGCGTGATCTCCTCCGCCATCTCCCCTCCCGTCCCTCGTCTCATCGAACCTTGAGAACGCTCAGAAAAGCCTCCTGTGGGATGTCCACCCTGCCCACCTTCTTCATCCTGCGCTTGCCCTCCTTCTGCCTCTCGAGGAGCTTTCGCTTTCTGGTCACGTCCCCGCCGTAGCACTTGGCCGTGACGTCCTTGCGCAGCGCCTTGACGGTCTCGCGCGCGATTATCTTCCCGCCGATCGCCGCCTGTATCGCCACCTCGTACTGCTGCCTCGGTATGATCCTCTTGAGCTTGAGCGCCAGCTGCCTTCCCTTGTACGGGGCGTCCTCCCTGTGGACGATCGCCGACAGCGCGTCCACGGGCTCCCCGTTGATGAGGATCGCGAGCTTCACGAGCTTCGCGGGTCGGTATCCGGTTATCTCGTAGTCGAGGGAGGCGTATCCCCTCGAGACCGTCTTGAGCTGGTCGAAGAAGTCGAACATCATCTCGGAGAACGGGAGGAGGTATCTGATCATCACCCTGTCCCTCCCGAAGTACTCCATGTGCTGTTGCTCGCCGCGCCTGTCCTGGCAAAGCTGCATGATTCCGCCCAGGGAGTCGTTGGGGCACATGATCGAGGCCTCGGCGTATGGCTCGCGTATCTCCTCGACCATGTGGGGCTCGGGCAGCTTGGCCGGGTTCTCGACGTGCACGCTCTCGCCCTTCTTCGTGAGCACCTCGTAGACGACCGTCGGCGCAGTGGAGACCAGCGTGAGCCCGTACTCGCGCTCGAGCCTCTCCTGGACGATCTCGATATGGAGCGAGCCCAGGAAGCCGGCCCTGAACCCGAAGCCCAGCGCCGTCGAGGTCTCGGGCTCGTAGGTGAAGGAGGCGTCGTTGAGCGCCAGCTTCTCCATGGCCTCCCTTAGGTCCTCGTACTGGCCCGGGTCCGTCGGGTAAAGCCCCGCGAAGACCATGGGCTTTACCTCGCGAAAGCCCGGCAGGGGCTCCTCAGCCGGCTGCTGTGCGTCCGTTATCGTGTCGCCCACCTTCGTGTCGGCGACCTCCTTGATGTTAGCTGTGACGATGCCGACCTCGCCCGCGTTCAGCCGCTTCACCTCCACCGGATGCGGATCGTATATGGCGAGCTTCTGGACCTCGAACTCCTTGCCTACGTTCATGAGCCTTATGCGCGAGCCCACCTCGATCCTCCCGTCTACGACGCGCACTAGGGCGATCGCGCCCATGTAGGAGTCGAACCAGCTGTCGAAGATCAGCGCCCTCAGGGGCGCGCGTTCGGAACCCCGCGGCTTAGGGAGGTGCTGCACTATGGCTTCGAGCACATCGCCCACGCCCTCGCCGGTCTTGGCCGACACGCTCACCGCGCTCTCCGCCGGGATGGCGAGCATCTCCTCGCACTGCTCGAGGGTCCCTGCTACGTCGGAGCTGGGCAGGTCGATCTTGTTCACCACCGGGACGATGGTCAGGTTGAGGTTCATCGCCATCACGGCGTTCGCCAGCGTCTGGGCCTGAACGCCCTGGGTAGCGTCTATCACCAGCAGCGCTCCGTCGCAGGCGGACAGCGAGCGGCTCACCTCGTAGTGGAAGTCGACGTGGCCGGGCGTGTCTATGAGGTTGAGCTCGTAGGTCCTGCCGTCGCCGGCCTTGTATTTGAGGCGGACCGTGCGCGACTTGATTGTGATGCCGCGCTCGCGCTCCAGCTCCATGTCGTCGAGGAACTGCTCCCGCCTCTCGCGCTGGCTGAGCGCACCGGTGATCTCCAGTATCCGATCGGCCAGCGTCGACTTGCCGTGATCGATATGGGCGATTATCGAGAAATTTCTGATATGCGATTGGGGCATCTTTGGGACCGCATCACTGCTCGTTCAGGACGACCAGGGCCTCCACGTTTTCGCGTGAGGCGAACTCCTCCAAGTATCGCGTAGCCTCCTCGCGGCTTTCGAAACCACCTATACGGACGCGATACCACCTACCGCGGTCCGGTATGTCTGCGATCATGAGATAGGCCGGATAGCCCTTCGTCTTCCACTTCTCTACCACCCGCGTCCCCTCCGCCATGTCCGGGTAGGAGCCGACCTGGACGGAGTACCTTGCGTTCTGGGCCGACTTGACGCGAATGACGCTCGCATCGCTGGCCGCCTGGCGCTCCTGTTGTCGCTCCGGCTCCGCCTGCGGGCGGTCCTCCTCCAGTTCCACTTCGGGCTGGGAAGGCTCGGGCGCCGGGGCGCGCTCCTCGGTCCTGCGTTCGACTGCGACGACCTCGGGCATGCGCTCCCCCTGGGCGTTCTTTATCATCCGCTGAATCCTGTCCTTGAGCTCCGGAGTCTTTGCGCCCGCGGCCAGCTCCTCGGCCATCTTCGCCACCTCGGGATCGGCCGTCGTGAGAACGCGCGCGTCCGTCTCCTCGACCGCCTGGGAGTTCTCGAGGGCCACGGCAGGGGGCCTGTCCAGGCCCAGAAGGCCACGTCCATACCGGGCCCCGAGATAGAAGACGAAGAAGAGGGTAAAGACCTCCAGGACCAGGAGCGCGAAGAACTGCCCGAAGGTGAAGCGGCAGAAAAAGCTCTCCTGTTCCTCTCCCCTCCGCTGGGGGACGTAGCTGGGCATCAGACTTCCTCCTCGTCTTCCCGCGCCATCTCCTCGGGCGCAGAAATCCCCAATATTCTCAAGGCATTTTGTAACACAATCTGTATATTTTTCAAGAGATACAACTTTGCGGCCACCCTGGCCCCATCGCCCGCCAGCACCCTATAGGCCTCGTCCTTCCTGCCCCTGCTGTAGTAGGACTGGAAGAGGCGGGCCAGCTCGAGCAGGTAGAAGGCGATCTTGTGCGGCTCCAGCTCCGCCGCGCTGGCGCTCACGACCTGCGGAAAAGAGGCCGCGAACCTGGCCAGCTTGGGCTCCTCCGGAAGATCCAGCTGCCCCAGATCCGCCTCGCCCGGGCCGGGGACGGCGTGGCCCCTCTCGGCCGCCTTCCTGAAGATGCTGGATATGCGGGCGTGCGCGTACTGTATGTAGTATACCGGGTTTTCGGAGCTCTCCTTCTTGGCCAGGTCCAGATCGAAGTCGAGCTGGGCGTTGTGGGAGCGCATCAGGAAGAAGTAGCGGCAGACATCCCTGCCAACCTCGTTGCGCACCTCCTCGAGCGTCTCGTAGGTCGCGCGCCTGGTCGACATGGAGACGAGCTCGCCGCCCCTCACGAGGTTGACCAGCTGTATGAGGACCGCCTCGAAGGTCGACGGGTCGTGTCCCAGGGCCTGGACCGCGGCCTTCATCCTAGCGACGTATCCGGCGTGGTCGGCGCCCCATATGTCGATCACGCGCTCGAAGCCGCGGTCGTACTTGTTCTTGTGATAGGCGATGTCGGCGGCGAAATACGTGAGCGCGCCGTCGCTCTTTCGGAGCACGCGGTCCTTGTCGTCCCCGTAGTCGCTGGAACGGAACCACAGCGCGCCGTCCTTCTCGTAGCTGCGCTTCATGCGCCCCAGCCAGTTGAGGGTGCCGTCGACCATGGCCTCGCCGTGCAGCTTGTTCTCGAAGAAGTAGATGTCGTGCTCGACCCCGATCTGGGAGAGGTCGTCCCTTATCTGTTCGAGGATCATGTCACCCGCGCGGGCGCCCAGGAAGGCGATCGACTCATCCTCGCTCATCTTCGCCAGGCGTTTCGCGTCCTCCTCCTTTATCCTCCTGGCTATGTCGATGATGTAGTGACCCTGGTAGCAGTCCTCCGGGAGCTTCACGCGCTCCCCGTCGATCTCGCGCAGCCTGAAGTGAACGGACCGGCCCAGCGTGTTGATCTGGTTGCCGGCGTCGTTTACGTAGTACTCCTTGGTGACGTCGTAGCCCGCGGCGGCCAGCAAGTTGGCCAGGCAATCGCCGTAGACCGCCCCCCTGCCGTGGCCTATGTGCAGCGGCCCCGTGGGGTTGGCGCTCACGAACTCGACCAGCGCCTTGCGCCCCTCGCCGACGTCCACGTTGCCGAAGCCCTCCCCCGCTTCATGGATATCCCTGAGGCCCTGCAGGTAGCAGGCCGGGGAGACGCGGAAGTTTATGAAGCCGGGGCCAGCGATCTCGGCGCCGGCCAGCTCGGGCGAGTCCTTGGGCAGCCTCTCGACGATGCGCTCCGCGAGTTCACGAGGCTTCATCCCGGCGGCCTTCGCCAGCGCCAGGGCTGCGTTCGTCGAGAAATCGCCGTGCGCCTCCTGCCTGGGGACCTCGATCTCGACCTGCGCGGACGCCCCCTTCGGCAGAAGCCCATCCCGACGGCATACATCTATGGCGTTCTCGACGATCTCCTGTATCCTCTTCTGAATCATCTTCCCTTTCCTCTCGCTCTGCCCTTAGGATTCGGCCCTACGATCACCACGTCGAGCTTGTCGGGGTGGAGGTACTGCTTGGCGACACGCTTGAGGTCGCTAAGCTTCGATGCGACGATCCTGTCCCTGTATATCCGCCAGTAGTCCTCGGGATACCCGTAGAAGTGAAATCGGGCCATGTGGCTCACGACTCCGTATGGCTTGTCGAACAGGAAGACGAGCCTCGATATCATAGATCTCTTGGCGAAAGCGAGCTCCTCCTTGCTGATGTGCCCTCCAGCCATCGCAGCGATCTGTTCGCGGACGAGCTCGATGGCGCGGTCTGCCTGGTTTGCGCTCGTGTCCAGGCCCACTACGAAGAGACCGTAGTCCGTGCCGGGCATGAGCGCGCTGTAGACGCTGTAGGCCAGGCCCCTCTTCACCCTTATCTCATCCATGAGCCTGCTCTTGAATCCGCCGGCACCCAGGATCGTATCGACTAAGAAGAGCGCGTACTTGTCCGGGTTGTGACGCTTGATCGTCAGCTCGCCCATTCGGATAAAGGCCTGCGAGGTGGGCCGGACTATCGTCCTCTCGTCTCCCTTGAGCTCCATCTCGACCGGCTCGACCTTGGGAAAATCGATCTCGCCGACAGGGGCGCACGCAGTGAACTCCTTGAGCAACGAGATGAATTCGGCGTAGCTGAAGTCGCCCGCCGCAATCAGTATCATGTTGTTCGCGCGGTAGTACCTCTCGTGATAGGACTCGATGTCGCCCAGCTTCACGGCCCTGATAGACCTCTTGGTGGGCCTGCGCGCCCACGGGCTGTCCTCCCCATAGACGAGCTTTCTGAGCTCGTAGGAGGCCTGCTCGCCGGGGTCGTCGTCCTCCCTTATGATCTCCTCCTGAAGCGTCTTGCGGGCGGTCTTGAGCCTGGATTTGTCGAACACGGGTTTGAAGAGCATGTCGAAGAAGAGGCCGAGCCCCCGCCTTACGTCCTCGGACATCACCTTGAGATTCGCGCTCTGCATCTCCCTGCCGCTGGAGACGGATAGCGACGCGCCTATGTCGTCGAGCGCCGAGTCGAACTCCTCCGGCGAACGCTCGCCAGCCCCGCCGATCTTCATGAGCGAGGCCGACAACGCAGCCAGACCGACCTTCTTCGCCGGCTCGTAGATGCTGCCCGCCTTCACGATGACCCCCATCTCGACTATGGGCAGAGTGTGGTCGGCCAGCAGATAGCAGCGCATCCCGTTGGGCAGGACGACGGTCCGCACTTTGGGCGGGCGCACCTGAGGCAGCGCCCCTCTCTCCAGCCTGTCGAAGTGACCCGAGGCCGCGCGCAACGAGACGGGCGCGAGCAGCGCCGCGAACACGATCGCTATGGCGAATACGCGTCTCATCTCCTCCGCTCCCTCTCCACGACTATCCGGTTGGAGTCGATCAGATATTTCTTGGCGATGCGCATCACGTCTTCCTTGGTCACCTTCGCCACCCTGTCGGGGTAGTCGAACAGGAGCTTCCAGTCACCGAATATAGTCTCGAAGCGGGCGAGCTCCTCGGCGAGCTTCTCGTTCGCGTCGAGGGCGAACATGAGCCCCGCGCTCACCTGCTTACGCACCCTGGCCAGATCTTGCTCGCTCACCGGCTCCTTGGTGAGCCTCGATATCTCCTCGTCGATGATGCGAAGGATCTTTTTGGGGGAGCGCCCCTTCAGCGGCTCGACCCAGATGAGGAAGAGGTTCTCAAGCCGCGAGCCGGGAAAGGCGTCGCTGCAGAAGACTTCCTTGGCGAGCCTCCGGTCGTACACCAGGCGCTTCTTGAGCCTGGAGGAGCTGCCGTCGCAAAGGAGCGAGAGGATCACGTCGAACGTGTACTCGGACGGATCGGGCAGCGTGGGCTTGTGCCATGCGACCGCCACTGCCGGCGCCGCGTCGAAGCCGAACTCGGTCTCGACGCCCCCCACGGCGACGTCCCCCGTCTTCCTCTCCGGCGGCCTCTTCCTGTTGGGAAAACCGCCGAAGGCGCCTGCTACGATGCGCTTGGCACGTGCGACGTCGACGTCACCAACGATCACTCCGACCATGTTGGACGGCGTGTAGTTCTCGCTGTGGAACTCCCTGGCGTCGCCTATCGTCAGGCCTACGACGTCCTCCTCCAGCCCTATCGTGGACCAGCTGTACGGCCCCGTCCTGAAAGCGCTCGAGAGAAGTTTCTCCACCAGCGCCCCGTTGGGGCTGTTTTCCACGCCGGTCCGCCGCTCCTCGGCGACGACGCTGCGCTCGGTATAGAAATCGCGAAACGCAGGACGGAAGACCATCTCCGCGGTTACGTTCGCCCACAGGGCCAGCCGGTTGGAGGGCATGCTCGCGAAGAACGCCGTGACGTCCTTGCTCGTATAGGCGTTGATCCCCTTCCCGCCGTTGCGCATGAACAGCTCCCAGACCTCGTTCTCTACCTGGTAGCGGCTCGCCTCCTTCTTCAGCGCGGCCATCTCCTTTTTGATGGCCGCAGTCCTCTCGACGTCGGGCGATTCGCCATTCTCTATCGCGGTCAGTTCAGCGCCGAGCTTCTCTATCTTCTTGAGGATCTTCCTCTCGCGTTTCCAGTCCTTGGTCCCCAGCCTGGAGGAGCCCTTGAACGCCATGTGTTCGAACATGTGTGCCACGCCGGTCTTGCCGGTCCGCTCGTCCACGCCGCCGGCCCTGACCATGACGATGCCCGAGAAGACGGGGGCCTGCGTCCTCCGCACGATGAACCACCTCATCCCGTTTGCGAGGCGAAATCTCACGATACGGGCCGCCATGCCCGAGGAAGATGAATCCGTAGGGGCAAGCAGCGCAGCTGCGAGAATCAATATGGCGAGAAACCTTCGATACACTGGGCATCTCCCACGATAACATAGAATCTGGTTTAATCGCGGATGGTTACCAGATTGGGGCGATTCTCTCAAGGGTCAAATAAATAAATACATGAGTTGTAAAATTACAAACAATATTTATATATATGCTTGACTTAAGGTACTGTGAATATAAAATATACCTAAATTAAGCTTAATTAAGCATAGCTTAATGCGTTAAAATCAGTATATATTACAATAAGTTGCACAGACGCCTCCGGATGCATGTTATATGTCATAGATCATCCGGCGGATCCAGAGGGGGGGAGAATGGATCCTGCGCTGAGGGCACTTTGCGAAGAGGTTCTGGTAGGCGACGTGGACAGCGAGCGGTTCGCCTGGCTGCTGATCGAGACCGGGGTAAACCTCGAGAGCTACGAGTGGGATGTCGCCAACAACCTCCTGAAGCAGGGCGACGCCCTGGCCTCCCTCACTCAGAAGTTCGGCAACACGGTCCACTGAGCCGCCCTAGAGGTCGGCACCCTCCTTGAAGTAACCAACGCATTTGTAGGCCAGCTTGGCGACCAAGAAGTCCGGCGCGTGAATGCCTTCGCGCGGGGCGAGTTCCATTATGTCGACCCCGACCACCTTCTTCCGATTCATGAGGAGCCTCAAAAAGCCCGTGACGTCGTACCACCCCATACCGCCCGGCTCGGGGGTACCGGTCATAGGCATGAGCGAGGAGTCGAATGCGTCCACATCTATCGTTATGTAGACCTCGTCGGTGTGGATGGCGGTCAGCGCCTTTTCCATCCAGCTCGGATCGCTTAGCATCTCGTGGGCGAAGAAGACCGGCAGATGGTCCTTGCGCACCCAGTCCGCCTCCGCGCGCGATAGGTTTCTTATGCCCACCTGCACGGCAGGTGCGATCTCCCTCACCCTGGCCATGGAGCAGGCGTGGCTCATCGGCTCGCCTTCGTACTCCTGCCTGAGATCGGCGTGCGCATCCAGCTGCACGACGGTCACGTCTGGGTGCGACCGATGCACCTGCCGGAACACCGCCGGGGTTATCGAGTGCTCCCCTCCCAGGACCAGCGGGAGCTTGCCGTCCGCCAGGATACCCTCTATCCGCGGTGCGAGCGCGCCCGTGAGCTCAGATGGTTTGACGTCGCTCAGCGGGGGCTCCTCCAGGGTGGCGACGCCTATCCGATATGGCTCGCACCCGAGCTCCTCGTCATAGAGCTCGACCTGCGCGGACGCCTCTATGATGGCGCGCGGTCCCGCGCCCGTGCCCTCGCCGTAGCTCACCGTTGCCTCATAGGGCACTGGCAGCACCGCGACCCTGGCGCGCTCGTAGTCGCACCCGGCTTCGGACCCCAGGAAGATCTCTTTGACTTTGCTTGGCATCCTGAGCGGGATCAGGGGACGAATATCGCCCCGGCTATCACGGTGGTCCAAAGGCCGCCCGAATGGCCGACCGCGGACTGCGTGCTGTTCATCGTGCGCACGATCTCTCCGGAAATGGTCCAAGTCCCCTTTCGCTCGTCCCAGGACTTGTCGGCGTCGAAAGGGACACCCAGGATCGTGGCCAGCATCTCGGCGGCCAGATCCTCCGCATAGTCGCCGGCCTTGCGCTCATTCTGCCCGAAGGCATGATGCTCCGAAAGGTAGCCGTGAAACTCCTTGTTCTTCGGTATCGAGAGCCCGACAGATGCGGCCACAAGCCTGTGCGGCTCGTTGGTGGCGACGTCGGACATCACGCAGTATATCACCTGGCCGGGATTGAGGCGCATGACGCCCTCGGCCCTCTTAACGATCTTGCACCCGGGAGGAAATATGCTGGAGACCCTCACCAGGTTGAACTGTGCGATCCTTGCCTGCCTGAGGGCCATCTCGAAGCTCTGCAGCTTTTCGCGGTGTCTGCCCACGCCCTTCGTCAGAAAGACTCTGCTGGGAACAAACTGTGACATCCCGTCCTCCTCCCTGGCCTACAGCCCCGCCCCTCCAAACTGGGCGATGCAAGTAACATATTTGCCTAAGCCTAACAAGGTAAAATGACCCCCACAATACAAAGCGGGAGCCCTCTCGGGCTCCCGCTCAATGCCTCTCTCAGATGCCTGATTACTTCCTCTTCTTGCGGGTGGTCCTCTTCTTCTTCGCTACCTTCCTCTTCTTCTTCGCTACCTTCTTCTTCTTCTTCGCTACCTTCTTCTTCTTCTTCGCTACCTTCTTCTTCTTCTTCGCTACCTTCTTCTTCTTCTTCGCTACCTTCTTCCTCTTCTTCGCTACCTTCTTCTTCTTCTTCGCTACCTTCTTCCTCTTCTTCGCTACCTTCCTCTTCTTGGGGGCCTTCTTGGCCACCTTTTTTCTGCGCCTCTTCACCATTTCCCCCTCCTTTGAAAAAGTTTGTTTTTCAAAAGGTTACAAAATCTAATGAAATTATAATTAATTAGCGGATTTGAGTCAAACTTTTTTCAATAATTATGCACAATTATATTTAATTAGAGGTCGTAACTCTTCACTTTAAACGACGACTACAGGGCATCTGCGGGTGCTGTGATCTCGCTCAGACGCGCTTGGGATGTCCTCGTCGACTGCCTCACGTGGCCGAGTACGGCCACCAACATTCCGGCGAGACACAGCGCGCCGCCTCCCAACACCCGGCCGTCCAAAGCCTCGCCCAGGAACGCCGCGGCGATGAGCATCCCGGTGATCGGCTGCACGAAGATAGTAAACTCCATCACCGATAGGGGCACGTGCCTTAGGACGGAGACCCATGTGGTGTAGCCCAGAGCCGTGCACAATATGGCTAGATAGGCGATCGAAAATGTGCCCGCCGAGTCGACTGATGGCGTAAGGCCTCCGCGCAAGTACAGCGGCACACAGAGCAGTGCGCATGCGGTCAGGAGCACTCCGGCGAAGACTACGGAGGCAGGCCTGCGCTTGGACACCGGCGCGAGCGTTATCGAGAAGAAGCTCTCGGAGGCGAGCCCGACGACGATGAGGACGTTGCCCCGCCCCACCCCCGTACCTTCGATGTCGAATCCGGACAGCCAGGCCAAGCCCGCAAGCGCGATGAGAAGGCCCACGACGGTGGACGCGCGAAGCCTCTCCTTGAGGAAGATACACGCGAGTATGATGGCCCACACGGGCTCGAAGACGTACAAAAGCGATGCGTCCGTGGCGTGCGACATCTCGATGCCCGTCACGATCATGAAGCTGGAGCCGCCGATGAAGAGGCCCGAGAGCGCGATCCTCAGCGAATCCTTCAGGTCCAGTCGAACTCCGTAGCCCCTCCAGAGTATCCAGGCAGATAGAGCGACAAAGCCTATCGCCAGGCGCCAGAAGACCAGCGCCAACGGATCCATCGACGAAAGGCCGTACTTGATGACCGTGTAGGAGCCGGCCCAGATGAGGTTCATCAGGACCAGCAGGGTTATCCAGGTGGAGGCCCGCGCCACGCCTAATCCCTCCCGACCGAGCGCAGGATCCTTATCGCCGCGCAGGCTGCGCCGAAGCCGTTATCGATGTTCACGACGGCTATACCTTCGGAGCAGCTGTTGAGCATCCCGAGCAGCGCAGCCACGCCCTTGAAGTTTGCGCCGTAGCCCACGCTCGTGGGCACTGCCACGATTGGCTTGTCGACGAGCCCCCCTACGACGCTGGGCAGCGCGCCCTCCATGCCGGCGACTACGATCAGGGCGTCGGCCTCCCTCACCTCACCCACGCAGGACAGAAGCCTGTGAAGTCCCGCCACGCCTATGTCGTAGTAGCGCCTTGGCTCGACGCCGAAGAAGGCGGCGGTCCGGACCGCTTCCTCGGCCACGCGGATGTCGGCCGTGCCGGCAGCGAGGACCGCAAGCCTAGCGTTCAGACTCTCTACGTGCCTGCGGACTATGCCGAAGGTCCTGCTCTGCCTGCAGATGCTCGCATCTTTGTGCTTCTCAGCGATCGAATCTAGCAGCGGCTCGCCGGCCCTGGTCCCGAAGACGTTCTGGCCGCGCAATAGCGCCTCCTCGACGATCTTCAGGACGTGCTCGTCGAGCTTGCCCTGGCAGAGGATGACCTCCGCAAAGCCGTTCCGGAGCACCCTGTGCCCATCGTGCTTGGCGAGCCCGATATCGGCGAACGGGAGGGCCGCCAGTGCCTCCAACGCCTCATTCGGGCTCGTACTCCCCGCGGCTATCTGCTCCAGCAGCCGCTTTATCTGCGCCTTGTCCATGATTCAGCTCCTGGTCCCGCCCGTACGGTAGGGCCTGAGGTCGAGCGTAACGAAGGACCATCCCAACCCCCGAAGGGCCTGAGAAATCTGCCCGCGCCGTGCCGCGACCTTCCCGTAGTCGACCTCTTCCACCTCTATCCTCGCGAGCTCCCCGTGATGCCTCACCCTCACCTGCTTCGCACCGACCGCCCTCACAGCATCCTCGGCGGCGTCTATCCTTTCGAGCAGCTCCCGCGATATCGGCACGCCCTCGGGCACCCTGGATGCAAGGCATGCTGCGGAGGGCTTGTCCGCAGTCGGCAGTCCCAGCTCCCTTGCGAGGGAGCGCACCATCGCCTTGTCCAGCCCGGCGTCGATGAGCGGCGTGACAGCCCTGGGCTCCTCCGTCGTCGCGCGCCTGCCCGGCCTGTGTCCGCCCAGGTCCGACGAGTTGGTGCCCTCGACGACGTAGCGCATCGAGTTGCGGTCTGCGAACTCCATGAGCTTCGAGAGCAGGTGGCGCTTGCAGTGATAGCAGCGGTCCTCGGGATTTCGCCTGTAGGCCTCCTCGTCCATCTCCCTGGTCTCGACGAAGGCATGAGGGACGCCGAGCTCCGCGGCGACCTGGGAGCTTAGCTCCCGGTCCGAGGCGGCGAAGCTTGGTGATACCGCGGTAGCCGCGACCATCCCCTCGCCCAGCTCCTGGTGCGCGACCGCCGCCAGAAGCGTCGAGTCTACGCCGCCGGAAAACGCAACGACGGCGCTCTCCAGTGACCGGAGGCGCCGTCTTAGGTCCTCTAACTTGGTCTTCGTCCGTTCGTTCATATGGCGTTTAGCAGACATTGCCTGAGCTCGCCCACGGTCTCCGCTATCGTGTCGGCCCCGGCCTGGGAGAGCTCCTCCTTGGTGCCGTAGCCGTAGGAGACGCCGATGGTGGGACACGAGCACTTCTTGGCCGCCTCTATGTCCAGGCCCCTGTCGCCGATGACGAGCGCCCTCTTCACGCCTTCCTTTTTTATGATCTGCTTGAGCAGATCGCTCTTGTTCGCCTTCTTTCCGTTCGTCTGGACGCCGTAGACGTTCGTGAACATAGGCTTGATGCCCAAATGATCGAGCACCATCTCGCAGGAGACCTGCGGCTTTATGGAAGCTATTACCAGCTGGCCGCGACCGGCGACCGCCTCGAGCAGGCCCACGATCCCCGGATATAGGCGGTGTTCGGCAATGCCCTCCTTGTGAAAGCGCTCGCGATACGAGTCGACGCACTGCTTGAGGAAGCGCTTGTCCTTGCGGTTGGTTATCTCCTGGAAGACCGAATCCAGTGGGAAGCCTATGTAGCGCTTGAGCCTCTCTATCGGCACGGACTTGATGCCCTGCTTCTTGAGGGCAAAATTGATGCAGCGCGGTATCGCGGTACCGGGATTGACGACTGTTCCGTCGAGGTCGAATATGTACTTGATAGTCTTAGTCATAGCGGCGGTCTATATAATGAAGCCCTTTTGGCTTTCAAGGGAAAAAAGCTAATTCATTGAATTCATTTAAATAAACTGCGTTCTTCCCCGCAGATGCCGAAAAAGTATCAATCGCCGCCATCGGACGGGACCAACCCGCAGCTGAAGTGGCTCACGTCAATCTGGGCGGGAAGGCGGTTTGAGGGCCATACACTTAAAGTCATACATTTAAACGAATGGCATATATTATCGATCTGTATCGTCATTATCTTCATTGCGGTCCTTGCGGCGTGATAGCCTCACCTGAGTGGAACGCTCGATCTTGACGAACTCGGCGAGATCCGCCGGTGGGCCGGTCTCCCCCGACCAGCCCTCCCGCTCGGCGAGTGACTTCATCGCGCTCCAACTCAGGTCCCGGACCTGGTCCTGCAGTCCCAACTCGCGAAGCCGCTCCTCGAAGCCCTGCCGGGCTATCTCGCCCTTCTTCGGGTAGCTGACCTTGATGTCGTTGCGCATCGTCAGGACGTGCCGGTCGCCGAACAGCCTGCGCACACCCTTCCGCTGCGCGATCTCCACGGCGCCCGCCTTGAGGCGTTCCTGCTGGGCCTCTATCTTCTTGATCTCCTGAGCCATCTCGTGGCGCCTGACGTCCAGCGCGGCGTAGCTGTTCACGAGGCCGATGGCGTCGTCGGTGGCGTAGTCCTCGAGCGGGAGCGCTGCGCTCTCGTACTTGTGGGCGAAGAGCGGACACTGGGCCTGATAGTCGCACCACGCGCAGAGCGCCGACTCCCTTGGCGGGAATTCGGTGGCCCGTTCGACCTCGTCAATCCGCTCGCGGTAATTTTGCGCCAGCTCCGAGAGCTGCGCCTCGGTCCTGCGCGAGCGCAGCTCCATGTCGAAGGCGACGTAGTGCCAGACAAGGTCGACGCTTTCCACCTCCGGCCAGGCCTGGCGCACTGCCATCTCGTAGAGGGCCAGCTGCTCGTCCTCGTCGGCCTTGGCCTGCTCCGGGAAGAAGCCCGAGGTCTTGTAGTCGTGTATCTCGAAGGTCCCGTCCGGCGCCACCGTGAGACGGTCAATTATGCAGCGCAGCCTGTAGTTCCCGCCGTCGTCCAGATTGAGCGCCAGCTCCCTCTCCAGCCCCAGAGTCCGCCCCTGGTCGAAGGGGCTGTACCTGCTATGATAGTCCTCTATCGCACGGAGCCCGGTGGCCTTGTAGTCGTCGGCGCCCTTGTCCGTCTGGACGATGCGCACGTCCTCGCTCCACTTCTGTCCCCAGAGTTTCAAGAACAGCCCTTTGAGCTCCTCCGCGGATGTCGGGCGCGTCCTCCGGCCGTAGAGGTACTCCATCACCTCGTGAAAGCGGCTGCCCAAGAACGCCTCCACAGTCGTGCCCTTCCTCGGTATGCGATCGACATAGCCGAATCTGTATTTGAGCGGGCACTGCCTGAACGTGCCGAGCCTGCTGTATGAATAGACGGTCATATATGCCTCGGAAGACAAATCTAGAAAAGATTACGGGCATCTGCAAGCTTAACGCGAGGCCGATCCGCCTTGACTGAAGGTGCCGTTTAATTTATACATTTTCCGCTTTATCACATAATCAAGGAGGTGTCAGATGGCGACAGGCAGCACGAAATCGACCTACACGAAGGCGAAGGAGACCCCCTTCTCCGCCAAGACTACCGGCGAGCTCCTCATCGTGACGCACAACACGAACACCAGCTACACGGACATAACCACCCCGCTCACGCGCAACAACGTGAACCTCGAGTGCTTCACGACCTACCGCTGGGGCGGGGAGACCGCCTTCAGGCTCGTGACCAGCGACAACCGCAAGGCTCGCGAGATACTCAAGTGCGCCGGCTACACCGTGCAGGAGAGTCCGGTCACGCTCTGGTACACGAAGAACGAGCCCGGCCGCTTCAACAAGGCGATGGACGCCCTGACCAAGGCGAGGATAGAGACCTACTGCACCTACTCGACCTCGGTTCCGAACTCGCGGACCATGATCATAGCCTTCGACACCAACGATACGATGAAGACGTCCGAGGTGCTGAGCAGGATCCGCTGAGCCGCTTGAGATCAAACGAAGAAAGGGCGCCCGAGGGGCGCCCTTTTTATCGCCCAAAGTACGATCAGTGATCGCAGAGGTTGGCGCCCGTCTCGAGGGAGCCCGCCAGGTAGGACTCGACCACCTTCTCAGGCGTGCCCCCGGAGGCTCCGACGACCACCTCGATGCCCTGTTGCGCGAAGAGCTGCTGCGCCCTCTGGCCCATACCGCCTGCTATGACCATATCGGCGCCCTTTTCTGCGAGCCAGCCCGGCAACATCCCCGGCTGATGCGGGGGCGAGGCGATGACCTGCGTGCCGGTGATCCGCTTCGCTTCGGTGTCCACCTCCACCAGTGCGAACGCCTCGCAGTGGCCGAAGTGCATCGAGAGCTCCCCCCCTACCATCGGTACCGCTATCTTCATGACTCCTCTCCTTTCACAAAAACGCCGATGACTGACTTATCATCGGTCCCCTATGATTCAATCAGTTCAAGGGCCCTGGTGCACGCATCCCGCGTGCCATCGACCGCGGCGCCCTCGCCATACTCCAAAAGCGACAGCCCGGCTATCTGCGCCTGCGTGAATGCCGTGTCGTACGGAATGCGTCCCACGACCGGCACGCCCCTGTCCCCGCACGTCGCCTCGATGCGGTCGGCTATCTTGGCGTTGATGTCCCACTTGTTGATGATCACCGCAGCTGCGGCGCCGAAGTGGGAGACCATGTCCAACGCCCTGAGCAGGTCCGACTCCCCGGACATGCTGGGCTCGGTCACCACGAGCGCCATGTCGCACCCCGATACGGAGGCGATCACGGGGCAGCCGATGCCAGGGGGGCCGTCTATTACGATGATGCCGGACGATTCCCGCTCGGCTATCTCGATGGCCTTGGACCTCACGAGCGAGACCAGCCTGCCTGAGTTCTCCCGGCCCGGATCCAGCCTCGCGTGCACCATCGTGCCGAACCGGGTCCCGGATACGAACCATTCGCCGCACTCGGATTTGGAGAGCTTCGCCGCGCCGACCGGGCAGACCAGCTCGCAAACGCCGCAGCCCTCGCATGCCACGGAATCCACCGAATAGCCTTCGTCGATCGCCGAGAAGGCGCACTCCTGGATGCACCTGCCGCATCGAGTGCAGACCCCTCCGTCTATCGAAGCGACGTACCCGCTCACGAACCGCTCTCTTGAGATTACGCCAGGCCTCAATATCAGATGCAGGTCGGGTGCGTCGACGTCGCAGTCGGCGAGCACGGCCCTGCGCGCGAGCCCCGCCAAGGAGGCCGAGATGCTGGTCTTGCCGGTTCCCCCCTTGCCGCTGAGTATGACGAGCTGCCTTGCCTTCATCGTGCCGGACTCCCCCCGCTCACCCTCTCGAACATCTCGTAGAGCATCTTGGAATATCCTTCGCCCAGATCCGTGATTGGCCTGCCTTCGGAGTAGGCTTTGGCTATATCGACGTCGTTTTGGATCCTAAGCACCACATCGATACCCTCTTCCCTGCAGTAGCGCTCGACGCGGTCGTCGCCGAGGTCGCAGCGGTTGATGGCGACCGAAAACGCTATGTCCATTCCCCTGAGGGCGTCCACCGCGAGGCCGAGGTCGTAAAGCCCGAAGGGCGTGGGCTCGGTGACCAGGACGCACGCGTCGGCCATCCGCGCAGTCTCGACGAACGGGCAGCTCGTTCCGGGTGGGGCGTCGAGCACCACGTCGCGCTGCGGGTCGATCGCGGCCCGGAGCGCACCGAGAATCGGCGTGGCCCTGGCCTGGCCGATATCCAGAAGGCCGTGGGCGAAGCGGATGTCGCCGGCTTTACCCTCCTCGATCGTGCCGATCTCGACCCGGGCTTCCGATATGGCGTTCTCAGGACATGCAAGCACACAACCGCGGCAGGCGTGGCACAGCTCAGGGAAGACGTCCACCCTGTCCGGAAAAGTCACCAGGGCGTTGAACCTGCAGAAATCGGAGCACTTGCCGCAAAGGGTGCACTTGGCCGTATCGATCTTGGGCACCATCGACGCGACCCTTCTGGAGCGCTCCATGCCGGGCTTGAGCAGTATCGCCGCGTTGGGCTCCTCCACGTCGCAGTCGAGAAACTGCACGCGATGGCCGCGGGAGGCCATCGCGAGAGCCAGCCCCGTGGCCACCGTGGTCTTTCCGGTGCCGCCCTTGCCGCTTGCTACGGCGAGAATCATCTACCAGTGTCCCTCGACGTTTGATTGGTCCGCATATTCGTATTCGCCGCGCTTGAATGTCTCGAGAACTTCGGCGACGCCGCCGGAGGCGCCCACGACCACCTTGATGCCTGACTGGCCGAGCGAGGCGAAGGCCTTGGGTCCGCAGTTTCCGGTGATGACGACCTCAGCGCCGGTATGCGCCACAGCCGCCGCCGCCTGAACGCCGGCGCCCTGCATGGCGTTGAGGTTCTGCGCGTTGTCGACGTATTCGCACTCGCCGCTGTCGGTATCGCACACCGCGAAGTATTTGGCCCTTCCGAACCTGGGGTCCACCTGTGCGCCGTCGCCCTTGCGATCGGCGGTGATCGCGATCTTCATCCTTCCTCCTGTTCCGTGCGTTTGACTACTTCTTCGCATTCGACGAGGAATTCTCGAGTTCTGCAAGCCTCTTCTTCAGGAAATCGATCTCCTGCTCCATGGCCTCGATCTCCTCGCGTATGTAGGCGCCCTCCTCGGCTGCGTCGTTAAAGGCAGCCTGGCCCCCGCCCCAGACGCGTCCTCGACCGCCGCCGTAAGGCGGACCGCCACGCCCAGCCCCACGCTGGCCGCGGCCCCTTCCACGCCCTGCGCCGTATGGATTGCACCTGCCGCGACCGCCTCCGGTCATCGGCCCCTGTCCCCGCGGTCCTGTTCCGTCGAATCCTGGCATGATACACCTCCTTTACAGTCATATGTCCATAATGTGTCAAAAAAATTTATCTACCCCGCCACTTCCTGCGGCGCCTGCCCCTGCAACCCTGTCCCTGCTGCTGCTCGGGCCTGAACTCGACCGCACCCCCCTCGATGCGAAGCGCATTGCCCTCGGTTATCGCCTCGGCGACTGCCCTGCGGGCATCCGCCAGTATCCTTCCGAAGGTCGGCCGTGAGACGCCCATTCGGCGCGCCGCCTCGTCGTGATAAAGGCCCTCGGAGTCGGCGAGCCTTATCGCTTCGAGTCCATCCTCGGTGAGGATGTTCTCACGAAGCGAATGCATCGGCACCCCCTGCGGCTTGAAATAGCGCGCCCTGGGGCTGCCCGACACCCTCCTGCATATCTGCGGTCTCACCATAATGTTATGAACATATGTTACTAACTATTGTCGACTTCGTCAAGGGGGAAGACGGGCTATCATGTACTACATCATAAACGCTCTATAGGACACTATAAACTATCGAGATATACGATATCATCAGGGTAAAAGAGCGAGAGGAACAGCATTATATACTCCTTGAGATGCCTCGTGAGCAGGTAGTTGAGCCTCACGTGCTCCCTGCCGTTTTTGCCCAGGGCCTCCGCATAGTCGGGGTTCTGCAGCAGCTGCTTGATGGCGAAGGCGGCGCCGTCCACGCTTCGGCACAAAAGCCCGTGGTACTTGTGCTTGATCTGCAGCGGGATGCCGCCCACCGCGGATGCGACCACCGGCTTGGCCTTCCACAGCGCCTCCGTGACAGTCAGCCCGAAGCCCTCCCGGAGCGACTTCTGGACCACGACGGCGCTTGCCTGCTGCAGCGCGTTGATGTGCGTGTCGTTGGGAGGCACCAGCAGTATGTGCACGTCCTTGACGTCGGCTGCGCGCTCCCTGACCTTCTGGAGGACCTCCGCGCCCTCCGGGTCGTCGGATGCCGTCCCGCCGGCCAGTATCAGCTGGCAGTCGACGTACTTCTTGACCTGCTTGAAGGCGTCGATGACGCCTATCGGGTCCTTGAGGTAGTCGAAGCGCGAGACCTGCGTGACGATCGGTTTCCTGCTCCTCACCCCGTAGTGCTTGAGGACCTCGTCGACCGTCTTCTTGGGGAGCTTGACGTTCTTCTCCGAGAGCGGGTCTATCGAAGGCGCTATCAAAAACTGCCGTATGGGCAGCGGTTTTGAAAACGCCGGCGCGGAGAAGACCGCCGAGTCGTACTTGATAATGTATCTGCGAAGTACGTCCCAGACTGCGCTCTGCGCGTGCGAGACGTCCACGTGGCAGCGCCAGATCCACTTGTTGCCGCGTGCCCCCTTCTGGTCGACCAGCGCTATAGGCTGTGGGTCGTGTATAAAGGATATGTCGGCATCGCAGGTCAGATCCGCCGAGTTCTGCCGCCCGGTCTCCCAGAAGACCCCCCACTGCTCCTTGTCGATCTCATCCTTGGCTCCGTGCAGCGTGTTGTGGATCTTCTTCGTGACCTGAAAGAACTTCTCGCCGCCCTTGATGACGTCCCACCAAGTGTTGACGCCCATCTCCTTCAGCAGCGGGATCATGCGGTTGAGTATCTCAGCGACCCCTCCCCCGACGGCGGTGGAGTTCACGTGCTGGATGGAGCGGCCCTCCAGGCGCGAGGCCAGGAACTTGATCTCCTCGATCCTGTCCTTGCCAACTATAGGCTCGTAGTCTGCTAGTACCGGCATATCATCTCTTCTTCTTGGTCCGCTTGAGTTCGTCCTCGATCAGTTTGAGTATCGTCGCCCGCAGTCGCTCGTCGGTCTGCGAGTACGGGTCCAGCTTGGCTATCCGGTTCGCGAGCTTGTCCAGCTTGAGCTGATCGGCGAGCCACAGCGAGAAGTCGTTGGTCGTCTTGCCGATCCTCAGCCGCGCCTCGAACATGTGATAGTGGATGGAGTTGAGCGTCACCTTCTTGAGCCCGGCGGCGAACTCCGACAGCGTGTGCGCGATGTAGGGCGTCTTGAAGGCGAAGCTCACCGACTTGAGAAACGCGAAGCCCTGGCCGAGGGGCGCCTTCATCTGTTTGAGCGCCGGCCTCGAGGCGAGCGCGCGCTCGATGGTCGAAACAAGGGCGTCGCGGATCGCCTTGATGGTGGACAGCGACATGATGTCGATGCTGGCGATCTCCTCGCCCAGATACTTGTCGCCCAGTATCTCCGAGGTCCAGTAGGCGAAGTCGTTGGGCGGCTCCGGGGAGAGATACTGCCTCTGCTGGATGAAGTGATGCGTGTGCTGATAGATGCAGCTGTCGGGGACGGAGCGCAGGTGTTTGAGCAGCTCCGGCACGTTCTTAGCGGTTATGCCCGTGAGCTCAAAGAGGTTCAGCCGCGAATAGAAAACGAACGGATTCTTGGTCCTCTTCATCCCTCCCCCAAACTTCATTATGCAGGATACGGCGCTTCTTGCAAGGCCTCACTGTGAGCCGGGCATCTCCATCTTGCGATAACCCTCGGGCAGCTCGAACAGCGAGCTGTCCTGTTTGCCTGGCGTCACGTTCTTGTACTCGAAGGCCCACGCGTCGTCGGGACCTGCGACCTTGACGGGTATGCCCTTCTCGTCGATCCACTGATAGAAGACGCCCTTCTGCCCGTCCGTGTCGAACGCGATCTCGTACTTCTTCACCGCCTTGCCCTCCAGCTTCTCCTCGCCCGCTAACGTGCGTGTGAAGCCCTCCGGGAGCTCCTCCATGAAGCCGCCGGAGTTCTCCGGGCTAAGCTCCTGCTCCATGTACATCTTCGTGGGCATGAGCACCCACACCACGCCCTTGTCCCTGCGCGTGATGACAGTGGCGTTGGGCATCTCCATGCGGGTGTTTCCGTCCGAAGAGTAGAGCTTGGCCTCGAAGACGCCCGCGGGGGAGCTGGCGCTCACCTCCGCCGAGAACTCCTTGGGCATCTTCACCACGCCGTCGCCGGTCGCCGCTCCCTCATCGGCCTTCTTGGAGCAGGCCAGCGCCGGGGCGATCAGCGTTAGCGCCAATAGTATAACCAGTGTCCGTCTCCAATCCATTTCGACCCCCTTTCTATCCATTCGCTTCGATGTAGTGCTCACCCGCCGGTATGCGCAGGTTATAGCTCGAGCTCATCACCCTGCCGTATGCTCCGGCCGTGCCGATCAGGATCACGTCCCCGTCCCGAGGCACCGCTATGCTCCTGTCGTAGCCGAGCACGTCGCCAGATTCGCATATTGGGCCAACGATGTCCGCCGTGACCCGCGCCTTCTCGTCCAGTCGGCTCAGGTTCACTATCTCATGATATGAGCCGTACAGAGCGGGCCTGATCAGCGTGTTCATACCCGCGTCGATACCGACGTAGTGGTACTCGCCCTTGGTCTTCAGCTGCGTCACCCTGGCCAGCAGCACGCCCGCCTCCGCTGCGATGAACCTGCCCGGCTCGATCCAGATCTCGTAGTCGGGGTTGGCCTTCTTCACATCCTTGAGTTTTGCGTCGACCTCCCTCATGTCGAGAGGGGCGCCGCCCGGCTTCTCGACCACGCCGAGCCCGCCGCCCAGGTCCAGGTACTTCGCATCGGGGAAGCGCCTGGCCACCTCGGCCAGAAACATCGCCGTGCGGCTCCACGTGTCGGTCTCGAATATGTTCGAACCGACGTGCGCGTGCAGCCCCACGACCTTCGCGCCCGACTTCTTGACGAGCCGCTGCAGCTCGTCGAACTGGTCGGGAGACACGCCGAACTTCGACTTGTAGCCGGCCGTGTGGACGAACTCGTGGTGGCCCCTGCCCTTGCCCGGGTCTATTCGGACGAAGACCCGCCTGCCCTTGAAGGCCTCGGGCCACGCCGACAGCGGATACAGGTTGTCCAGCGTGACGTTCACCCCGGCCGAAAAGCCGCGCTCGTACTCCTCCCTGGAGGCGAAGTTCGGCGTGAAGATGATGCGCTCAGGCTCCATTCCGGGGAACGTTGCGAGCACGTGGTCGATCTCTCCAGGCGAGACGCACTCGAAGCCCAGCCCTGCCCGCTCCACCTCCTTGAGTATCGATGCGTTCGAGTTGGCCTTCACGGAGTAGAAGGCGCGGTCGACCGACTCCAGCGAGCGCACCTTGTCAATCTGCGCACGGAGCGTCCCTCCGTCGTAGACGTACACGGGGCTGGCCTTGCGTGCTATCGCCACGAGCTCGTCTCTCTTGGTGCGCCACCACGGCGCAGGACGCGCCCGATCGCTCTTCCCCTCGGCACCCTCCGTGAGTTCGCGCCAGGTGGGCCCGAGTATCGAGCTGCGCTTGCGCTGCGAGAAGAGCTGGCTGTGCAGATCCCTCACCAGGCGCTCCGCCTGCTCTTCGTCCACGACGAACGTGAGGTTGAGGTCGTTGGCCGCCTGCGAGACCATATAGACGCGCTGCTCCTCGAAGACCTCCAGCGCCGGGGCTATCTTGGGGATGATGGCGCGGATGTCGCGGCCCACTAGGCTCACGAAGGCACACTGGTCCACGACTCGCGGCTGGCAGAACTCGCCGAGGTCGGCGACGAGGGCCTCGAAGGCGCGCTCGTCCAGGGCGTTGTGCCCCCTGTCCAGCGTCACCGTGACGTTGGTCTCCGACGTCGACACCAGATCTATCGATACGCCGTGGCGCTTGAAGCAGTCGAAGACGCTCGCCAAAAAGCCCACCTGGTGCCACATGTCGACGCTCTCCATGGAGATGAGCGTCACGCCGCCCCTGGAGGATATCGCCTTCACCTGTGCGCCGGCCCCCTCGGCGTCGGACGAGATGGCCGTGCCCTCCATCTCGGGGCGAGCGAGCCAGTGTATCGTGAGCGGTATGCCCTGCCTCCTTACGGGGACCAGGCACCGGGGATGGAGGACCTTCGCGCCGCTGGAGGCGATCTCCTGCGCCTCCGAGTAGTCCAGCGACTTGATGAGGTGCGCCGTGGGGACGCGCCTCGGGTTTGCGGTGTACATGCCCGGCACGTCGGTCCATATCTCGCACCTGGCCGCGCCGAGCTTCGCCGCAAAATATGCGGCGGAGACGTCGGAGCCGCCCCGACCGAGCAGGACGGTGTCGCCGGACTCGTCGCCGGCTATGAAGCCCTGCGTGATGAGCACTCCGTTTGCGTCCTGCGCGAGCTGCTCCTTGAGCCTGCCGTCCGGCTCGGGGCTGGCCACCGCATGCAGAAAGCACTGCTTCGGAGTGGCGAAGGGCACAGGAACCGCCCTCAGCAGATCCCGCGCATCGCGCCACGAGACGGAAAGTCCCCTGGCCTTGAGGTACGCCGCGCCAAGTCGCGTGGACATGAGCTCGCCCTGGGCCATGACGCGCGCCCGGAGCCTCGGCGTCACCTCGCGTATCAGGGCGGCGCCGGTCACGAGGCGGTCCAGCTCCTCGAACTGGCTCGCGATCTCGGACCAGTCCACGGCGAGCTCCTCGGTCAGCTCACTATGTCTGGCCCGGATCCTCTCGAGCGCCTCCTTCGGCGATCCTTCCCCGGCCTCCTCCAGGAGACGCTCCAGCTCGTCGGACACGCCGCTGGCGGCCGAACAGACCACGAGCGGGGCCAGGCCGTCAGCGAGCCTCGCCTCGACGACGCCCGCTATCGTCTCCCAGCACGAGCGCGACGAGACGCTGGTGCCGCCGAACTTCAATACCACCCAAGACTTCGACATGCTCCGCTTCCTCCCTTTCATCCGCTGCTGAGCAAGGCCGCAATCTCTAATGCATTTTCTTATCATAATCAACAGAAAGCGTTTGAAATCGGACACAAATTTTGACTCGACAGCGCCACGTTTTTGGCCAATAAGCGGGGCCTGGCGAAAGGAGAACATTATGTCCGGCATATTCGGCGTGGTGAGCAAGGGCGAGTGCGTCGAGCCCCTGCTGTACGGAACAGACTATCACTCCCATCTCGGAACCCAGTACGGCGGCATGGCCACGTGGGGCGACGAGCTTCGCCGAAAGATCCACTCGATCCGTTCCAGTCAGTTCAAGTCCAAGTTCTACGAGGAGAAGCACGACCTGGCGGGAAACCAGGGCATCGGCGCGGTCAGCGGCATTCAGGAACAGCCGATCTGCCTCAACTCGCGCTTCGGCCGCTTCGCGATCGTCATGAACGGCTGGATAGACAATGCCGACGAACTGGCCCGCGGCCTGCTCGAACAGGGACATTCCTTCAGCGAGGTGCGCCGCGGCAGGATCAACCAGATCGAGCTTTTGGCCAAGATCATAAACTCGGGCGAGAGCATCGCGGACGGGATCGAGCGGGTCTTCAAGCTCATCAAGGGATCCGCATCCGTCCTGGTACTTACAGAAAAGGGCATCTACGCCGCGCGCGACAGGTTCGGCTACACCCCGCTCGTTTTGGGCAAGAACTGCAACAGCTGGGCGGTGACCACAGAGACCGGGGCGCTCACAAATCAGGGGTACAGCATAGAGAAATACATGGGCCCGGGCGAGGTCCTCTTCGTCAGCCAGGGCGGTGCCGAGACGGTGCGCAGGCCCGGCGACAGGTGCAGGATCTGCTCGTTTCTGTGGATCTACACCGGGTTCCCCACCTCGAACTACGAGGGCATCAACGCCGAGTGCGTGCGCGAGCGCTGCGGCCGCTGCCTGGCCAGGCGCGACGACGTGAAGGCGGATCTCGTGGGCGGCGTTCCGGAGTCCGGCGTGGCGCACGCGGTGGGCTACGCAATCGAGTCCAAAATCCCCTACCGCCGGCCACTGGTTAAGTACACGCCGGGCTACGGGCGCAGCTACACGCCTCCCACTCAGGAGGAGCGCGACCGCGTCGCTAAGATGAAGCTCCTGCCGGTGGGCGACATCATAAAGGACAAGCGCGTCCTCATATGCGAGGACTCGATCGTCCGCGGCACCCAGCTGAAGAACTACACCGTCAAGAAGCTGATGGAGGCCGGCGCCAAGGAGGTGCACGTGCGCCCCGCCTGCCCGCCGCTCATGTTCCCGTGCAAGTTCAACATCTCCACGCGAAAGGCAGACGAGCTGATCGCGCGCCGCGCCATCGATGACATCGAGGGGGGACACGTCGAGGACGTGAGCGCCTACCTCGACCCAGACGGCGAGAGATACGGCCGGATGATCGACTGGATCGCGAAGGACATCGGGGTCACCACGCTGCGCTACCAGCGTCTGGACGACATGATCGAGGCCATAGGCCTGCCCAGGGAGAGGTTGTGCACCTACTGCTGGACGGGTTGCGAGGATTAGGCTTCACAGCCTAAAGTCTTGATACTTAAGCGATATAATTGACGCAACAATTGCGCCCGCCTACCGATACAACCTCGGGACAGAGGAGAGCCATGGCTGATACAAAGGCGGATGTCTGCCGTCTGCCCGAGTTCGGGATAGACGAGCGCTACGACAAAATACCCTACGACGTCGACTTCCAGTGGAACGACGGCTGCGGCGGGAAGGACATATGGACAGACGAGGCCGGGACCTCGGTGAGCATGCTCGTATCCTCCAGCGGCTCCGCGTACGTCTGCCCTGAGGGGCGCGACGGCTTCTGGCGAATCTACGTCGATTCCTACGGGCAGGCCTATGAGCTCGGCCGCTGGCCGCGCCCATCGAGCCGCGACTACGATATCTCTGATGCCTCGAAGGAGTTCGGTGAGGTGCTGGCATGCGCAGGCATCGAGCATTTGCCTGCCAGGCAATGTCGGATGACTGCCCTCCATGGGATGCGCAGCGGACTTGAGGTGGCTTTGCCTGCGGGATTCGGGATCGACGGAGTCTACGACTGGAGCGTTGCCTTCGACGAGGACGAGATGGTGCTCAAGAACGAGCACAACTGGGACCGCTTCTACGTCGACGCCGTTCCAATCGTGAGCAACACATACGAGCCGGACGTCGAGCACGACCACGGCGTCATAGAGTACTACGAACCGACGGACAGGGAGACCCTCATCGACATCGCCTGGCAGATGGGAAGATATGCCGAGCGCACAGCGGGGCTCGAACACGGCGCCCTGGATCTCGCGGCCGGCATCTTCGAGCGCGCTTGCAGGACGACGCTGGAGATCGACGCCTTCGAGGCGGCCTGCTACGGCGACGAGTTGCCCGCTCTCGCCCGCCCGGCGAAGGTGACTTCGGCCGAGGCGCCCGTACTTCCCCAGAGAAAGGCGATAGTGATAGGCGACTCCATAGTGGCCTCCTACGACTACCTCTACCCCAAGCTGATCGGGGTGAGCCTTCGGCCGGAGGCGTTCGAGGTCTCGGCCAGCGGAAGAAACGGCGACACTATCGTGAGGGCGCTGGGAGTCGAGGATGTGGACGGCGCGAGGGAGGTCCACCTTGGATCGGTCCTCAAGGGCGGCTACGACGACATGATCCTGGCGCTGGGCGTCAACAGCGTAGCGGCCGGCTGGAAGGCCGAGTTTCTCATCGACTACGTCCGAGACGCCTGCGAGATGGCGATGGATTCAGGCGTCACGCGGATCGTGCTCGTGGAGATAGCGCCCTGGAAGGGCTGGAGGAAGTGGACGGAGCGCAAGCAGGCCGAGACGTCGATATACAACGAGATGATCGCGCACCTGGCCGACGAGCTAAACTTCGACTACGCCGAGCGAGGCTGCGAGACGGTCGTCGAGGTCGCCAAGGTATACGACGCCCTCGAGGACGAGGCTCGCCCCGACCACCTCAAATACCCGCGCACGGTGCACGGCGAGCTGGACAGGCTCCATCCGGACGAGCGCGGCCTTCGCGTCATCGCCGAGCAGATCGTGGACCAGATTTATGATGACTTCACCACCGAGGAGTACCGCCAGGAGAAGGAGCGGCTGATGTTCAGGTCGCAGTAGCGCCCCGCCTAACGAAGGAAAGTCGCCGGCCTCATAAATATCGACATCCCGGAGAGCACGGGACAGGGACGGAGGTTCGCAAGCCGCGGCCGCGCCACGAACGCCGCGGAGTTCGGATCGCGCGGCCCGCCCTTCGGCCGGCGCGGCGGCGTCCGGTCCATGAAAGAGACCGAGCCGCTGCCGTCGCTGCCGTTGGGTCCGCGATCGAAGTCGCTCAGCTTTCGAATCTTGGCATAGATGTCGCGCTCCAGCGTCTCGGCCGGCTTGCGTATGAGGCTGAGCCTGTCCAGCGCGTTGCGATACTGTGCCTGGGCCTTGTCGGTGAGGCTCTCCCGGGAGGCGAGCTCCTCGGGATCCACATCCTGGGTCACGTCCTCCTCCCGGCTCGGCGTCGTTGCCTCGATCTCCTCCGCGACCGCATCCCCCTGCTCGCGCGCCCATCCTGACTTTAACTCGCTGAGCGTGATGAGGCCGTGGCGCAGCATCTCGTACGCCCTCTTGAGCACATCGATCTGCTCCGCCGGCCTCGCCGAAGAGAGCGCGTGCCTGTACATGAGCTGGCCGCTCGCTATCTCGTGAAGGGCCTTGGCGAAGATATCGTCCCAGCGCTTTGCGTCCCTGGCCGACTCCAGCCCCTTCGCCACGAACGAATGCATGCGCGCGGCCTTCGCCAGCGAGCCCTTGGCGGGATAGTATGTGAGCGTGACCGCGCGCTCCATCGCCTCACGCATCAGCCAGTGCCCCTTGCGTTTCCAGTACTCCATGAGCGTGACGCCGAGGCCTATCCTGCCCAGCTCCCCCTCCGCCTTCAAGTCGTGGTCCAGCAAAATCGCCCCGTGCTCGTACAGCTCCGACAGCTCGGAGCCCATGGCCTTGGCCGCGCCCGCCTTGAGGCCGGCGATTTTCTGCAGCACCGCGTAAGTCTCGGGCGAGTTCATCACGAGCCTCATGATGCCCGAGAGCACGTCCCCCCTCGCCGCCTGAACCGACGTCCTACGGATCTTCATCCGCATGAACCATCCGGCCGCCGTGGTGATTAGCACGGCCACGCCTATGGCGACGGCGGTGCCCGTGCCGAAAGAATGAGACTCACCCGAGACGTACTCGTCCCGAGCGGGCTCATCCTCGCGCGCGAGGGCCTCGCCGTCGCCTGCCGCATACAGCGGCATCGATGCGGGCAGCGCCATCATGAGCTCGCCGCGCGGAGTATCCAGACTGAAATCTCCCATACGATGGGTCTTCGGCGGTCAGCAGAAAATGTTGCTGAAAATCTAGATAATTGCGGCTTTGCCTTGCGAATAGCCGCTCAATACGTATACTCAGATAACTACACGAAATGATTGGGGGTTAAGATGCAGGAGAGGATCGAAAAATACATCGATGTGGTGGGAGCCGAGACCATCGCCAGGCTCTACAAGAAGGCCGGCAAGCTCTACAGCAAGCGCGCCTTCTACCTCAACTCTACCTTCGCAGGCGGCGGCGTGGCCGAGATACTCGACCACCTCATCCCCATGCTCAACGAGATCGGCGTGGACGCGGGCTGGAGGATACTGCACGGCGACAGCGAGTTCTTCGAGGTCACCAAGCGCATCCACAACGCCCTCCAGGGCGGCAAGATAATGATCGGCGAGGAGGAGCTCGAGCGCTATCTGATGGCCAACGAGGGCTATTCGAGGTTCACCCACATCACGCACGACTGCGTGCTCATCCAGGACCCGCAGCCGCTGCCGCTCATACGCTACTACCGCAAGCGCCAGCCCTGGGTCTGGCGCTGCCACATAGACATCACCGACCCGGAGCCGCACCTGTGGAACTTCTTGAAACAGACCCTGCTCCGTTACGACATGGTGATAGTCTCCAGCGAGATCTACAAGCGCAAGGACTTGCCGGTCGAGCAGCGCATCATCGCGCCCGCGATCGATCCGCTCTCCCACAAGAACGTCGACCTGGACGACTCCAAGATCGCCGAGATCATCGCGCGCGTCGGCATCCCCACGGACAAGCCCGTCATCACGCAGGTGTCGAGGATGGACCCGTGGAAGGACCCCGAGGGCGTGCTCGAGACCTTCCTGAAGGTCAGACAGAAGTACGACTGCCGGCTCTGCTTCTGCTACGACTACGCGCACGACGACCCGGAGGGCGTGAGGATCCACTCCAAGGTCAGGGCCAAGGCGCAGGAGATGGTCGACCGCGGCGACGTGCTGTTCATCCAGGGCAACAACGACTTCATCGTCAACGCAGTCCAGCGCTTCTCCACCGTCCTCATCCAGAAGTCCATCAGGGAGGGCTTCGGGCTGACCGTCACAGAGGCCCTCTGGAAGGGGCGCCCCGTCGTCGCCTCCAACGTGGGCGGCATACCGATGCAGATCGAGAACGGAAAGAACGGCTATCTCGTCGACCCGCACGACATCGAGTGCTGCGCCGACCACGTCCTGGACCTGCTCAAGCATCCCAAGAAGGCGGAGAAGATGGGACACGCGGCCCGCGAGAGCGTGCGACAAAAGTTTCTAATCACGCGCCTGCTGGAGGACCACATGGACCTGCTGAAGGACGTTCTCGCTTAGACGACCCTGCGGAGGCGCACGCATGCGAAACACCATCGATCGAAGCAAGTGCATCAAGTGCCACATGTGCGAGATGGCCTGCCCGGAGGGGCTAATCGCCGTGGACGATGCGGGCGCGAGCTTTGTGCCCGGGGCCGACGAGGCGTGCATAGCGTGCGGACACTGCGTCGCCGCTTGCCCGAAGGGGATCATATCCGTCGAGGGGCTCCCGCCCGAGATGTTCCCCGCCTTCTCCGATGAACGCGCGAGCGCGGAGCAGCTTCAGGCGCTCATGGACTGCAGGCGCTCGGTGCGGGTCTTCAAGGATAACCCTGTGGAGGACGCGGCTATCGAGCGGATCCTCAGGGCCGTGTCCACCGTCCCCGTCGGCGGCGGCGGCGCCCCTCCCCCCGTCACGGTGATAAACGGAAGGCAGAGGCTCGAGCCGCTGGTCGCGCCGATGATGGAGTTCTACAGGGGCTTCTACAAGGGGATGACGAGCCCCTTCGGCCGTCCGATCATGAGGCTCGTCCTCGGCAGGGACAAATACGTCGCGATGAAGAAGTTTTTGCCGATCCTCAAGGCCATGATCGAGTACTACGACGAGACCGGCAGCGACTGCCTCATGTGGGGCGCGCCCGCCCTGCTCCTCTTCCACACCCGGCCCGACTGCATAGGGGCCGACTACGACCCGATGATCGAGTGCACCTACGCGATGCTGGCGGCCCACGCCGAGGGCCTGGGTACCACGATGATCGGCATGGTGCCGCCCTTCCTGAACAAAAATCGCGAGTGGAGGCGGCGACTGGGCATTCCGGACGACCATGAGGTCAAGATATCCCTGATCGCGGGCTACCCCGCCATGGGATTCGCCCGGGGCATTCGCCGCAAGTTCGATGTGAATTGGGTAAGGTGACCGGGTGCCACGAATCGTCCACAGGCTGGTCTTCATCTGCGCCCTGATATCGGCGCTGGCCCTGCCCTCGCCCTCTCAAGCCTCCGAGGGGAAACTGCGCTACGACTTGCGCATGGACCTGGCCGTGACCGCCATCGCCACGGCCGGCTGGGCCGTGACCTGGGGCGGCGTGGAGCACTTCGCACCCGCCGGCTGCCGCTGGTGCGATGTGAATGCCTTCGACGACTGGGGGCGCCGCAACATCAAGTGGTCCGACACCTCCGCCGCCAGCCGCGCCAGCGACGCGCTGGCCTACGCCGCGGCACCGATGGCGGCTTACGGCATGGACGCCCTGGCGGCGCACCTCGACGGGGACCTCTCGAACTTCTGGGTCGACGCGCTGGTGATCACGGAGGCCGTGGCGCTGTCCCAGTTCGCGACTCAGCTCGTGAAGATCGCGGTCGGCAGACAGCGCCCCTACGCCCACTACGGCGCGGGGTCGCAAAATCCGAGGGACAACATCTCGTTCTACTCCGGGCACACCAGCCTCGCCTTTTCGCTCGCCGTGGCCTCGGGTACCGTGGCCCAGATGCGCGGCTATAAACTCGCGCCGGCGATATGGGCGACCGGGCTCGCGGTCGCCGCCACCACGAGCTATCTGAGGCTTGCCGCAGACAAGCACTACCTCACCGACACGATCGCGGGCGCCGTTCTGGGCTCGGCGTTCGGCTTTGCGATCCCCTACCTCTTCCACCGCCCGCGCTCGGACGGCCCGATGCCGATCGCGGTCTCCGCAGCGCCAACTGCCGGCGGCGCCCTTCTCGTGTTTTCGGGGAATATCTAGTTCAGTCAAGGAGGAGCGTCAGGATGGATAGGATCGATTGATCCGAGGATGACGACTGGCCGGCCGAGTTGCAGAGACATGAGGGAGGCGGCTGAATATCGGGGATCTTCTCCATCTGCACTGGCTGCTCCTGGGGCTCCTCCTGTGGTTTCGGCTGACAGCTGATATCCACGCCATCCTCAGCCTCGACGAAGTGACCCTGAGCGATGCAGGCGCACGAAAGAGCCTTCTCAGCCTCGGCGGGCCCCTCCGTGGGCGCCGGAGGCGACTCGGCCTCCTCGAGCGGGTCCGCCGCACACCGGAAGCCCACGCTGTTGACGTGATCGTCCTCGTATCCGGAGCCGCGGTGGTAGCCGAGTGCGCCCTCGTAGCCGTTCCATCCCATATAGGACGCACCGCGAACCGTCTTGCCTTTACCTTCGGCGGGCCCCTTCGGATCCTTGGCCTCCATATTCTCAAAGACATCCTTATCAAACCAGTCCGCGACCCACTCCGTGACGTTGCCCGCCATGTCGCAAAGGCCGTATTCATTCTCGGGATAGGAGCAGACCTCCTCCGGCCTCTTTTTGAAGATCCCAATCTCCTTCGGATCGAGCTCGCCACTCCTGGTTGCGTATCTGAAATTCCTGGGCCCCCTCGCCGCCTTCTCCCACTCCGCTTCCGTGGGGAGGCGCTTTCCCTGAGATCTGCAGTAGGCATCCGCCTCGTACCAGTTCACCATGACAACCGGCTGACAAGGTCCGTCCCAGCCCTCCCGGGATTTAGGTGGCTCGTAGGCGCTGTATGCGAAATTGGTCACTTCGTGCTTGTCGAGGCAGTAGGCGGAGAGATCAATGATTCTCTTGCCCTCCATCGATCCCATCGGAAACTCGCCCTCGGGGATGTAGACCATATCTTTTGGACATCTGTTCACGTCAGCCATATCACACCTCCACGCATTTTCAGTTCAACCTTCATATGTATCGCACGTTCCCGCGGAAAGGTGCGAAATTAGCCGCCCTGCCCCGAAAAACCGTTTACACGCCTGTGAACGCCTAGCGAGGCGAGCGCGCCCTGCGACGAAGGGAGTTCACGAAAACGCTGCGGTAGCATACTGGGAGAACAGCGGCACCCTGCCCGTGTTTTCTCCGGACATCTGGATCGGATGTGAAATATCCCGCAATTTTGAATAATTACGAGGCTACTTTAACTGAATTGCCTTGACAGGGGAAACGCCAGAGTGTAGGTGTGTTCGCCCCTTCGGGGGAATTCTTTGAAAATTTAATACTTTTCGATATATTGCGGGGTAGAGCAGCCCGGTAGCTCGTCAGGCTCAACACATGGATACAAAGCTCAAGGCCGACATAGCGGAATCTGCTGTAATGACTGAGCTTTTAAGGCGTGGATTCAAGGTCTTAAAGCCGGTCGGCGACCGCCTCCCCTACGATCTGGCCGTGGATGCAGGCAACAGGCTCATCAGGATCCAGGTCAAAGGCGCATGGTTCGATAAGAAGAAGAGGATGTTCTCCGTAGATGCCAGGAGGACCAAGACGAACCGGCGCAGGATGGTCAGGGAGCGGTATAGCAGGGATGATTTCGATTTCGCTGTGATCTATATCGATGATCCTCATGTGTTCTATGTAATGCCGGTGGATGTCTTCACAAAATACAGCAGCACCATCAGTCTCGTGGAGACAGAAAAGCGTCAAAGAAAGCCGGCATCTGCAGAATACAGGGATAATTGGGAGCTTCTATCTACATGGGCCACTCGGCTGGAAACGGCCGAATAAGAATACCCGTCAAATTCGGTGAAGCCTTACTGAGCATCGCTCATCTGGTAATACCGAGCCAAGCCCTCCACGGAGGGAAGGTGTAGAGACTAGTAGGCGGGCCCCTCATCAGTGTTGCGATAGGGTGAAGGTATAGTCCAGACCACAAACCCGTAGGCCTACGGGACAGCGAAAGCTGGAGTGGTAAGCATAACCTGAAGGTCGCAGGTTCAAATCCTGCCCCCGCTACCAAAAACGGTCGAGGTGCCAAAGGTGCCTCGGCCGTTTTTTTGCTTGTGAAGCGCGCCCCGGGGCAATCCTGCCCCCGCTCAAAGGCGGCTAGGAGTAATAAAGCCGTCCCCAGCCACGGAGGCCGCTCAATAAGAGCTTTCCTGTATTTTACCGCCAGTCACCAGTCACTAGTCACCAGTTACGGCCTCAGGTGTACACACCCTGTGTACACTTTCTTTTGTCTTACGCGGATTTGTCGAAACTTCATCGGCCCTTCAGCCGATAATGAGTGCGTGGGGGGGGAACGCTTGAGGAGGCGCCATGAAGACAATCTTGAGTATTTTTGCATCGTTGCTGGTCATGCTGGCCTGCGGCAACCTGCATGCCATCCAGAATCCCCAGCTCGTACCTGAGACTATCGAAGAGATTTCGGGCGCGGAGGTCGTGGATCACCTCCTCGGTGGCTTATCATATATAAATGCCGATACAGACAAGGATGGGATCCCCGACCGAATCGAGAGGAGCGTCGTCAAGCAGGTCTACAAGGTTCATGGTGAGGTGTGGATATTCGATCCCGGCGATAGCGACGTATCGTGTTCCTCCGACGTGCTCTCCTGCTGGTACAAGGCCGATACGGACGATGACGGAGTCAGGGACGGCCTGGAACATGATAATCCCGGCTGGTGGGTGCCCTTCATGGATATGACCGGGGACGAGCCCTTCGAGGACAGGGTGGTGGATGCGGTGGATACAGATGACGACGGCAGGCCGGATGTCCGTGAACGTGACAGCGACGACGACGGGCTGAGGGACGGCGAGGAGGACAGGGGCCTTTCATTTTTTCCTGATTCCGAAGGCGTGTTGGTCGACTACGCGAACGGCCAGGTGTTCCAGGACATTCACGGCGACTCCGTCTCCTGTACATTAGCTTACGGCTACGACGAGGAGGACCTGGGCGTATCGTACAGGTACTATCGGGTCACGCATTACGGTGAGAGCAAGATATACGCGCTCGCCTGCCAGAACGAGAGCGTGCTCTCCCCGGACGACTTCAATGGCCTGATGGATCCCTCGCACGATCATTCGGATGCTAGGACCATAGACACAGACGGAGACGGCTTCTGCGACGGCCAGGGCCCGGGCTGCGGCGACATGCCGCGGGATCACTGCCCGACGGTGGTGGGCGGACCCGATTCCTACAACGGCTGCCCGCCCTCCTACACCGACAGCGACGGCGACGGCCTCACGGATGACGAAGAGGACGCCAATCAAAACGGATTCGTAGAATATAATCTCGGCGAGACGAATCCGTTCGATCCGGATTCCGATGACGATGGCCTGATGGACGGCATCGAGGTAAGCTCGAACACCGATCCGCTCAATCCCGATACGGATGCGGACGATCTTTTGGATGGCGTGGAGGATGCCAATCACAACGGGATCTTCGAACCTCAATTGGGTGAGACGGATCCTCGCTATTATGATACGGACGACGACGGCCTGAACGATGGCCTGGAGATCGGCATGAACACCGATCCGCTCAATCCGGATACGGATGCCGACGGCATATTCGATGGCGACGAGACGCCGGGGTGCGCCCTGGATCCGGAATGTTGACGACAGCCGGCACATAATGGCTGAATAGCCAACTTTATAAAGGGGCCGCGGAGCGCATCCGCGGCCTCGCTGTTTCTCTCGACCGAAGTGTACACACCCCGTGTACACATTCGCCTTATAATTCAAGAAATTAAGCAACAAATCGCGGGATCGGCCGATAATCTAAATAGCGACGGATACGGGGGAAGAGGAGGACTTTATGCCCATGACCAAGGCACAGATACTGTCCAGGCTTCTGCATAGGGAGATAACCCCGGAGCAGGCCGATCCTTTGGCCTTCGAGCTCTTCATCGACGACATGGCCGAAGCCATGGCGCCCGAGCGCGTCTCCAACGACGGCCGCAGCTGCGTGTACGACTACCGCGGCAACAGGTACGAGGGCGCGAGTCCGGTCTGCGCCGAGCTGCACCGGCTCGGGAAGGAGATCGCGGAGATCAAGAGGGGCTACAACCCCGTGATCGTGAAGTACATGATGCTCTTCGTGGAGAAGACGCTGGACAAAACCGCCAACGTCCCGGGCAACGGGCGACCATGCAGATTGATCGTCGAGTTTTCGGACGTAAGGGGCTACAACGAGGAGGTCTGCAGGCCCTTCAACACCGCGATGAAGATCGAGAACACCAGGGACGGGCTCATCAAGGGCAGATTCAAGCGGATGATCGAACTCATCAAGAACTTTCTGAAGAAGAGCGGCTGGGCCGACCTCTTCGGCGATCGCTGACGGAGAATATCGATAGACGAACAACGGCACCCGCTCACCCCGGGTGCCTTTTTTTGAGCGCCTCATCATCGTTCGACCATCGCCCTATCATCGTCTCACCGTCGTTTCATCATCGCAGTTCAACTTCGATGGTAAGGCGATAGTAAGGCGACGATGAGGCGATATAAAGCGATGGTTAGGCGATCCTTATCGCATCAGACCCCAGAGCATACGGCTGACGTTATCAAGGCGCGATTTGAGCGACATCGCAAGCATAGCCGGGACGAGGCCGAAGGCCTGGCCCAGATCCACGCAGGAGGAAACTTCGGAGGCCGATGCTCGGGCGATCTCGAAGAAGCGCCGGCGCTCCTTCTGCGTCTTCCTTGCGTTGCCCTCGGATATATTGAGGACGACCGAGGCCATGGCCCTGCGCTGCTGATCGCGCAAGTAACCCAAACCTTTGGGCCACCTGGCACCCTCCTTGCTTAACTCCTCTGCCAACCCAACAGCCTTTTGGTAGCACCTGAGTTTTTCGTGCAACATACGCACCTCCTGGTTCGGGTTATTTTTTCGGGCTCTCGCC
>Ga0180430_10000095_pt1 | contig 100877 bp, 93 predicted proteins | sample SS_ome_9_FD_132999 | JGI IMG/M metagenome (GOLD analysis project Ga0180430, IMG submission 132999) | Hypersaline lake sediment archaeal communities from the Salton Sea, California, USA - SS_1_S_2 metaG | ecosystem: Environmental > Aquatic > Non-marine Saline and Alkaline > Hypersaline >...
AGTTCCCGCACTAAAAGTGTTTCCCTCGCTTGTCTCTGTATCAGAGAAATAGGCCCAAGTGGCTGTTCCAGCTACAGCTGAAATCACTACTATAGCCAATAGGCTTTTTATGATTTTTGTCATGATTATTATTTAATTATTATTTTTATCTAATTATTTGATCGACCTTTATTATTTTTAAAACTTATTTTTAAAACAAAAAAACAGGCCAAAACCTGATTTAATTTAAAAAATCTTTGAGAGCTACCAATGATGTTGTGCCCCTCCATTTTTTTTCAACATTATTCAATTTTTATTTTTATTGCTTACTCCCCCCGTCTGCTCCTTCGTCCTTTTAAAAAGGAAAAGGGAGTATACGCCCCCATTATCCCAAACCCCAAAACCATTGTCAAGCCAATCAAAAAAACTTTACTGATCATCAAGTTTCAACTATCATAAAACCAGATAGCAGTAATACAAAAAATGAGCCCTCAGAAAAAAACCCATACATTGATTCTTTCAGATTTCCACTTGGGATCAAAAGTCAGCAATAGCAATTTGGTTGCTGATCTTTTAAATAGTTATAAATTCAAAAAATTAATTCTCTTAGGAGACATTTTTGAAGACCTCAATTTTGAAAGACTTCACAAAGTCGACTGGGAACTTCTCTCTCTTATCAGCAAGATCTCAAAAAAAAGAAAAGTGATTTGGGTTGAAGGAAATCACGATCAAGGTCTAGCAAAAATTTTTGCTGGGTTTACTGGCTCCCGAGTCTATAAATCATATAAATGGCGATATAAAAATAAAAAATATCTTGCCATCCACGGACACCAGTTTGACAATTTTTTAGTTGAAAATGCTCTTTTGAGTTTCTTAGCCAACCAAGTCTATAAATTCATTCAACTCTTGGACTTCAAAGACAAAAGATTGAGCCGTTTTATAAAAAGAAAAAGCAAAGGTTGGCTCAGGCTTTCTGAAAAAGTTGCCAAACGAGCCCTTCTTTTTGCTAAGCTCAAAGGAGTCGATTATGTTTTTTGTGGTCACACTCACAAAGCCCTGGAAGAAAGATCTGGAAAAATCAAATATTTCAACTGTGGCTGCTGGACAGACACCCCTCAATCTTTCATCACTATCGATGAAGACAAGATCAAAATAAACAGAAATTAAAAAACCAGGGACCACCAAGTCCCTTGAAAAAATAAAGAATTTTCGAGAAAGATTTTCTCGATTTTTTTATATAGAAGAAATTTCAATAAATTTAATATTTTCTGGTACTTTGAAAAAATCAGCCTCGGCCTCCCAAATTTCACAATTCCAGCCATACTCCTTGTCCAAATCAATAGCATCAATCTGATCAGCCTGAGCCATTCTCATTTTAGTTCCCTGAGCAATAAGTGTGCTCCATTGATAGACCCAGTCTCCCTCACCAATGACATTCACTTGGTTTTCTCTTCCATTTTCATTGATCTTCACTTCTTGTTTAAACTTTCCGTCATCGACATAAATGATTCCCTCTAAACTTCCTCCAGTTGCATCTTCATCAGTGTTGTCCACGTCAGCATCTTCAGTCACCTCGGCCATCTCCACTCGCCAAACGCATTTCAAGCCGTCTTCAACGCCCAAAAGCTCCTTGATGGTTTTGGCCTCACCAGAATAAGTTTTGGCTTCCGCTGAATCTCCTCCGGCCATGCCGTCATTTGTCTCAACTTGTTTTGACTCATTTTCCATTGAGGGCTCTTGCTTTTCCAAAACCATTTCATCACTTTTTTTCACACAACCAGAAAACAATCCGATCATCAAAACTAATCCCACAAAAATAGTTAATTTAATTTTCATAAAATTTTTTAATAAATTATTCATCATCTCTAGTTTATCAAAATAAAAAATAAAAGAAAAATATTTTAATTATCTTCTTGAAAAAAATCTCGTAAGATTTCATAAAACTCTTCCATCTCTCTCATTTCCACCCATTCATTTTTGGAATGGATGTTATCACATTTTATTTTGGTAATAACAACCGGAATGTTTTTTGCTGAAAAATAGCGAGCATCAGAAGCTCCTTCAGTTTTCATAAACTCAATTTTCTCCCCAATTCGCTTCTCGGCAATTTTTTTGTATTCCTTCAAAAAAATATCATTTCTATCTTGAATTAAACAATCGCCGCCAGCAATAATTTCAAAATCTTTAGTCAGTCGAGAAATATTTCTTTCGATCATTAGATCATCCCCTTTTTCAGTAAACCTAAAATCTAAAAACATTTCAGCTTTATCGGGCACCTTATTTATTGATTCTCCGCCGACAATCTTACCGAGATTCATAGTGTTTTTCCACTGACCTTTCTGTATTGATGGAAATTCCCTCTTTAAAGCCTTATAAATTCCCATTAATTTTTCTATAGCATTTTCGCCCAAAAAAGGTTTTGCTCCATGAGCAGATTTCCCCTCGGACCAAATCTTTACCTGCAAAACTCCTTTCTGTCCCAAGACAATTTTTTTTAGATCTTCCCCCCCATCTGGAATAATCACCCCTTTGGGTTTTAGATTTTTCAATGGACCACTTAATAGATACCCGACTCCATCTACCCCACCCAATTCTTCATCAGTCGTAAGCAAAAGGCCTACCGACAATTTATTTTTTTTCTGAGATAAATCTTTCAAAAATTTCATCATGGCTGCACAACCAGCCTTCATGTCCCCAGAGCCCCTTCCGTAAATCCTGTCTTTGCTTATAAAGGGGGTAAAGCCTGATTTTTCATCATCAACAACATCCAAGTGGCCACTCAATAAAAAATCTATTTCCTTAAGGCTACTTCCATTATGAATAAGAATGGAGGGGTTTCCATTTTTTTTATAACGATGTATTTTCAGATTGCAAGAAGAAAAATAATTTTCAACAAAATCAATGATCTGATTTTTCTCACTATCATTACCTAGAAAAGTTTTAAACTTTATCAGTTTCTGAGTTAAATCAAGGATTTCTTTCATAATTCTATCAAAATTAATTAAATATATATTAACAAATTAACTACAAATATTGAACGGGAGCTGAGAGAAGTTTCTCTCAGCTCCGTTTTGACAAACAATTAAACCAGAGGGCCCATTAAGGTATCAAGAGCCCCATGAATCTTCAGGTTCGGTCGTGAATTCCAAACCCCTCCTAAAAATTCATACTCCCCGGTTTCGATATTAAATCCGAAAAATACTCTGAGCGCCAATTTGTTTCCCGGACAAAAAGGACAGTCATTAGGTTCCAAAAACTTTTGTAAATACATTTCTCCGTGCCTATCAAGCACTTTCCCTATTCGAGTTTTGGTCGAAATTCCTCCAATTTTTTTGAAACCAGATTTTTTCTTAAAAGTCGGATGGTAGATCTCCACCCCTCGACACTTTGAATTTTGAAGTGGCTTTAGGCAAAATCCTTCATCCCAAGGAAGATTGAAAAGATCTTCCTTGCCGACTTTCTCCCAAAGTCCGATCTTCAATCCATAACTCTTATCACCCTTAGTGACAAGAGAGCTCACCGAGCGAGACTGGAATTGATGAAACTTTTCCTCTTCTGGTTCAGCTCTAATCAAAAGAAGGTCGTCTGTTTTCAAGGCTTCATCTAAACCAATTGTCTGGAGCCACGATTCATCATCGTGAGCTTTTCGCTCACTGGAAATCAAAGATTTAAATTGGGGCCATCTCTTGTTGATATTTTTTAATTTTTCAGAAAAACAAAGATTGATCACGGATGATACTCCTATGCCTGAAGGTCTTTCTTCTACTTCATACACTTGAAGTTCCCCGTTCTCTTCGAAACAATCCAACCTCACTATCAGTGATGGCACACCGAGCACTTCTTGCGCCCAGCTTGACTCTCTTCTGAAGCCAGCTCGCCATCGCCTCAAAATTTCCAAGGATCTTTCTTTCGCTGCCTCTGAAAAAAACAGTTCTTCTCTAATCACATTAATCTGCCAACCACAAAAACTTAAAGCTTCACAATTCATAACTTTAGGTCTCCTTTTTATTTATTTTATTTAATTGTCATCAATTTAAAGGAACAAAAAAACCGGTCTTGGGAGACCGATTTTTGTAGTAAATTTTTCAAAAAAATTAATTCACGACAAAAACCGATCTTCCAAAGAAGAAGAACCAAAAATAAAAGTAGAAATTTTGAAAAATAATTTGCATTTAATTAATTTATAAATTTTATAAATTTCACATTTAGCAAAGTTCGAGGAAAAAACGAGCAACGAACGAAGTTTACTAAGTTGGTAAATGAAGTGAGTCGCGGAGTTTTTGACAAAGAAATTTGTTAAATGTGAGGTTTATAGCAAACAAAAAAACTGGCTTTTAAATGCCAGTCATTGTGCTTCTCATATTAAATTAAACTTTCTATCTGTTCAATTCAACATCACAAAGACCGGCTTTCTTAAAAAACCAGAAATAATAAAAGCTAAATTGTCCTTGTAATGTATTTTTCATAATAGAGTCATTTTAGCACCTTAAAAATATTTAGCAAGATTATTTTTTTATTAATTATTTTTTCATTCCCGCCCCCAACTACTCGAGGGTAAACATCCGGCGGGAGTTTATAAACTTAGGTCTGGATTCCCGCCTTCGCGGGAATGACAGGAGTAAAAAAGCAGGTTGACGAATTTTATCCGCAACCTGCTTTCCCAATTTCGACACTAAAAATTCACTCTTTCATGCAATTTTTGTGCAACACCCTTTGGGGAAAACAACACAATCAAAACCTAACAACTTATTCCTCCAAAAACCCAGCGATCTTTGCTCCCCCTTTTGCTCCAAGGCTGAAACAAAATCTTCAGGCAAAAGCAAAAAAGGTTCACCCTCAAAGCCGTCGTTAACACTCGGCCTGGCAATAATCAATGCCCTTCCGCCAGAAAAAACTTTGTCAACCATTGTAATCTCACACCCCAATAATACTTTAAGATTTTCCTCTGTGATGTCTTGTGCCATCGGAATACCAACAATTCTTACCTGTGCCATAAATCTTTTTCTCCTTGTCCAAGCGTTAATAAAAGAACTTCACCCTATTAAATAGACTTCGTCTAATTTTGGCTTTGCCAAAATTATTTAACAGGGTTCACCCTGTTAAATAAGCTTCGCTTAATTTAAAACTTTGTTTTAAATTATTTAACAGGGTAAAAAAACCGATCCTCTTGGATCGGCTCTCATTTATAGGAATTTTCTTCTTTTAAAATTCACACAAATCAAAACCAATCCTTGAAATAAGGACCAACAAAATGCTCAGTAAAATGGTTTTAACTTGTTCTAAAATTTTCATAACGCAAGAATTATAAAAAATTTTTTATAATTAGTCAAATTTAGTACATACTATAGAACGTTCTATAGTATATACTATAGTGGCCACTATGATAGCCACTATAAAAACTACCAACTTCCACCACCTCCTCCGCCTCCTCCTCCACCGGAAGACCCCCCACTACTTGAAGGCATATTGGAGCGAACAGAATTAGTGAAGCCCTGACTAATGGAATTGGCAAAAACCACAGAATTGAAAGATCCGGCAGAAGTGGAATGATACCAACTAGGGTTTTTTTGTTTGATTCCTTCAAAAGCCTTGCACCATTTATTGATGTTTCCAAAAACCATCGCGTAAGGCAGTGTCTTCTCGAAAATATTCTCCTTGGCCTGAAACTCGGCTCGATGCTTTTCAGCCACATCAATATATTTTTTATAACCCTTGACTTTCCAATAAATTTCCATGCCCCTCATTGTCTTCCTGGACATAAAAATACCGAACAAAACAATAACTGGAGCTGACAGCAAAAACCCATAAAAAAGATCTAATCGACCCAACAAAATATTTGAAACAAAAGCCAAGGGAATCCCACTTAAAAGTCCCATAAATACATACAAATTTTTTGAATGCTGAATTCCAGTTTCAAAATACCCCTTACTATCAATTTTCTCCTTTATTTCTTTTTCAGCCTTTTTAATATCTGCATAAAAATATTTCTGCTCTTCAAGTTTGATTCTTCCTAGTTTATTAGAAGTAAACAGCCCCTCTAATAATTTTATTTCATGACTCGACAAATCTTTTGCCTTTCCCCAATCCTTTTTGTTCTCCAATTCATATTTTGGTTTATAGCTTTTTGCTTGAGCGAGAAAAAATATGGTAGAAAAAATAAAAATCACTACCAACAAAGAAAGGGGACCAGAGGAAGTGTTAGTAATTGACAAGAAAACAATTAAAATAAGGAAGGCGGGAATTAGAAATTTAAAATATTTTAAATATTTACCTAGGGGAAAGGATTTTTCTGGCGCAATTTCATGAATATCTAAATATCCCTTAACAGCTAAGTTGACAATGTCTGCTACAACAAACTTGGCCATATAGTGTTCTTTCCAAACATACCCTACTTCTCCAGGAGTTAAATTCTCTGGAGGTTCATAAAATGCAATTGTGGTTTTATTAAAATTAATCTCCTTTCCCTTCTTAAACCAAAGAGAAAACATCAAAATAAAAACTGCTATTGGAATACCAAAGCCCCAATTGTCTTTCAAGAACATTAGGACGTTCTCTTTAAAAGTCGGCTCCCTGACTTCTCCTTTTGGCAAATGAACCGCCACAGTCAAACCTTCATAGGGATCCAGGACTTGATTAGATTTGAAAACAACCCCGTTGCCAAACTCTTCTCCTGAACAATCACTTTCTACTGACCCAAAGACACCAGTGAAACACACTCCACTGCCTGAAAGATAATCTACTCCATCTTCAAAAATGACCTTGCTAGTGGCATTGGCTATGGTTGTTGGCCAGCCAGTTCCAATCGGGTTCCAATAGATCTCATCGTGATCATCAAAATATCTAATTCCTTTTTGAATCTCATAGGCAATCACATATTGATGCTCCCCAATTATTTCAACATTTGGGTCTCCTATTTTGATTACTTTGTCTCCACCAGACCTGCTGACCTGATAAGGAATAGAAAGTCCGTCTCCATCAGTCACAGACAAAACATCCAGCTTCATATTGTAGCTAAAGCCCTGCCCGTTCTTATATTTAACTGGAATATTCCTAAATATCCCGTGTCTTTTTTCACTAAATTCAACATCGATGATCTCATTAACTTGCAAAACAGAATTTTGTTGCACCAGGATATCAACCTGAAAATTATCAATGACAAAAGCCCCTCGATTTTCAATCGCTTTAGATTTTGGAATAATCCCCACCAATCCAATAACCAGTAACACACCTAATAAAATTCTTTTAAACATTTTTGTTTTACTACTATTAACTACATCATATCTTAATTATTAATTTAAATAAATAAAAAACTGGATTTCACCAGTTTTTCACAATATATAAAATAATTAATTTGAAATTCGAGGGGAGTGCAAAAAAATTTCGCATCTCCCCGGAACCGAATCAAGCAAAAGCTTCTACAATCTGATCAACGGCGTTAAATTTACGTCTGTCTTTGCCGCAAGGTACGTCTTTTTTTCTCAAATCAAGTTTCACGGCACTAGTTGCTGCGCTCGTTGCGAGCACTGAATCACGCCTTGGATCGAAATTAATGGCTCTGACCTCTTCTAAAAGCTTAGCTACTGGAGTGGGTTTTCCGGGGCCTTCTAGAGGTTGTTGTTGCTCTTGTTTTTGTAAACTTTGTACAGCCTGTGTCATTTTTCAATCTCCCAAAATTCGGTTCTTTAAAGAACGTTAATAAAAAACTCCGGTTTGCGCCGGAATGTCCCTAGTTGTTCTGAAAGTTTTCCGGCACAAAAGATTTATCGCAGGGCGATATAAAAAATCTTTTTCATTGTAGCCGGAGAATTTTTCATAATTAAGTAAAAAATATTTACCAAAGATATTATAAACCCTGCCTTTGGGCTTGTCAAATTTTAAATTCAATCACATCCCCATCTTCAACAATGTGGTCCTTTCCAACTGTTTGAATAGCCCCAAGATCCCGGGCCTTGCTTCTTGAACCAGCTTCAATTAGTTTTTCATAAGGAATCAGCTCGGCCTTAATAAATTTTTCCTGAAAATCAGAATGAATAGCTCGACCAGCTTCTGGAGCAGTTGAGCCAATCGGGGTTTGCCAACCTCTGGTCTCCATTTCTCCCGTGGTTAAATAAGTCATCAGCCCCAAAAGTCCATAGCTTTTTTTGATCAGTTCGTTCAGCTCCGACTTCAGCTCCAATTCCTGTTGATCCTCGTCACTCAATTCCAAAAGTTCTTCTTCTGTCTTGATGTCCAAGGCCACAAATCCTTCTGGATTTTTTTCCAAGTCTGATAAATCAAATTCTTTTAGTTCTTCGCCTACCTCATCCGGCTGATTAGTATTAAGAACATACAAAACCGGCTTGAAAGACAACAAACACAAGTCTCGAATTAATTCAAAATCATCTCCCAGGGATTTGATGAAAGTTTGCACTTGCCCTAGATCACTGCTATTCAAAACTGCTTCCAACTTCTCAGTTATTTCTAAAATTTTTATCGCCTCTTTGTCCCCCGTTTTGGTCTGCTTCTGGATTTTCTCGATCCTGTTTTTGACAGTTTCTAGGTCTGCCAAAATTAATTCGGTGTTTATGATTGCAATATCTTCTTTGGGATTAATTCTCTCTTTAACATGAGTAATATCATCATTTTTAAACAACCGAACCACCTGAACAATGGCATCAACTTCTCTGATATTATGAAGGAATTTGTTTCCCAACCCTTGACCTTCAGAAGCTCCTTCGACCAATCCAGCAATATCAACAAATTCAACCGTGGAATAGATTTTTTTCTTTGATTCAGAAATTTGAGCCAGCTTGTCAATTCGCTCATCAGGCACTTCAACAATCCCAGTGTTGGGTTCAATGGTGCAAAAAGGATAGTTATTGATATCGACTTGAATTTTGGTCAAAGCCTTGAAAAGAGTTGACTTTCCAACATTGGGCAAACCCACAATTCCGATCTTCATTGGATTAAATAAGAATTATAAAACAAAACCAGCTTATCACATAAGAAACACAATTAGCAATAATACTTTTAAATAAATTACAAAACTCAAATTATTCCAAATTACTCAAATCAATCCCTAATGTCAAATGACTAAATTTCCTTACCAAAAAAACACGCTTTCAGAATTTTTATCGTTTAGATTTTGAAATTTGAATTTCAATTGGAATAATTTGAAACAATTTGGATTTTGACATTCTAAAATTTACATAATAAAAAACTTCGCTTAGGCGAAGTTTTTTATTATGTAAATTTTAGTTCCTATTGTTCGCAATCTGCTGCAGAAGCTGCGCTGGCCGTTCCTTCTCCAAATCCTGGAACAGGAGTTTCGGGGGAAAGTTCTTGATTGCATTCAGCTGGAGCTTCTTCAAAGCTAGAACAAATTGTAGCTAGAAGACTTTGAGGACTTCGAGCTGAAGTGGCTACTTGTCCATTGATCACAAGAGTCGGAGACCCTTGAACTCCATATTTTTCGTTTTCCTCTTTGTGAACATCAAATGGAGGATATTGACCGTTCCAAGTTGATTTATCTTGGTAGTTTGCAGTTATCGAGTATTTTGCGTCAGCTGTGGCTACACATCGACTGATTTCACTTTGATTAATGCCGGTTGAATTTAAACAACTTTTTGAATCTTCACTAGTCAAAAAGCATCCTAGATATTCATGATATTTTGCTTGGTCAATTTCATTCATACAATATTGAAGCAAGTTTTCATCGATCTCTTGCTTTTCATGCATTATATAATTAACAAATTTGAAATCAAAATCGATTTTGTCTTTCAAGAGAGCAACTACAGGCAACAAACCCTTCTGAATTTGAGTTCCATAGGGACAATAGCTCATCACAAAAGTTTCCACTACTGGTTTGGCTTGCTTCGGAAGATATTGATCAATAGCCTCTCCTGTTTGAGCAGCTTCATTTTGAGCCTCAATTTCTTCAATGTCCATTACTTGCGGAAAGAAATCTTTCCCATCTTTTGAAAGATAGGACTCGATTTCTTGACCTTGAAGATCGATCATTATCTTAAACAGACCACCCTCTTCTACAACACTTTTAATTTCAATTTCTGTTCCTGGCTGAACCAAATTATCCAGAATAAACTTCTCTGCCTTTTCTTCAGCTTCTTGAGCTGTGATATAGTTTTGTCTTTCCTTATTCAAAAGATTTCCCTGACTAACAAAAAATCCAACTGCAAAGAAAATTCCAGCAATCAAAATCAGATTAGCAATTTTGTTTTTCTTCATCCCTCCCTTTTTTGAACTTTTTTTGGTTTCTCCTTCCATATTTTTTATTATTTAATTAAATTAAAACGTTGAACTTTATTCTAAAAAAATATCTGATTATTGTCAAATGTTTTAGAATTTTTAAATTTGTCCGCCTCGGCAAGCGACGCAAGACGGGCAGTAGAAATTTGGCTTGCAGCTCGAGAACCCAAAAGAAGCTTGCTTCGAGTCTAATTTCGTTACGAAAATTTATAAATTTCAAGGTAAATTTAATTAAATTTAACTGAAATTTTAAATTTGCAATAGAAATTTGGCTCGGAGCTTCGCAAAATCAAAAGGGCTATTTTTCGTCATGAAATCTTATAATTTCGAATTAAATTTTAAGAGAATTTTTGACGCCTATATGCATAGGATGAAAAAATTCGAATGAAATTTAATCGAAATTATAAGATTGCAATAGAACAAATAGCCCTTTTGATTTTGCTTGTGGTCCCCTCGGAAGGAATCGAACCTTCATTCTCGGCTTAGAAGGCCGATGTTCTATCCATTGAACTACGAGGGGCTTAAAAACATTCAATAATCAACACCCAACATTCAATTGTTGAACGTTGGGAAAAATCTAAAAAATTGCTTCCAAATAAAGTTAGCAGAAAAACCCGATAAAGTCAAAGCAAAACTTGCTTAGAAAAATAACTCTGGATTATAGCTGCCAGTGTTGGGAGTATATTTAACACCTTGATTTTCTACTTCTTCCCATTTTTGGAAATATTCCCTCTCAACCGTGTCTCTCTTGGGATTATCAAAATTCTGATCCTGAGCTTTCAAAACTTCATGATTGCTCTTTATCTTATCCATTTTAGTCTTATATTCCTGTTCGACTTTTATTATATTATTCAAAATGGTCTCACTGGGTTGAGGGTTATTGACGCAGTCCCTCCAAACAACCAAAGCGAAAGAAAAAATTATTAAAAAGATAGCAACAGTCAAAAGCCAATTATTCCTTTGGAAATAAAAGATTTGTTCAAAAAATTTGTCTTTAATTGAAAAATTTATTTTTTTCATTTTTGCTGATTAAAAGAAATGACTATTTCGCCTTGAGTTTCTGGTAAGCTCTCCAAAGAATATTCCCCGCTTAGCTTTTTTATTTTTGAATCATCAAACTTCTCCAAACTCAATTCGTCGATGTTAATAACATATCTAAAATTTTGCAACTTATACAGGAACACCAAAAAATCTTCATAATCGCCAAGCAAAATCAGTCTCAAATAGATTCTTTCTTCCTTCTTTTCTGTCTTCTCTTTTTTATTACTAACGGGTGAACCTTGGGTAATAATTTCTAAATTTAAATTTTCTTGACTGGCAACCTCTTCAAGCTTTTCAATTAATTCCACTCTATTATTCTCTGTCACCACCAAGCCCTCACTCAGAAAAGAATTTTCCTGAAGATATTTCAGATCCTGCCGATATTCTTCAACGTTGGCTTGATCACGTTCCAAAGTTAATTTAGCCTCCTCCAAAGAGTCTTTTTGTTGATAAACTTTTTTAGCGACTGGAGCCACCGCAAAAAACACCAAAGCCGAACAGACTATTAAAAAAATAGCCAGCGTCAGTAAAGGTTTTTTATTTCCAATTTTTAATTCCATGCCGAATAATTACTTTTTATTGGGAACCAGATTAATTTCAAAATTAACATTCTCTTGAGAGGTGAAGTTTGATATTGGCATTTCAACTTTTTCAAAAACTTCGGAGCTTTCCAGGGAATATTTGAATTTCACCAAATCCTCTCTGTTCTTTGCCAATCCCCGCAATTTTATTTGCCCTTCTTTCATCTCAACCTCAGAATAGAAAATATTTTCTGGTAAAAGTCTATTAATCTCATCGAAATAACTCCAGTAAGAAACTCTTTTTTTGATTTCTTCAACGGCCTGATTGGTTTGGTTGTAGTTGCTGTCAATTTCGTTTTTGGTTTCCTCTATCGCCTTTCCAACCCCACCTTTTTCGGTTCTGCCAATCTCTTCTTGATTTATTTTTTTATAAATATTGATGATGAAAAGATTAGAAAAAAGAAATAGAATTAAAAGCAAAATAGAAAAAATAACAATCGATCCCATTTTCAAAATAAATCGATTAAGCCTATCAATTTTAATGTCATTTTGTCTTTTTTCTGGCAATAGATTAATTGACCTTTTCATAATCTTCTGATTTTAAAGCTAGCCCAATAACCGGAGCAAAAGCCTGTGACTCTTGTTTAGATATTGGAGGAATTTTTTTAACAAAATTTAGATTTATCCAAGGATTGGAATGCTCCACTGGCTGTCTCAACTTAACAGTTAGATAGGAATCCAGACCTTTCAAATTTGAGCCTCCCCCACACAAAATGATCTTAGTTATTTTCTTGTTTTTTTCCTCTAAAAATAGATTTTCTTGCAAAAATTCAGTGGTTTTTTTGATTTCTTGAACCAAGGTTTCCAAAAGTTTATTGAAAATAACACTGTTTTTTTGGCCCTTGGTGTCACTTCCCTCTATTCCCTTTTTGATTTTATACCTTTCTGCTTTTTCAAAGCTAAATCCTTTGGCTTTGACCACAACCTCTGTCATCATTCGACCAGAAATAGAACTATTGGCAGTAAAAACTGGAATATTTTCTTTACAAACTGCGAAATTACTAGAATCCGTTCCAATATCAATTAATAAGGCATAGCCCTTGAAATCCTTTGTAATCAAGCTCCTGGCCATTGAGAGAGATTCTGGCTCTAAGGCAATTGTCTTTAGTCCCAAACTATCAAAAACCTCAAGATAATTATCAACAATTTCTTTATTGGCCGCCATAACAAGAACACTGGCCTTTTTCTCATCTTGATTGAAAATTTCCCAATCATAATAAATATCAGATATTGCCACCGGAATATTAGACTCCGTTTCCAATTTAATAACATCTTCTAAAGAATGTTCTTCTTTGGAAGTAGGAACTGGAATAAACCTGGTGAAAACTTTTTCCTCGGGAATAGTAAGCATGATTTCTTTGCCAGAAAAATGTCCCTCCGCTTTTTCCATTGCTTCTTTGAAAATTTCTACAAAGACTTCTTTCTTTACTATTTTGCCTTGATCAATAACTCCTTTAGGAATTTTTCTCTGAGACCAAGCCACAACATCAAATCCCTTGCCTTTTTTTGCCAATTGCAAAACTTTCAGAGATGCTCCACTGAAATCAACTCCGAAAAAACAACCTCCACTGCAACGAGAAAAATTTGTAATTTGAATATTTTTCATTTTTTTGACTCACTTGACTACTGACAAGCAAGTTGAATTATTTTTACTTAATGTCTTCCCATAAATCTAATTCGTAAACTGTCCCAGTTGGAAAATATGGAGGCGGATAATATATCAGATTATTATCAAAATATAGGTTTCTGATGTCATAACCAGTGCCATCTGTCCAAGCAAATCCATAGCGCTGATTTGTAGCAATCGAACCTCTAACAGTTATTTCGTCCCTATAAACCCAGCTGCCATAAAAAGGGGAATAATAATTCCTGCCAACACTTCCCTTTTGAGCCAAAAGAGCCGCGTCAATCTCCAAATTATCTTCAGAATAAAGCCCAACTGAAATATCGTTTTCTGCTATGAGACCTATAACGTCTTCTCCTTCATAATTTGTATATAAAATATCATTATTAATATAGATATCAGTATCAGTAGCTCCGCTCAAATCGGCTGTGGCGATGGTCAGGTGGGCTGTGTCAATTTGACCTTCAACCCAAAGATGCTTATCGGAAAAAATCAACCCGTTATCAGGAAAAGATTCTAATTCCCCACTGGTCTCATCATCAATTCGATAACTATCATTCTCGTGCCAAACATCACCTTGATAGTCCAAAACTTTCCTTACTTCGACCCGGTCGTCTGTGCGAAGAATCAAATGAAACCCGACAATGTCTCTGTGAACAGTGTTGCAAACCCAACCCCAAACCGGAGGAGGCCAACCGATCCAACGCAACCTACAATCTTCTTCTTCAACCGTGTCATCATCAAGCAATATTCCGTCAGAACCTGCTTCTGATTCAATTAAATTTAAATCACTCGTCACACTATTGAAATCAATCGACGGCACTGGATATTCAGTTCCTGCTAAAAAAACTTGGGACTCATCAGGCTGAGATGTCCAAACTCCAGGTCGATCAGTGTTGGTGTCTGGATCTCGGTATTCTTCAACTGCGCTAGTGACAACATTATTGGCCTGTCCGTCAAAGCGGATTCCATTATTAGAGTGAATTGGACCAAAGACACTAGTTCCCTCACCAAAACGCATCACGTCATTGGCCAACACTGAATATTCACTCCAAGACGGCTTTCTGAAGCGAACCTTGATTTTCTTTTTGATGTTGGGGTGACGATAGGTCCAACCAGTTGATTCAACCAAAACAATAGTCGAATCTGTGTCAGGAGGAGTAACAGAAATTTCAAACTCACCTACCAATTCACTATCAAAATTACCTAGAGGTTTATTATAAGGGGCGGCCACTCCAATTGGATTTCCATTTTCCCAAAAATCTTTAATTTGTTGTTGATTTTTTCCATCCAAGCTGTGGGCCAAATACCAACGATAATAATAAATTCCCTCTTCTGCAAACTGCAAAGCCTTTTGTCTAGAGACTTCATCGGAACTGTTTTTTTGATTGTTGGCAACAAAAATTGCCAGACTTGTCAAAAGAGTAGCTGCGATGGAACCAACCATTAAAATATAAGCCGAAATCGACCCTATTTGAGAAAAGAGGTTTTGTTTTTTATTTTTCACTTTTTGGTTTTTTCTTATACAAAAATACCTTGGCTTTATTCTACCACTTATACCATTTTCGAACAACCACTCCTCACCCAAATCTTGAAATAAAAAACCGGCTCGAAGAGCCGGTTTTAAAAAATATAACTAGACTATTTTATTCCCAATATCTTATACTCAACTTTTTTCCCATTCGCTAAAACCACTTCAACATTCTCTCCCTTCTTTTTACCGCAGAAAGCCTTGCCAATCGGAGATTCGTTGGAAATCTTTCCAGATCCTGGATCAGCCTCATTGGAGCCGACTATGTGAAAAGTCATTTTCTTTTTCAAGCTCTTGTTTTGAACTTCGATAACTGAATCTAGATCAACATGACCGTTTCCGCTTTTTTTCCCAACGACCTTGTAAGTCCGAATAACATTCTCAAGGTGAATGATCCGACTTTCATTCTCTCTTTGTTGATTTTTGGCTTCAGAATATTCAGCATTTTCACTCAAATCACCCAATTCCTTGGCTTCCTTGATTGCTTGAGCAATCTCTTTTCTTTTTTGAATTCTTTGCTCCAGCTCGTCACGAATTTTTTGCGCTCCGTTTTCAGTAAGATATTTCATTTTGTTTTTTTAATTAAAGTATACAAAAACCCTTGCCTGATTGAACCCAGACTAGACTTTCCCAGTTTTTACTCTAAGACTCCATCTAAGTCGACATCGTATAAGACCTTTTCCTGGAAAATATTGTAATTAATCAACTCGTCTTCTTTAAACCAATGCTTGATTTCCATTTCAGCTTCTTCAACCGACCCAGAAGCATGCACCAAATTTCTCACTGACCGGTCAGCTTCATCTGACATTTGATATGAATCCAAAACATAGTCCCCTCGGATAGTTCCCACATCAGAAGTCAAAGGCTCTGTTCCTCCGGCAATCTTTCTCCCCAAGGCCACTGAATGCGCCCCTTGCCAAACCATCGCAATAACTGGACCGCTAGTGATATATTTCTTGAGATTTCTTAAAATTTTCTCGGTAATTTTAAGAGGGTCATCTGATGGAGGAGTTAGCCCCTTGGATTTATACCCTTCAATAGTTTTTTCTCCAGTCACTCTTCTCCATTCGGGATCAAGAGTATAGTGCTCCTCAATATGTTCTGGAGTTGGAACAACCATTTTCATCGCAATCATTTTTAAACCAACGTTTTCATAACGCTTAATAATTTCTCCCGCTAATGTTCTTTGAATTCCATCGGGCTTGATAATAATCAAAGTTTTTTCTTTTGAAAAATTTTGTCCCATACCTTTTAAATTTATTTTTTAGTTTAGATTTATTAAAAATCATTGGAAACAGTATAACAGAATAATTTGGTAAGTCAAAGGGGGAAATAGTATCAGGTATTGGGTATTGATTATTGAGTGTAAAAAGCCAACTAAAAATTGACATTTAGTCTATTATATAATAGAATTTTTTGAGTAATATAGTCATAAAGACCTATTTATGCAAAAAGCTCTCTACACTAGGAACAAAAATTTTATTTTTGAGTACAGCAAATTAAAATAAACTTTGCAGAATGACAGAGTTTAAAATTTTGATAAAATACAATTCAAAAAAATAAGCTCATTAGAATGACGAGGTTTAAATATTTGAGAACAATTTGAGGAAAAATTAAAATAACAAGTGAGGTGTGCTTAAACGCACAGCGAGTGAGTTATTTTAATTTTGACAAAAAAGTGTTCCAAATATTGAAACCGTAATAAAGAGGCCTCGATGGCGGAACTGGTAGACCTGCCTGCCGGCAGGCAGGCGCGCAACGACTCAAAATCGTGTGGGATTTATCCCATACAAATTATCGCAAAATATGAAAAGTTATTATGTTTATGCTATAAGGAGTTTAAGCAAAAAATACATTTACGTAGGCCTAACTAATAATGTCCAAAGAAGATTTTCACAACACAATGCAGGAAAAGAAAAAACAACAAGTTTTTACAAGCCCTTTAAATTGTTTTTCCAAGAAAAATTTGAAACTAGAGCAGAGACCAGAAAAAGAGAAAAATACTTAAAGTCTGGTTGTAGAAAAGAATATTTGAAGAGTTTATTAAAATAATGCCTCGATGGCGGAACTGGTAGACGCGCACGACTCAAAATCGTGTGGGATTTATCCCATGAGAGTTCGATTCTCTCTCGAGGCACACCTTAAACGACTGGCGGAACTGGTAGACCTGCCTGCCGGCAGGCAGGCGCGCAACGACTCAAAATCGTGTGGGATTTATCCCATGAGAGTTCGATTCTCTCTCGAGGCACAGCGTGGATTTCTTTTTAGAAGTTTTTTCTACTGCAATTTTCAAATTTTAGCTAAATTATTCGAAAATTTTCTCATCCTATGCATATAGGAATCGTAAATATTTCAAATAATTTATCTTAAAATTTAGAAAATTTCGTAACGAAAGAACTCTAAAAAGAAATCCATAATATATGTCTCAGAAAAGGAATCCGTAGTATAATAGATAACAACAAGAATTCATTCCAACCGAATGAATTTATTCAAATAAGTACATTAAAAAAATTTACATAAAATTTTAGGAAGCTTTGGCGAAGGAGGCCAACCATGGAAACCATAGACCAATCATGGTTATCGAGGATTCACCAAAAATTGTCCATGCTTGGACGATTTGCAATTGCGTCACATTTATTAATAGCTTGCCTGTTTATCGCTTTGGATTCGCTTGATCTTTTAGTGATAATAATAATAGCTATCGGGATTGCAGAAATCTATGCTAATGTTCAAAGCGCAAAATGGTTTCTGATTACTGGAGTCCACATTAGTGCGTTAATAACATTTTTATTATTCTCCCCTACGATACAAATTATGATTTTTTTCACAGTAACTGCCAACGACACCATGGCTTATTTTTTTGGGAAATACGCAACCATGCTACCAGACACAAAAATATTTCCAGACACCAGCGAAAACAAAACCTGGAGGGGATTCCTAGCTGGAATCTGGTCTGGATTGGCAGTGTATTTCATTCTAAGTCTATCCATTGAAATGCCCTTGAGACACAGATTCATGGGATTATTTCTTTCCCTCGTCGCGGTCTTAGGAGACTACCTGGGAAGCAAATACAAAAGAGCTCACGGCCTGAAAGACTCTGGAGACGATTTCTGGACCAAACAATGGATGTTCGGCCACGGCGGGATCTATGACCGATTCGGTGCCCTGGCTATGGCATCTTTCTCTTTCTGGCTATTCGAAATGGCCAAACAGTTCCTTTTTTAAAAACAATGAACCCCGGAAAATTCAACCGAATTTCCCGGGGTTTATGTTTTTTGTGAAACTATTTCATCTTCTGCAAAACTTCGCTTTCTGGAATATTTTCCAATCCTCGCCCAACGACCTCTCTGGCTTTTTCGGGCTCATGAGGATCAATTTCATATAAATACAAAACCGCTAAATTTTGATAGGCAGTCTCAAACTGATTATTGGCTTCAATTGATTTCTCGTAATATTCAATCGCTTTTTCAAAATCTTTTTGATCTCGATAAACATTAGCCAAACTATTGTAATACAAAAATTTATTCTCTTCGTCAATTTTCAGAAGCTTTTTAAAATACTTTTCTGCCTCATCATAATCCTTTTGATTATACAAAGAAATCGCTAACATTTTCATCTTGTCAGGATCTTCGCCTTCCTTAAGTGAATCTTCCAAAATTTCTGTAGCTGAATCAAAGTCTCCTTCAGTTATTTTACTCACTCCCTCTTGATACAAACTATCTTCCGCCAAATCAATCTCCGGAGAAGACCTTAACTCTGAAATTTTTTTTACCAAATAAATCCCGCTCAAAACAAGACAGATAACTGCCACAATAAAAATAATAAATTTTTTATTATTCATCACTTCCATGCTCAAAATTATCTATAAAACTTTGCGAGCCTCTTCCCACATTCCTGGCAATCCATGTTTAGTCTTCATCCAATACCACCATTCCACTCCCCAGAAATAAGCCTCTTGGAATTTGATTTTTTCAGTATAATCAACAATTTCAACAAACTTCTCTGGGCTCATGGTCTTGTATTGCTCTTCTATCGGCACTCGCAGAATCCAATCATTAGCCCAAGGTTCGGCTTGCAATTCTGAGATAATAAAGTTCTTTTGTCCTGTCACAACTCTCGCCAACAAAGCCTTTAATCTGAAAAAATTTGGCCCAATTGGATAGTCAACATATCCATAAGGGGGTTTATAAATAGTTCTGTATAGAGTCGATCCAAAAACATCGGCTCGTGCCGCAGCCTGCCACCAAACACTGAGCTCGCCACTGTCAGTCACGATAATCTTCCGATAAGGATCTAAGCTTTTCACCAAAGCAATTTCTTTGTCGACCAAAGCTCCGTCAACTGCTCCGTCAGGACATTCACCAAAAAATTTCAAAAATGGCTCATTCTCAACTTGCCAATAAATAATATTATTATAATTTTTATATCTCTCAATCAAAATTTTCTCAAAAGCCAAAAGCGCCTCTTCTCTTTCCGCTTTGTTCTCAACATAGAAATCAGGAATATGACATTCTGGCCAACGCGGAGTCTTCACCCCAAAAGCCAAAATCAATTCCACGTTTCTCTTACTAGCCTCTTCAACCTGCCAATCAACATCGGAAAAATCATACTGCCCCTTCTCAATTTCCACTCGATCCCAATAAGCCGCAATTCTCATTCTTTTGACTTTCAAATCATCAAGAATGGCCAAATAGGTCTCTTTCCAGTCCAGCTCCAAGGACTCGGCATGATGATGAGCGAAAGAAACTCCAAACTTCATATCTTCATTTTTACTTTTCACTGGCCAATTGAATGCCATTAAAACTAAGCCAGCGAAAATGACAACAAAAATCAAAATCTTCAGGGCAATTTTGAGAATAAATTTAATAATAAACATTTTTAAAAATTAATTTTTATTAGAGACTATTTTAAAATATAATTTTTTCCGCCTCGGCTCGCCGAGGCGAGACGGGCATTAGAAATGATACTTGAAAATGGTCCCTTATTCCTATTTAATAAAAGACATACCGATTATAATAAAGGCGGTTCCGATTAACTTGAAAGAAATATTTTGCCAAGTAGCTTTTTCTTTGATCAAGCTTTGAAAAAAAATTGACAATATCACCGTGAAAATAAAAGTTAAAAGATATTGAACCGAAACCAAAGCACTCACCAAAGCAACGCTCCCAAGAGAAATCGAATAATTAACCATAATGCTTCCTATTCCAGCAACAATTTTCGAACCAAGCACGAGAACAGCATTTTTTTGGCTAGACTTCTTATTTTCCTTAGAAAAACTTTTTTTAACAACCCTTCGCACTTGAGGAAAAAACAACATGCCCATTGCACTAATAAAAACCCCCAATCGACTAAAGATATAACCGGTCACAAAATTTTGTCGATCAAAAAGATCTTTCATCATAATTAAAGCCACGGCCATTAATAAGCCAGAAAGAATAACGTTCTTGTAAGTGCTAAAAAGTCTCTTTTCGTGAATTTTATAGGAAATGAAAAAACCGCCAATCAGCAGAAAAAAAACTCCAAGCACATTTATTGCTAAAAATCTCTCTCCCAGCAAAAAGTGCCCCAAGACAAAACTCCCCAAAGTTATCATTGCCCCATACAAAACAAAGACTCTTGAAGCGCTCGATTGCTCTAAAGATTTATAAAGAAAAATCAATGCCAAGAAAAAAATCAATCCGGTCAAAAGAGACTGAGCAAATAAAAACCAGCCAAACCACTTCAATCCGGAAAAAACAAACAAGAGGCTACTCAACGAAAGCAAGCCAACAAAAAATGAATAGAGTTGCCAGCTTTTAATTCGATTGGTCAACAAAATTTTAGTAATGACCGCTTCAATGGCCAACAAAGAATAGCCCCCGATACTGATCAAAAACCAACTTTCCATGAATGATTATTTATTTTTAATAATTTTTTGATAGGCAAAATATGACTTTCTGGGTTTTCTGTCTAATGTCTTTTTTTCAATCGCACACAATCCAAACTTGGGACCGTAACCAAAATTCCATTCAAAATTATCCAACAGTGACCAATAAAAATATCCCTTAATATCAGCCCCTTCTTCAATTGCTTCATGAACTTTCTCTAAATATTCCTCGATATAGTCAGCTCGATATTTATCTTCAGAGTCCGCTAATCCATTTTCAAGAATATAAATTGGTCTTTCGAATCTTTTTTTTGCGTCAATCAAAACTTCTTTGATCCCTTGAGGATAAACCCCCCAGCCCATGTCAGTTCTCCTCCCCTTGGTAGTTTTTCTTACAGAAAAAGGAGGGATTAAACTCAAAAAATAGGTTGTATAATAATTAACTCCGATAAAATCATGATATTCAGAACTTCCATCAAAAAAATGCCAATTAAAATAGTTTTGAATTTTTTTGATTATTGGGGCTAAAAAGAAAAGAGTTTTTCCTGTCTCTAGGGTAATGCAAAATTGAGTTATTCCAACAGGAAGCCTGGGAAAATTTTTCTTAACTATTTCATAGCAATTTTTGTGAGCTTTTATAAAGTTATTTTTGGCTTTTGAACACAAAAAAACATTGCGTTTGCCTGGAGGAAAAGATCCGGTCAAATATCCTTGAACAAGTGGATTGGCTGGTTCGTTAAGAGTTAAAAAAATATCAATCTCGTCCCCCAATTCCTTCATCACTTTCGCGCAATACTTGGAAAAATATTCAACTGATTCTTTTTTGTGCCAACCACAATTTTCTTCAAACCAAATCGGCGAAGTCCAGTGCCAAAGAGTCACCACTCTCTTCATTCCCTGCTTCTTAATGTTTTGTAGGATTTTCCTATAATGATCCAGAGCCTCTTTAGAAAATTTTCCTTCTTCTGGCTCAATCCTGGACCATTCTAAGGACAACCTAAATCCTCCACAACCCAAATCATTGGCCAATTTGTGATCTTCTTTATAGCGATTCCAACTATCACATGCCACCCCAGATTTCTCCTCAGGCCTTCCTTTCTCTTCCCAATCAGTCCAATTATTTTCATTGTTGCCCTCCACTTGATGAGAGGAATATGCCACTCCCCACAAAAAATTTTTCGGAAACTTTTTATTCATAAAAATGATAAGGTCTTAGTCTTCAACATCAATAACCTCAAAAGATTGTAAGGTTTTTTGAACAATGTCTCTGATTCCAGCTGCCTCTTCTTGAGAAACTTTGAAGTTGGGATCTTGAACAATTTTGTTTTTAACTTCATTGACCACTTTTAATTTTTCCAAATCCTCCAATTGACTTGGCAAAAGATTATCCAATCGCTCTCCCAAATTGTCTCCCTCATAACCAATTGACTTTAGAACCTCATTGAGCATCTGACTGGCCTCCAAGACAGCCGCATTGCACTGATCAACATCCCCTGAGTCAATTTGATCATTAAGTCGATTCCATCTTCTTTGGAATTTATTCAAAGTTGGCCGATATCCCGCTCCAAAAAACAAAGATTTAGTGTAGTCTCGCCAAATCCTCATCACAATTCCAACCACCGATAAAACCATCACAATCAAATAAAAAGCCAGGAAAAACTTAAAAGCCCTGAAATAATAGGATCTATTCAAAAATTCGTTCATGGTCTCAAGACCATCAATGATATTCATTTGTTTTTGTTTAAACTCTAAATTATTTCAAACTAATCTTAGCATAATTCTAAATTTCGGGGAAATAAAAAACAAGCAAAAATGAGCCTGGTTTTTTGTTAAGTAACTTGTTACTTAACAAGTTCAGTAATTTCACCCAGTTAAATTTCTAATTTATTTAACCGGGGTAATTACTGAATTAACTCTGTAATTTTACCCAGTTAAATTTTTAATCTATTTAACCAGGGTAAATCAGTATTTAAATACTGATTTAAATATGGATTTAATCTAAGGATTAATCCTTGGATTAATATTAGGATTAATACTAGGATTAATGGCTGCGCCTTTCGAATCCTGGCCTGCCGGCAGGCAGGCTCGCCAGCTCTCAACCTCGAGCCTCCGTTTGGTTCGAATCCTCTCGCCTCCGCACACACAATATCAAAAAACACCCCTTAGGGGGAAGTAATTGCGAGAGGATTCGGCGACAGCTCACTAAACTCAAACTACGCCTTCGGCTTGTTTTCGTTAAGTGGCTTCTGCCCAGACCTGCCTACCGGCAGGCAGGCTCAGCGCACTCTCTTTAGTTGCCTGCCTGCCGGCAGGCAGGCTCGCCAGCTCGCAATGTAGCGTTTCCGTCTTTCGAATCAAGATTCTCAGGGTCAAGTTGCTAAATTCAAACTTCGTCTTCGACTCGTTTTCATTAAGCACTTCCTCCCCGAACTCGGCACACTCTTTATAATTCCTCGCCAGCTCGGAATGCTAGTGCCTCCGTTTGGTTCGAATCCTCTCGCCTCCGCATTGTGACATAATAAAAAAGCCCCGTAGGGCTTTTTTGTCACAATGCGGAGGCGAGAGGATTCGAACCCCTGGTCCGCGTGAACGGACTACGGTTTTCAAGACCGTTGCATTCGACCGCTCTGCCACGCCTCCAATACTTCGAAAGTTTAGCAAAATAAATCCTTTTTGTAAACCGTTTAACTAGTTGACCAAAAGCCTTTTAGTTGCTATGATACCAAGCGTTATCGGTCCGGTGGCCGAGTGGTTAGGCAAAGGTCTGCAAAACCTTGTACAGCGGTTCAATTCCGCTCCGGACCTCAATGTTTATCAAGGCAAAAACATCTTAGACTGACAGAATTTAAAACACGCTTTGTTGACTGACAAGGTTTAAATATTTGAGAACAATTTGAGGAAAAATTAAAATAACAAGCGAGGTGTGCTTAAACGCACAGCGCGTGAAGTCTCAAAAAAATTTCGATTTAAAATAAATTTTGCAGACTGACAGAATTTAAAATTTTGAGAAAAGTTCGAGGAAGTTTTGAGTAGCAAGCGATATGTACTTCATGGTACATTGAGCGAGCGACGGAAAAACTGACAAAGAAATTTTCCAAAATTTTAGATTCTGACCTACCAGCCTGGGTGGTGGAACCGGTAGACACGAGGGACTTAAAATCCCTTGAGATTTATCTCGTGCGGGTTCAAGTCCCGCCCCAGGCACCAAAAAACTCCCTTCAGGGGAGTTTTTAAAAATATCTTAAACAAAGCTTTGGGGTCGTTATAACTAGATAACGACCCCGATTGAAATTAAGTTGACTGATCAACTGGGGGTTTTGGCCCCAGCGAAACACCTACAAGGTATTCCTAACCCTAATCTAAGGGCTAGAACTGGATCACCTGCCTTTCGGACAAAGCCAGAATTGTTTTTATAAAACGTAGCCCGCATTTTAGCATTTGCATAAAAAGTACGAGCCTTCCTTAGCCTCCAGTTCCTAAACATAGAAAATCCCTTTATTTTTGTTTTATGTCAAAAGGGCGCCCACTACGCCCCCTCCTTTTATATTATTTTTGTTCTTTCATTAATTCTATCACTTTTGGAATTTTTTTAAAGTCTTTTTCTAATGTCCCCCGCAAACCTCCATTGTATAAAGCTGCTGCTGGATGATAGCAAGGAAAAAAAACCAATTCTCCCAACGGCTTGAATTCTTTTCTCAAGGCTCTTCCGTGATACTCACTTATCACCGCCTCGGGAATAAATCTTTGCAAAGAATGTCGGCCAAGAGGAACAATTATTTTGGGCTTTATGGTTTTGATTTGTTGCTCCAACCAAGACCAGCAGGCTTTTGCTTCTTCTGGTTTGGGGTCTCGATTGTTTGGCGGTCGGCATTTCACTACATTGGCAATATAGACATCTTCTCTTTTCAGATCAATCAATTCTAAAAGTTGGTTCAAAAATTTGCCCGCTGCTCCCACAAAAGGCCGGCCTTGAAGATCTTCATTTTTGCCAGGGCCTTCTCCAATAAACATAATTTCTGCCTTGGCACTTCCTTCTCCCGGAACAACCGTAGTTCTGGTCTTGGCAAGCTCACAAGAAGTACAGGCTTTCATTTTTTTATCCAATTCTTCTAGTTTCATTTACGAAAAGCCTTAGTTTTTATTAGGTCTTCTTTAATTTTGTCGTGATTAGTTTCAAGATAAATATTGATCCCTAGCTCTTGCGCCTCTCGAACCACCGCTTTCAAACCTTCTTCTCCGATCAACCCATCTCCGATGTGTTCATGTCGGTCTTTTTTTGAATCAAACTCGGTTTTGGAGTCATTGAAGTGAATACACTTGAGATTTTCTAAGCCAATTTTTTCATCAATTTCTTTGAAAACTTCTTTTACTTTTTGAGGAGTTCTCAGATCATACCCCCCAGCAAAAGCGTGACATGTGTCAAAACAAAATCCAACTTCAATTCCTTTTTTCTTTAGTCCCTCAAAATAGAATTTCATTTCATCTAAATTGTCTCCCATGATATTCCCGCTTCCAGCCGCAATTTCCAAAGTCAATAAGCTCGACCCTTGATAATCTTCATGGATAGCAATTAAACTTTTCAAAACTCTTTTTTGAGCCTCTTTTTTTTCTTGATCTTTGGAGCTTCCCAGGTGGGTGATGACATAGGGACATTTGATTTCACTGGCCGCCTCCAATTCATCCCGCAAAATCCGAATTGAATTATGAAAAATCTTATTATCCAAACTAGCTAGATTGATATAATATGGCGAATGAACCACATAGTCTCGCCCGATTTCAAATCCATATTTCTGACAGTCCCCAAAAAATTTGTCCAAATCAATTTCCTTTCTAGCTCCTCCTCGAGGAGAACGAGTGAACAGCTGAAAACACTCACAGTCCAAGTCGTGAGCATTTTTTGGGGCATTTTCCACTCCTCCAGCGATTGAAACATGAGCACCTATCTTTGTTTTCATAAATTGAAATTTATTAAAACATAACTCAAAAGTCAAAAGTCAAACCTCAAAATTGCAACGCAAAACTAAAAATTTTTTATCTCAATCCTTGTCATTCCCGCGCATGCGGGAATCCAGAACTTTTAAATTTTTAACTGGATTTTTGAATTTTGCATTTTGAATTTTGAACTCACCTTATCAAAAAATTAATCTTTTAGATGCCTTTAACCCTAACTGCATCTAGAATTTTCTTAATAGCAAGTGCATAAGCCGCTGTCCGCATGTCAACTTTGTTATCTTCCTTGAATTTCCAAATGTCGTCAGTGGCTTTGTTCATTTTTGGTTTTAGTTTTTCCTGAACATCATCAGCACTCCAACGAGAATTTTCTAAATTTTGGACCCACTCGAAATAGGAAACCACTACGCCTCCAGCGTTAGCCAAAACATCAGGAATTATTGTGACTCCTTTTTCAAAAAGCTCTCCACTGGCCTTTTTGGAAACTGGGCCATTGGCTAGCTCCAAAATAATTTTAGCTTTCACATTTTTGTGATTCTTTTCAGTAATCACATTTTCCAAAGCGGCTGGAACCAGAACATCAACTTCCAAAGCTAACAATTCTTCATTGGAAATATTTTTGGCTCCTGAAAAATCAATCACTGAGCCAGTTTTTTCTTTGTGCTTCATGACCGCTGAAACATCCAGGCCGTCCTCTTTGAAAATTCCGCCTTTGGAGTCAGAAACCGCCACGATTTTATATTTTTCCTTTTCTGCAATTTCTGCAAAATTAGCCCCAGCATTTCCAAAGCCGTTAATTGCGACACTGGCTCCTGGCTGAATATCTTTGAAGTTAGCCAAGACATTTTCCAAGACATAGAACCCGCCTTGAGCTGTGGCTGTATCTCTTCCTAAAGATCCTCCTATTTCAACTGGCTTGCCAGTCACAATGGCTGGGGTCGGTTCTCCTTGAATCTGGCTATACTCATCCATGAACCAAGCCATGATTTGAGGATTGGTGTAGACATCTGGCGCCGGAATATCTTCTTTGACTCCAATATTTTTGGCAATCGCTCGAACAAAACTTCGAGTTAATCTCTCCAATTCTCCTTCACTGAGAGACTTGGGATCAACTTCAATCCCGCCCTTTCCCCCGCCATAAGGAATATCAGCTACTGCGCATTTGATGCTCATCCAAAAAGCCAAAGACTTCACTTCTTCCAAGTCCACTTGAGGATGATACCGAAGCCCTCCCTTATAAGGTCCTCTAGCATTAGAATACTGAACTCGAAACCCCTTGAAAACTTTTATTTTCCCATCATCCATCACTACTGGAACAGAAACCTCCACTGAATTTTGAGGACTTTTCAAAACCTCAATTTTACCCCCTGCCTTCTCTCCAAGCAACTCTCCAATCTCGTTCAAATAATCAATATATTCTGGTTTTTTCATATTATTTATTTATTGTTTAATTTCTATTTCATCCTCTGGAGAATACTCAGGAGAAGTAATTGCCAAAAGCTCAAGTGGCTCTTCCGATATTTTTTCAATCGTGTGAATTTCATTCTTTGCAATCACTACTAAATCACCGGCTTCAACTGCTTTCTCTTCGTCTTTTATTTTCACCAAGCCTTTTCCTTTAAGAATATAATAAAGTTCATCAGTTTTTTCATGAAAATGAGGTTTAGTTTTGTCAGTGATAGAAACATAGGCTAAGCTAACATTCTCCGTTCCACCCATCTCCCAAATATCCCCACAAATATTCTTGATTGGCTCTAGGTTTTTTCGATTAATTACTTTCATATTTTTCTCTTTAGTAGTATTAATAATATCACACTTAAGACAAAACAAAAAAGGACCCGGGTTGCATTCAACCTAAGTCCTTTTTCTTTTTTTCATTTCTTCTTTCTAACTAAGCCAATTCAGGCTTCAATCTTTTAATGAAATATTCCCGTATATCCCTGTACAAAATACCGGCAATCAACGGCAGTGAAACCAATTGAGCTATACCAGCCAAGAAAATAAGAGTCTTAAAATAACTGTAGCGTAGAGGTTCCGGAGAAACATAATCTGCTGCAAGAATCAAAAACAAAGCGCCGCAAGCAGTAATTGGAAAAAGAAACAAAAACCACTGCAGAAAACTCGGCTGTTTTCTGCTACCCTCATTATCTGCAAAAAATTTGGCGATTAAGATAACAATTATGGCTAACCAAATATGTTCGCCAAAAGAAATTAGACACATAAAACAAAAGAAAATTTCTAAAATCTTTAACGAACCCACCCTGCCTTTTCTAACAGGCCATCTTATCACGGATAATCCGTTGAGATATCCGATAAGAGCAGCCCCCATCAAGGCCACCTGGACAAAAAGATAATTATCAATTAATAGTCCCAAAATGCCAAGGACCAACACCAGCAATAGACGGATGAAAACCATCAACTCCCTGAAAAGAAGTCCGCTAATCACCAAAGATATTTGCCAATGAAACATTTGCCATTCTTGATCTAAGAATGCTATGGAAAAAACCAACAGAACGTTCCAAGCCATAACCAGACTCCATCCAAAATTCATCATCTTTTTCACGATTCCTCCTTTATTTTTTCAAAATGCTTTTATAATCATTTAACAGATAAATATAGCACATTTTAGCCAAAATGTCAATAGAATTGAACCAAAACAAAAACCACTCAATGAGAGTGGTTTCCTGAAAAAATTAAAGACTGTTAACTTTTCATTGATAACAAATCAAGTGTCATTAATTCCCGCTCCTCCGGATCTATTGGATTTTCCTCTAGAACCTTCGCAATCTTTAAAGTAATCTCCTCAACACTACCTTTTAACTCAACACCAAAAGTTCTGGCGTAGCCTTCGTGCCTCTTTCTAGCTATCAAATTAGCCAAAGTAACATCTCTGCCTTTGCCTGGTTCTTGATTTAAAACCAAAGCTCCATTAACACAATCATGTATATTACCCAGCTCTTTCTCTGAGTTATTGTCAACAAGAGCTTTGGTAAGCATTTCAATTTTTTCTGGATCACTTAGATTTTCATATTCCCTAAAATCAAAACTGTCTCCCTTTTTGATATCAGCTAAAAAATCTAGGTTATTTTCAACTATTCCTCGAGCCGCATCGTTGGCCAACCTTTCTGCATTATTATTTTCTTTTTCTACTTGTTCTTCTAGCATTCCAAATTCTTCAGACATTTTTTTGTGTTATTTTTTATATTTTAACTCTATCATAAAATATTCCAAAAAGTTTTACCAATAAATTGTTATTCCAGAACAGTACTAGCAAAAGGGACTGAGAAAGCTCTACACCAAATCCAAACTTCGCTGTAGTCATCAATGTTGACTTCAGCTGGAATTTCATAGTTTTGGCTGCCAATATTCCCCTTCAATTTACCAAGATTAACATCCTTGTCATATTGACCATCCTTGCCCAAATGAACAAAAAGGTCCGGTCCGTTTTCGGAGTCAAAACTCTCTTCAAATCGAACAAAAAACTTGTCTCCGCTTTGAACCAGACTAACTTCTCCACTGGCCCGGTGGCCAGACTCTCCCTGCAAAGTTCCTTTTTTCAAAACAGTTATTCCCTGAACTGGTTCTGCTTCCTGATTATTTTCTTCTGACTTTTCTGAAATATTTTGTTGGATATCTTTCAAGCTTTCATTCACTTCTTTGTCAATAAAGATTGGGGAAATTAGCCAGTAAGCAATCCCTAGAATCAATACTGATCCCAAAATTATTATTATCTTTTTGAAGTTCATAGTTGTAAATTAAAAATTAATTCTTTCATTATATTTTAACATATTTCTAACAACCGATCATAAATAATGTACACGATAGTGTACACTATAATGTACACTAATCTCTTCTCAACATTTTAACTACAATCAAGAACAAAAAATAATAGCCAACCAACCCCAAAACTCCAATGTCCCCAATCTCCAAACTAGCCCAGGGAATCTCAGCTAGTTTTTTAATAATAAAAATTTCGGCATCCAAAGCTAATTGAGTTGGCAAAGCAATCACTGCAGCCAAAAAGGGAATGAAAAAAGCAACAAAAACTGTCAAAAAACCAGTTAACATCATTGCGGGAATCCAAGGCAAAATTAGCAAATTGGCCAACAAGGAAATTGGAGAAAATGTTTCAAAAGTGTAAAGCAAAATTCCCAATACTCCCAGCTGAGCCGAAATAGTTACTAGCAAAATTGATTTTAACTCCAAAAAATCGCTTTTGATGTTAAATTTTTCTGACAAAGGACCGTAAATCAAAACTATTGAAAGTGAAGCCAAAAAAGAAAGTTGAAAACCAACATCATAGAAAAGATCCAGGGGCGAAACAAAAATCATCAAAGCTGCTGCCAACATCACCAACCAAACCGAGTCAACCAATCTTCCCTTTTTTGATGCCCAAAGCAAAAGAATCCCCATCACCGCCGCCCGAACTGCCGAGCTTGGACTTCCAATCATCAAGACGAAGAAAATAACCCCAAGTACCGCCACCCAAAAAGCTTTTTGTCTGAAAAAGCCAACTAATATTCCCAACCACATAAAAAACCCAGCCAAAATTGTGATATTAAAACCAGAAACTGCAATGGTGTGAGTGGTTCCAGTTCGACGAAAATTTTCTTGAACCTCCAAGGGCAACCGATCCTCTCCACCCAAAAGCAATCCAGCCAAATAGGCCGAGGCCGGATAAGAAAAAGCTTGTTTGATTTTTTCTTCAACTTGATTTTTCAATTCAAAAATTTTTTGAAAAACAAAATTTTTTGTTTTATAAAAAATCGTTAATTGATATCTGTTTTTATCAATTTTTTTTATTTGAGAGCCTTGGCAAATTTGGTAGACCCTGTCTTTGGCCAAAAATTTAATGTAATTAAATTTCCCCTCTCTGTTTTCTGGATTTTTTAGCTGACATTCAATTTTCAAAACTTCCCCCAATTCATATTCAGTTTCCAAGTCACTAAAAGTCAAAATCTTTTCACCACAATTTGGTTTTATTTTCAAAATATTTTTTTGTTTATTTTTTCCATTTATTTCAATTGGACAAACAAAAATCTTTTGATAGTCTTCTTTGATTTCAGGACTCTGGTCGACATAGACATACTCAGAAAATTCTTCAGCTGGTCTGGAATAGATCATCTTCAACTCGCTAGCCGTTCTCCAGCTTCCCAAAAACAAACCGAGCAAACAAAAAAAGAAAAGGAGCATTATTTTTTTCTTATAGTCCAAAAGAAAAAACAAACCGCCTAACAAAAATAGATGGCTCCACCAAGCTTGAACTTCTGCTTTGGTTGAAAGCCAAAGAGTCAAAAAAACTGCTCCCAAAAAGCAGTATAAAAATCCTCGAAAAATTTTGGCGTTAGTGATTGGTTTAAAGAAAGTTTTTTCTTTAAAAAGTTTCATAGAAAATATTTATATTTCCAAAATTTGATCCAGTGTTTTGAACTCTGGCCAAAAAGCCAATTCTCCATCGTGATAGATCACAACCGCACCTTTTTTGAAAGTTCGGGGATTATTATCAATTCTCTCAGTCATAAATTTTTTGCAAAGTTTATTTAAAAATTCTGCCAATCCACCGATCTCTAAAATTTTCTCAAAAAAATCTCTCAAAAAATTTGAACTTCCCTGAATCAAGAGACTGGACTCTAAACCTCGACCCACCTCAAAATTTGGATTAAATTTTCTTTGCCAATTCCAATTTAAACGAGCAAAGTTATTAAATAATTTTTGATTAAAAACTGGATAAATAAACCCAAACTCACAAGCTGAATATTCGTTTCTCTTTTCTGGAATTAAATTTTTTTCTGTTAAATAATGGTTTAAGCAAAAACGATTTCTTATTTCTCCCGTCCTTCTTTTTTTACCAATCAGAAAAAGAAAGCCTGTTAAAATCAACCTCCCTAACCAAATTCTATCTTTCTTCATAACTACCAAAATATCCCAATCACTGCCAGTGGCAGAGGTTTTCAAAGCCAAGGTTCCAGTAATAAAAACTCCCCTGATAAAAGGAAGTTTTTTTATAAATCCAATCCAAAATTTTGCCCTTTTGGTTTTTCGAAAAGCACTTTTTTGACAAATAATTCTTCGATCAGACAAAGGGGTCTTGCCCGAGACAACCCAAAAGCCCTTCTTAGTTAAAATCTTCTTTTTAGTTTTCAAAAATTCAAGAGTTTTGCTAATTTCCAAAAAAGAAACCTTACCAAAGTCTCCCGATAAATCCAAAAAATGACGCCAAACCTCAAAAGTTGTTGGGGGACGATGAAGACAATTGAAATACAAGACAGTAAAATAAGTTTTTTTAATCAGATCTTCTCTGATATCCGAACTCATAATATTTTTAAATTAATCATCGTTTTTCAAAACTTTTCCCGTTTCAGTTTTTGCTTTTTTCAGATCCTCTGGCTTTCCTTCAAAAACAACTTCCCCTCCGTTTTTTCCGCCACCAGGGCCAAGCTCAACAACCCAATCAGCAGTTTTGATCACATCAATATTGTGCTCAATAACAAAAACTGAATTGCCTTTATCAACCAAGCCATTCAAGACTTTAAACAATTTTTCAATGTCACTGAAATGAAGCCCAACTGTTGGTTCGTCCAAAATATATAAGCAGTTCCCTTGAGATTTTCGAACCAATTCAGAAGCCAGTTTGATTCTTTGAGCCTCTCCCCCAGAAAGCCGATTGGAGTTTTGACCTAGTTTCAAATATCCCAATCCAACATTTTTCAAAAGCTTGAGCTTATTTTTTATTGGGGTGCAAGAATTAAAAAAGTGATAGGCATATTCAACGGTCATACCAAGGACATCAGCAATGTTAACCCCGTGATATTCAACTTTCAAAATTTCCTTTTTATAACGCTTGCCGTTGCACTTAGGGCAAATTGAATAGGTGTTGTCCAAAAATGGCATATCCACTTTCACAGTTCCGTCTCCCTGACAATGCTCGCATCGCCCCCCTCGAGTATTGAAAGAAAAATGATTGGACTTATATCCTTTTTCTTTGGCCATTTTAGTTTCAGCAAAAAGCTTCCGAACATAACTAAATATTCCCGTATAAGTAGCTGGATTAGAACGAGGAGATCTCCCAATCGGAGCTTGATTGACAGTGACAATTTTTTGCACCTTCTCGATTCCTTGAATTTCTTTGCATCGATTCCTAAACTCACCTTTTTTCATACACAAAGAAACAACCTCATTGACCAAAGAGCTTTTTCCGCTTCCTGAAACCCCAACAAAAACAGTGATACAGTTTAGAGGAATTTTTACATCAAAATTTTTCAAATTGTTGAAGTGGGCCTCTTTGACGACAAGACTATTCTTAAAATCAACTTTTCGATTGGCCTTATCGAACCTATTTTTTTTGTTAATAAAATTAGCTGTTTCACAATTAGAATTCAATAATTCCTTATAATTTCCCTGAAAAACAACCCTTCCTCCTTCGTCTCCAGCCTGAGAACCAAAATCAATCAAATAATCAGCCGCCTCTATCACGTCCTTGTCATGCTCAACCACCAACAAAGTATTCCCCTTATCCTTCAAATCCTGAAAAGTATCCACTAATTTTTTGGTATCTCGACTATGAAGACCAACTGTGGGCTCATCCAAAACATACAAAACGCTACTCAATCCACTATAAAGCTGAGTAGCAATTCTTATTCTCTGGTATTCTCCACCTGACAAAGTTTTGCAAGCTCGGTCTAGATTCAAATAGCCTACCCCAACTTTTTCTAGAGGGGCTAATCTATTCAAAATTTCTTTAAAAAATTCGTTTAAAAATCCATTTTTATTTTCTTTGTATTCCTTGGATATTTTTTTCAATTGAGAAATCAGATCAGTGATTTCCATTCCAACCAATTGGTCAATTCCGAATCCATTGATTTTAACATTCAAAAATTCTTTTTTCAGTCTCCTTCCATCACACTCGTTGCATCTCTCTAGGATAAAATATTTTTCAATTTCATTTTTTGTGAAAGAGGACGTGTCAATTTTCTCCATTTTTTCCAGGAGCTCATTGGCCACCCCTTTGAATTTTTTCCCGTCTTTACTCTCAAATCCCCAAAGTATTTTTTCGATTTTTTCTAAAGGAATTTCCCTGATTGGCTTAGTCGGGGAAATTTTTAGTTCTTTTTTAATAAAATTTATTTTCTGATTGCTGGCATTTTTTTCTCCCAGCCTTCCTCCCAAACGAACCCAAGGCTCGATTGCGCCTTCAGCAATTGAAAGTTTTTTATTAGGAATAATTTTGTCTAAATCAACTTGCAAAACCTCTCCCAATCCCTGACAAACAGGACAAGCTCCTTCAACTAAATTGAAAGAAAAATGCTTCTTGTTAAAATTTCCTAGTGAATAGTCACATTCTGAGCACTGAAATTTTCTACAAAAAGTGGTTCTTTTTTGATTTAAATAAACCACTGCGATTTCGTTGCTTGATTTTTTAAGCGCAGTCTCTAAGGAATCAATTATCCTCTCTTTATCAAGCCTTAATTTTTCAATAAAAATTTTATCAACCAAGACTTCTGTCTTCCTGGGACTTTCCTTGGGATCCAGATTTTGAATATTGATCACTTTCCCGTCAATAATGACCTTGGAATAACCCATATTCTTTATAGCCTTCAAGTCTTTTTCGGGATCATCTCTACTAATTGAAACAGGAAAAGATACTAGGACCTGGCTTTTATTTTCTAGTTTTGAAATTTTTTCAATAATCTCATCTGGATTATTTCTTTTTATTTCTTTTTTACAATGAGGACAAAAGGGTTTACCATATTCAGCATAAAAAATTCTCAGAAGATCATAAACCCCGGTTGAAGTTCCAACGGTGGAACGAGAATTATGCCCATTAAATCTTTGACCGATTGAAATGGCCGGGCAAAGATTGTCTATTTTATCAACAGCCGGTTTTTTGACCGTATTGAGAAAATAATGTGCATGACTAGATAAGTTTTCCATATAACGCCGATACCCCTCAGAATAGACAGTATCAAAAGCAAAAGAGCTTTTTCCGCTTCCTGAAACTCCTGAAACCACAATGATTTGGTTTTTGGGAATATCAATGTCAATGTTTTTCAAATTGTTTTCTCGAGCTCCTCGAATAGAAATTTTTTTCATCCAACTATAAGGTTAATTGCATTAAAAATTTTTCCTCCAGATTCCGAACAAGTTCCTCCTATTATACAGGTTTTAAAATAAAAGTAAACCCATTTGATCCATCACAAAACCCCGACTATTATCGGGGCTTCGCAATTTATATAAAGAAATAAAGAACAAATAATAAACTTTATTTAAAACTACTTAAGACTAGGTACTAAGGCTGAATATTTTTTCAAGTTATTCAACTGACCTGAAGTAAGAGTTTTTGATTTTTCAATTGAGTTCTTAATCAAATTTTTAGAAAAACTAATCTGATCATTAACGTCGACACCTCCTACATAATTTACGTTCTTCTGTAAATAATCTTCGATGTAAATCTTGTGCTCAGCGGTCAACTCAGAATCATTATTTTTTTCTAAATAACTAGCAAGAGCTTTTCTGGCTAAAGTAGTCCGACTATCACCTCGAGCAGCAGTCTCAATGAAGGACTCTTCTGTTTCTTGGCTAATAGTCTCAAGGGCTACTTCGGCAGATTCTTCATTAATTTGAACTTCTGTTGCTTCTCCTAAGTCCATTTCATCACCTTCAAGTTCTGCTTCTTCTAAGTCTTCCTCTTGTTCGATTACAAATTCATCTTCTAAATTAAATTCGTCTTCCAACATTGAGTCCTGACTTCGATTTGAATAAGAATAAATTCCTCCAGCAATCACTACAACAATTAAAACTGAGATTATAATTCTAATGTTGTCTTGAATCCAATTCTTAATTTTCCCTCCTAAGCCAAGTTCCTCTTGGCTTTCAAAATCTTCGTTTGCCATCTATTTCACCTGCCTTTCTAGTTTTAGGGGACTGTTTCCAGTCCCTTTAAGGATTGTCTTCGACTAAATTCCATTAAATATACAATTCAATCGAAGACAATCCCTGTTTATTAATTTTAAAGTTCTTTTTTAAACTTAAGTTTTTATTCTTAAGCTTTAAAGTATTCTAGCAAAAAAACTTCTAACGTCAAGAATATAGTCGCTAGAAGCCAATAACCAAAATCACCAAAACAAAAAACCCCCAGAAGGAGGTTTTTTGAAAAAACTAATCAATTAGTTTAGAACACAGCTTCCGGTCGCTACAGTACAGGTGACCACTGCGTTTGTTCCATCAGTAGCAATGATAGAGGTGCCATTGGTTGTTCCATATTGATAAGTAGCTCCTGTGATATGATCTAGTCCTGGCCATTCCTCGTCAATGTCAGTCAAACTACAGATAGCTCCTGCTCCAGCAGTCGCAGAAGTTGGAGCTTGAACACTCCCTCCATCATTAACACACATAGCTACAACTGGCATTACAGATGCAACAGTTGATTGCAAAGAAGCCTTTCGAGATCGATCTCGAGCACTATTCAAGCTTACCAAAACGATTCCAGCTAGAATGGCGATAATAGCTACAACAACCAAAAGTTCAATCAAAGTAAAACCTTTTTTATTTATTTTCATGTTATCACCTCTCTTTCCATTTTCTATTTTTATTTATTTTTATTTACAAAACCTATAATGATTATACACTGTTTCTCAAAAAAACCAAATCAAACCTGCTAATTTTTGAGAAAAACGCTTGGGCTAAATCCCATCCTTTAAAAAATCAAGGATTTGCATACAAAGTAATTCTCAATGATCTAGCAAAAGAATTAATTCCCAGATCAATTTCCCCAACTGACCTAATATATTTTATTTCATCAATTTGATCGCTATCAGACAAAACATTTTCATCTTCATCTAGAAAATAGACTGAGGCTTCAGGATCATCAATATTGCATCTCCTAGATCCACTGGAGAAACTGTCACAAATATCATCAATGTCATCAGTAGGATCCAAGTCTTGATGAATCTTTTCCAAAACATATTCCAGTCCACTGTCAGCCTTTTGGAATGCCACTGGAGTAAGAGCCAAAGCTCCGCTAGATCGATTCTGAATAGCAGAGATAAAAACTATAGCAGCCGTCACGATCAAAGCATTTGATAATAAAATCAATATAAAAACCAGTGAATTTCCTTTTTTGTTTTTAATTATTTTTCTAATCATTTCTTTTTTATTAAGGGGTTGGGCTGTAGCCATAATCTCGCAATGACACCGAGGACTGAATCAAGATTTCATCTTCCTCAAAACCCTCTCTTTCATTAGCTGTGTATTTCAAAACAATATTTGTCCTGACAAATCCTCTTTCTGAATTGTCTCGATCAGTTCGCTTAATACTAAAGGATCCAGTCACTTCAATTTCAGGATGACTAATAACATCACTGAAAGAGGCGCTTATATCAGAACAATCATTGGCAGTGTCATTACCGGTCTTTTCTTCCAAAACATTCCCATTAAAACGATAGCAAAAACTGTTACCGGTAACATTATCAATTATGAAAATTTCATCTCCTCCACCAGCAATATGATGACTGGTTCGAATAGATTTGTTTAGAGCTTCAATGGCATAACTAGCATTTTCAACGGTGTTTTTCAAGGCCTGGGAGCGACCATAGGTTCTCATGACGCTTACTCCAAATACTGTTAGTCCTCCCATAATCACTGCCAAAATAGAGCTCGCCACAACAAGTTCAAGTAAAGTAAATCCTCTTGTTGATTTTGTTTTGTTTTTGGTAATTTTTCGATTCATTATAAATTTTGTTCCCAGTTAGTTAAATAGCTTTCTACTTCTATTGATCTATTTGTCCCCAAAGAAGGACTTTCCCAGGTCACCTCGCAAACAACCTCAATGACCGTAGAATTGGAAGTAGTAATATCGCAAGTTCTTTCAAAAATCGTTGTCTGACCAGAACACCCGCTAGAGTCACAATTTCGATAAATTCCATTTCCATCAATTTCTACCTCTGCTCTTTTGCTCCCGTCGCATTCAGCCTGATTTCCACTCCAATAGGGATAACAATCTCCGGAAGACAATTCTTCGTTCATGTCCATTCCCGAGCCTCCCGAATCTCTGTCGTTCCAATCTTCTAAAATATTTTCATCTCTTCGATTTCGAATCATTTCAACCCCCTCTTGGGCCAAATTAGCCGCAATCAAGGCGACCCGGTTGTCTTTTTCATGTTGAGAGTTTTTGGCCAAAGACATATAAATTCCAGTAAAAGTTATTGCAACGATCACCATGGCCAAAACAATTTCTATCAGAGTAAATCCTGAATTTTCATTTTTAACTTTTTGCAATTTAAATTAATTAAATATTAATTTTTCCACTGTGGTTCAATTGAATAATCTGAGTAGCTCCATCTGAATTCCGACTCAAAGTACAAGAAATTGTTGACCCAGATCCTATTGAAGATCCATTCGAATAAACCTTTCTGTAAGGTGATTTAAAAAAAGGATCAGGACAATTAATTGTAAAACCATCATCCAAAGCCACTGTTCTTTCTACATTGCTATTTAAAGTTCCACCTGGATTATAGTCCAAATCAACGTTATCACATTCGTAAGGCCTGCTAACATAATCAGTGTTGTATACAACATATACCTCCATTTCATTGGTACCATTGGTGTGGACTCCGTAGCCACAAATATGTTGCTGTCCACTGCTTTGGGGATTAGAAAGCGAATATGATTGAGCCAATCGAAGAGCAGCTTTCACTCTATCAGCATTCAAGGTCAACCCCTGCCTAACACTAAAAACATTGACTACCTGTAACATTGCCGCCGACAAAAAACCAATTATCCCCATTGTGATAATTATTTCTATAAAGGTCATTCCTTTTTTGTTTTTTAAAATTTTCTTTAAAATCATGATGGTAAAGATAAAAGACTACTCCAAACTGCTAAAATTAAATCTTGATAAAAAATAATCAAATAAGTTGCAACAATCAAAAATGGTCCAAAGGGTATTTGAGATTTCATTTTTTTCTTAGAAAACAAAAGCAAGAAAATAGCTACCCCAGCCCCCAAAACATAAGAAAAAAGTAAGAAAAAATAAACCATTTTCGCCCCAACAATCAATCCCAGCCAAAAACCAATTTTTACATCCCCTCCTCCAATCCACCTACCCTTTGAGAAATAAAACATTGCTCCAAAAAAGAATCCTATCAACAAGCTTCCTGCAACTTTTTCAAGCAAAAAGCCATTTATATCAAAACCGAATAGAACAAACCATCGACCAATCTCATAAACCAATGTCAAAACTAAGCCGATCAGCACCAAAAAATCTGGAATTATCATGAACTTCAAATCCCAAACAAAAATCACCCAGAGAATATAAATTATTGTCAAATAATATAGAATGTCCCAATAAAAAATTGATGTCGTCGCCCCCAAACCAAGCTGACTTCCCCTCCCCAAAAGCCAAAAAGATAAAACCATTATCAACCCGGTAGAAATTTCCATCCAAAAATGATCCCAAGAAATTTTCTTTTTGCACTTCCTGCAGCTCCCCTTTAAAATCAAAAAACTAATAACTGGAATATTGTCATACCAACTTAATGTATATTTGCATCTATCACACTTTGAACGTCCTAAAATCGTTTTTCCCTTCTGAGTTCGATTAATAAGTACATTGGAAAAGCTCCCTAAACAAGCTCCAAATATAAAAATAAAAATGTAAAGTAGCCCGACCACCAGATTAATTACAATTACTATTCGACCCGGTTTTGCATCCTATCCAAGTAGCACTGCAACAAACATAGGAACCAGAAGATGCTTGGGAACGATAAAAAAACCAGGTGTTATTGGACCAGCTTCCAGAAAAATTATAACCGCCTATTCCTTGCATTGCATCTGGCCATTGACCATAACGAGCTGATAAGCTGCAAATATTTCCTCCGTAGCTAGGATTGTTAACAGTCCCTCCATCTGCCAAACACATCTCAACTGGCTGAATTGTGGCTGACATCTCACTCAAAGTTCTGGTCAAACGAGCCTTGTCTCTTTGAGAGGCAAGAGACAATAAAATCGCCCCGCTCAAAACAACTAAAATTGCCATTGCCAAAAGCATCTCAATTAAAGTAAACCCTTTTATTCTTATTTTCATTTTTTATTTTTTAAATTTTAATTCACGACGCACTCCCCATCCTGAGCATCACAAGCAATATTCACCGCTCCACTACTAAAAGCACAGTCAACTTGCCAAGTATCATTTCCAATAGACCCAAAATCACACTCGTCAGGTCCCAAACCAGGCCAATCGGTTTCTGAATCAGTACACAAAACTCCACCACCATTGTGATTGCTGACAGGGCTATTGAGATTCTCTCCTTTGAAAAAACATTCTTGAGCATAAGGCATAATTGATTTGGCCGTTGAAAGAGCCGACTTGGTTTTTGCGTCGCTACTGTTTCCAATCATTGCGAAAACTGCTCCTGAAAGAATTCCAATAATTGCAATTACCAAAAGCATTTCAATTAAAGTAAACCCCAAAGAAAATTTATTCTTACTCATTTTTTAAAATTTTAAATAATTACATACTCATAATTTCACATTTTTCCCCAGCTCGAAAGCCACACTGAACTTTTTTATTATAAACTGGACATTCGATTTCATAATAATGGTCAGATGTTCCACCGACTGTTGAATAATTGCAGTCATCAACGCTCACTGGAGGCCAAATGGTTTTTGAATATTGACAAATTTCGTTGGTTGGAACAGTATCATTATCTGGTAAATCAACCCCTTCAACCCTAAAATAGCATTCTTGAGCAATTGCCAAAGCGCCATCAGCAGTTTGCAAAATAGCATTCAACTTGGCTTTTTCTCTTTGATTGCCGATAGATATAAAAATAATTGTTGATAAAATACTAATAATAACCAACACCAGAAGCAGTTCAACTAGAGTAAAGCCTTTTTTGTTTATTTTTTTCATTTTAAATTTAATAAAATTTCAATACTAGGTTCTTAGAAAATAAAAACCTAGCAATAAAAACCTTATTCACAGTTGGTGAAAACGCAACCGTTGACATCACAACTAGCAGTACAGTTGGTACCACTGGTAGTAAGACAAGTAGCATTGTAAGTCCAGTTATCAGCGCCGGCGTTAGTAATGCCTAGGGTCGCAATTTGAGCAGCACTACCATCACACTCCGGGATAGGAGGGATATTACCAATGTCATTGTCAGGATTACAAACAGCTGCCCCTTGGGTATCCTGAATTGTTCCCCCACCATCATGACAAGCAGTAGCTGCAGTCACCAAACCTCGCATGTTTTCCTTGAAAGTTGTCATTCGAGCTCTTTCACGTTGTTTCCCGAGAGAGACGAACAACACCGCTGCCAAAATACCAATAATGGCAATCACCAATAGCAACTCAACCAAAGTAAAACCTTTTTTATTTATTTTCATGTTATCACCTCTCTTTCCATTTTTTATTTTTTATTTATATTAAAATGCATAATATTTTATTTTGAAAGAAATTAGATATTTGAGCAAAGTTTCCACCTCGGCTCAGCCTTGGCGAGACGGGCGAGGAGAGCCCGAGCAACGAGCGAGGCGCACTTAAGTTGGTGCATCGAGTGAGTAGCGGAGAGCTCGACAAAGAAATTTGCCAAATAGTTAATTTCTTATTTTATTGAGGTTGCTACTTGGTATATCGGCAATAATACAGCCGAAACCAAAATCCCAACTCCCAAAGCTAGTATTATCATTATAACCGGTTCGATCAAAGAAGAAAAGTTTTTAACCAAATTGTCTGCCTCTTTAGTATAAAATTCAGTGATTTTTCCCAAAGCATGATCGATCCTTCCGGTAGTTTCACCGACTTGAATCATCTGAATAACTATCGGGGGGAAAATATCATAACGATCAAAAACTTCACCAATTTTTTCTCCCTTCTTAATCTCAGTCACTGCATCACGGAGAGCTTCTCGATAAAGCTCATTGCCAATCACATCAGAAGTCACCATCAAAGCAACGTTGATGGTCAATCCACTTTTCAAAAGACTGGTCAGGTTTTCTGAAAAACGAGCTATATAAATATTTTCTAGAATTCGGCTAATAATTGGAATTTTTAAAATCAAATAGTCAAATTCTCTTTTCCCGTCTTTAGTTCTAAAATAATAGACTATTGCTATCACCAGACTAATTATGACAGGACCAATCGCCCACCAATAAGCCGCGAAAATATCACTAGTCCAAATCAAAATTCTAGTTTGAATTGGCAAAACAGCGTCAGTCTCTTTGAGGATTGCCAGAAGCTTTGGCACTACAAAGGTCATCATCAAAAAACCGACAATCATCATGGCAGAAAAAATAAAACCCGGATAATACATAGCGCTTTTCAGCTTGTTGGTCAAATCATAATTTTTTTCTATGTTGTCTGCCAAATCATTCAAGGATTTCTGCAAATTACCAGAGACTTCTCCGGCCTTAACCATATTGATATAAAAATGGGAAAAAGTCTTGGGATGCTTTCCAAGCGCCTCTGAAATCGAAGACCCTCCTTCAATGTCTGCAATAATTTCATGGATTTTCCCAGAAAGATAGTTGCTTTCGGTTTGAGCAGCAATGGCTCTCAAGGCTTGAAGCAAAGGAACATTTGAATCAATTAAAATCGCCAGTTGTCTTGAAAAAATAACAAAGTCTTTGGCAGAAACTCCTTCCCACAAACCACTGATTTGGTCTAAAATTAAAAATCCATGTTCTAGTTCCAGACTAATAACCTTCAAATTTCTTTTTTTCAAAATTCCAATGGCAGTTTTACGGTTTTCCGCCTTGACAAAACCTTTTTTGCGCCTATTATTTGCATCTAAAACTACATACTTAAATTTCATATTTTTTATTTTAATCTTCGTCTAATAAATTTTTCAAGATCTCTGGGTCAGAAACAAATTTTTCTGCTTCTTCCCATTCCACCAAACCCTTCTTGATAAGTTCTGAAAGATAATATTCGAAAGTAAACATTCCCTCTTCCCTAGAAGTTTCTAAGAATGATTTAATTTGATGAGTTTGATCTTGTCTAATGAGATTGCTCACGGCAGTATTGTTTTTCAAAACTTCAATCGCTGGAATTCGACCACCACCAACTTTGTTGACTAGTCTCTGCGAAACTACCCCAATCAAAATATTGGCCAGCTGTTGTCTGATTTGATTTTGCTGATGAGGAGGGAAAACATCAATGATCCGATCAACCGTTTGAGCAGAGTCATTGGTATGCAAAGTAGCCAAAACAATATGTCCAGTTTCCGCAGCTGTCATCGCCATAGACATTGTTTCAATGTTTCTTAACTCACCAACCAAAATTATATCAACATCTTCACGAAAACATGACTCCAGGGCTCCTTCAAATGTCATAGTGTCATCATGCAATTCTCTTTGTTCAATTAAGCTTTTTTTGTTGTTATAAACATATTCAATTGGATCTTCTATTGTCACTATGTGTTTGGAAAAATTCTCATTAACATGTTCAACTAAAGCTGCCAGAGTTGTGCTCTTCCCATGACCGTTGGGCCCAACCACTAAAAAAAGTCCTTTTGGTTCTTTCACGAAGTCATAAAGATTTTCTGGTAAATTCAAACTTGCTAAGTCTTTAATCTCTTTGGAAATTGCTCGAAAGACCAAGCTCAAAGTTCCTCGACTAAAAAATAAATTTCCTCTAAAACGATACCCTCCTTCTGTTTCCAAGGAAAAATCCACTTGCCGTTTTTTTTGTAATTTTTCAAATTGATCTTCGTTCAAGATTTCTTTAGCTGCGCTTTCTAGATCAGAATGAGAAACTACTTTTTCGTCCTTGATCTTAACTAATTTATTGTCTACTCGAATTAATGGATAATTCCCTGAAGAAAGATGCAAGTCGGAGCCATCTTGATCAACTAGAAACCCAAGAAAACCAAAAAGTTTTTGCTTAAAAGAAGTTCTACTCATTTTTGTTTTTTAATTTTTGAAAACCAGACCGCTCTCTAATCAAAAAATTATTCCAGAGCATCCTGGGTTATTTTTAATAAATCATTTGGAGTCAATGAAGATTTCACAAAATAACCATCTACTCCCCTTTCAACCGCCTGGTCAACTTTGTCTTTTTCTCCCAAATTAGTCAACATAATAACTTTTTTGCCATCTTGATTTTTCCTGAGAGCGCTGATTTCCCGCAGAACCTCCCAGCCGTTTTTCTTGGGCAACATAATGTCCAATAAAACTAAATCGGGATCAAATTCTTTAAAAAGCTCAATGCCCAATTCTCCATCTTCTGCCAATTTCACATCAAAACCAGACTCACTCAATTTATGAAAATAAATCTCAGCAATGAATTTATCATCTTCAACTAATAGTATCTTTTTATTTTTTTTACTCATTTTTTTAAGTTTACGATCCTTTAGCATCAATCGCCTCCTTGCCACTATTATCATCAGTGACTCTTTGAATTTCTTCAATTGTTGTGTTGCCTCGAAGTGCCTTTATTATACCATCTTGTTTCATTGTCGTAAAACCGTCTTTCTTGGCACCTTCCAATAATTCATATTCATCTTTTTGATCGCCTATCATTTGAGCCATTTGACTATTAATATCAAAAATTTCTGAAATCAAAATTCGCCCTTTCATTCCCTGGTCTCCACACTCCCTGCAACCGCCACCTTGATAAAGTCTAATTTGATCAGGTTGAGTAACTGGGTCATAGCCCAAATCTTCAAAAATTTCTTTGGGCAAATCTTTGAGTTCCTCCTGGCACATCCTCACAACTTCAGCCGGAACTTTTTCTCTTTCCACTTTGCAATTATCACAAATTCTCCGAACCAACCTTTGACCAACCACAATCTTCAAAGCTGAAGACAACAGAAATGATTTAATACCCATATCCATCAAACGAGAAACTGCCCCAATAGCAGTGTTAGTATGCAAGGTGGAAAGCACCAAATGACCAGTCAAAGCAGCATGAACAGCCAACTCCGCGGTTTCTGAATCTCGAATTTCTCCAACCATCACAATATCAGGATCTTGACGCAAAATTGATCTTAGCCCTGAAGCAAATGTATAATCAATTTCTGGACGAACTTGAGACTGACTAACTCCCTCCAAAACATATTCCACTGGATCTTCTAGGGTGACAATATTGGACCCCTCCTTGTTGAGCATTTTCAATAAAGAATAAAGGGATGTGGATTTACCAGAACCAGTCGGACCAGTGATTAAAATAATCCCATAGGGCTCAATGATAACCTTATTAATTTTCTCCAGATCTCTTCCCATGAAACCAAGAGTCTCCAAATTAATCAAACTATCGTCTTTATCCAAAATACGCATCACAACTTTTTCTCCCTGAGAAACTGGAAAAGTCGAAACTCGAAAATCTATAAAGTCTTTACCCTCTTTTATCCGAAAACGACCATCTTGAGGCTTTCTCTTTTCGTCGATTTTCAAGTTAGATAGAATCTTAACCCTAGAAACAATCGCCGGCCCAATATTTTTCGGCAAAAACAAACTACTATGCAAAACCCCATCAACTCTGTATCTTATCCGGACTTTTTCTTCCAAGGGCTCAATGTGAATATCACTAGAACCTCCCTCAATAGCATTTTTAATTATAACTTCAACCATTTTGGCAACCGGAGCTTCCTGAATAACGTCAAGCTGTCCATCCCCAGACCTAAGTCCTTTCTTGGCTTTCTTGCTCTGACTTTCTTTACTTTCTTTTTCAAAGCTTTTAACCGCCTTACTAATTTCTACTTCTGGATTCTTTAATTTATTGACAACCAACTCAAAAATCTCATCAGAAACTTGAAAAACTCGAACCGGTTTGTCCTGTCTATCAACATAAAAACGTAGGGCATTTTGAGAATCACTGTTGGAAACATCCACCATGACCACTCTAAGCTCTCCGTCTTTTTCACCAAAAGGAGCGAACTTATATTTTCTAGCTGACTCAAGGGGAATAGACGAAACCAAATCATTGGGAATTTTCATATTATCCCAATCTATTTCTTCCTTTGGATTTTTATCAAAAACTATATTATCAGGCATTCCAAAACAATTAAATGATATTTACAAAAACCATCAAAGATCCCTACAAAGAACCATCTCCCGAATCAGTAGTTCCGTTTGCTTCGTCTGTTTCAGTCGAGGTTGTGTTAGTTATTTGGACATCTCCCCCGGTAGTGCCAACCCCTAGGTCCGTCACTTGAGTACTTACTCGAGAAGCTTCAAAAAGATCATTAGTTCCCAAATCACCCAATTCAAAAGCAGAAAAGTTGATCACCTTCTCCCTTTTAGCCATGTATTCATCAATCACCGCTAAGCTCAAACCATCTTTCAAAAGAGCTCTAAAGTACGGGTCATTGAGACTAAACTGTGATTGATTGGCCTCTTTATGAAAAAATACAACCTCTAAGTTTAAGTCCAAATTTCCAAGCTCCCTGTTAGAGCTAATTTCAAATTTTTCCACTTTAATATATCTATTAGTATTTTCTAGCAAAGAAATAAACCTCCTTAAACCTAAGTAATTACTGTTCAAAACAAGCTCAGATCTTGTGCTTTCAATCCCATTATTTTCTTGAAGGTCCTTGATTCTCTCAAAGTCGTCAACTTTCCGCAAAGAAGATTCTATAATCCTGACCCCTGAACCAGCCGCAATATCATTTAATTCCCTGAATAGATTTTCTTCCTGTAAACTAACCGGAAGAGAGTTGCCCAGCAAAAACTTTTTATTTGTATCGACTTCTCGAAAAATGGCCAAAGAATTATCAAGACTTTGCTTGCTATTTTTGATTGACTCTAAGTCTTGTTCACTTTTTGCTAATTCTTTTTTGTTCCCTTGATAGTTGTCCCACATAGGCTTAATAAAGTAAACAAAGACAAACAAAGCAACAACAAGAGAAAGGGGTAAAAAAAGTAGTTTAAATTTCATTTTTTTGTATATTAATTAAAAATTTGAGAATTAAAAATTATTTCCAGACTCACCTTCGTCATCAAACAAGCTCGACTGCTCACCAATCTCGAAAACAAAATTAGCAACTAATAAATTGTTTTCTTCTTTAGTGGATTGAAGGAAGAAATTATGAGTATTTTCCATCATCTTATAGGCCTTGATCTGTCTTATTAAGGTCGCATAATCAGTCGTCAATAATTCAATGTTATAGGCTGAGTAGCTGCCTTTGTCCTCTAGCCCAAATCTCAAAAATTGAACTTCGGGTATAGTGTTTTTAGAAATTTGAATAATATTGTCAGTTTGAGGCGAAAGCCCTTGTTGGCTGATCCTTGATTCCAAGTCAATCAATCGAACATTAAATTCATACATCTCAACAAAATCTTCGTTCTTGATAGTTTTCTCAACTTTTTTTATTTCACTTTGAATAGAATCTTTTTTACTTTCAACCATAAAATTTAAACCGAACAAAACTCCATAAATCAAAAAAGAAGTAAGGAGAACAAAAGTTCCCAAGCCAGAGGAGCTCCCCCAGCCCTTCCCCGACTTCCTTGCTCTACTTTGATTTTTCAAATTTATCTTTTTCATTTTATTTTTGTTTATAAAAATTAGATGCCTGGAAAATTATTTAAAAACTCAATCTTATTTTAAATAAATTCCACAAAATGCCAGAAGGCACTTAGCAATTATATTTATTAAAAAAATTAATCTTCAATCAAATCAATTAATGCCAGCCCAACAGCCACACCAAAAAATGGACTGGAAGCCAAGATCTGATCTTTTAGCTTTTCTGGATATTCGACCAATGACCAAGGATTTCCAAAAACTACCTTCTTGCCAGTTTTATTTTGAACATAATCTTTTAGTCCCTTCATTTGAGAAACACCACCTGATAAAACAATTCCCTCGATTGGATTCTTTTTAAACTCTTCAAACTCACCTATATTTTTCTCAGCTTGTTCTACAATAGAATTTAAAACCGGCTCTAAGATATTTTTCACCACTATCTCAGAATCAGATTCAAAGCCCTGTTCAATCTTCACTTTCTCGGCTCGCTCTTCACTAATTTTCAAGCTCTTGGCAATCAACTTAGTGATTTTGCGACCAGCCAAATCAATGTTTTGGTTAAACAATATTTGATCGTTATAAACTCCGATTATATTAGTAACCTTGTCCCCAATATCTAAAATTAAATAACTTCCGCCCTGCCCTGGAAGCAAAGATCTTTTCATAGAAAAACAATCCACCTCAATGCAATCAATCCCAAGCCCTTCCTTTTCAAAAGATTCTTGATATTGGTCGCTAATACTTTTCATAACCGACACCAGCAAAACTCTTTTTTTAATCTCAGCCTCTTTCTTCCCCAAGGGGCCAACCGGCTCCTCCTCTTCCTCTTCTTCTAATATTTCCTCCTTAACCGGCTCTATGATTTGCCAATCAAAAACAACGTCTTCCAAATCAACAGGAATATATTTGGCTGCTTCATATTCAATTTCACCTTTAATCTCTTCGTCATTTCTGCCGGAAACTTCGATTGAAGTTATCAAAGAAGAATAAGATGGAATTGCGATATTAGCAGACTTACCCCTAACAGAAATATCCTTGAAAATCTTAGCGACCATTTGGCCAGAAAAAGCTCTCAATTCTTCTCGCGAAAGCTCCTTTTCCATTTTCACTAAGGCATAGTTTTTCAATTTAATCTTCCCGCCCCTTTTTTGTAGTTCAACAATCTTTAAATTATTGCTCCCCAAGTCAACTCCAATTGAATGACTCTTGCTTTTTTTGAAATAAATGGCAATATTATTTAAATAAGACTGAAATTTTTCACTCATTCCCACTTTGCTTCTAAGTTAATTTTTAATTTTGATTTTTATTTTTGTTCTATAATTAAAGCAAAAACTCATTCACTAAATGAATCTTAATTTCGAAATTATTATATCACCTTTAAAAAAATATGCAAAGAAATTAAAAACTTCTTTAATCCACGAAAATACACATGAAAAACTTTAAACAAGAAAAACTTTCTCAAAATGCCAGAATTGTGATCAACAAAATCAAAACCCTGGCCGGGCTAAATAACTTCCATCAAATCAATGGCCTTTTTCTAATCCAGGCTTTGTCTCAAAAGAAAGGGAGCTTAGGCGAGTTTATTATGTCAAATCTTCTTAAAAAAGATCTTCAAATTCCAACACCCGCAGAGATCAAAAAATTGCCACTCAATTTCTCTCTTGAAGATGTCCTCATAAAGGCCTTCCAAATTGCTTCAATTTCAAAAGTCCCCTATGTCGGAACCGAGCATATTTTTCACGCTTTTCTTTCCTTCCTAATAAAAGAAGAGCCGACGGTTTTAAAAAAATACTTTGACCAAGAGATGGTTAAAAATGCCAATCGTGATCTTGATGATTCCTCTATTAATAATGGAAACCCCAAATTCATCAATGAAATGCAAGCCATTATCGAAAACTTTTTTTCTCCTCGACAAGGCGCTAACAGAAAATCGTCTCTACGAGAATTTGGAACCAATCTCAATCAAACCGCCCGAAAAGAAAAACATATTCTAGTCGGCCGAGAAAATGAACTGGAAAGAATTTCGAATATTTTAGGACGAAAAAATAAAAATAACCCAGTCTTAATCGGAGAACCAGGCGTCGGAAAAACTGCCATCGTAGAAGGTTTAGCCCAAAAAATCAATCAAGGAAAATCCCCCTACTATTTAAACAACAAACAAATAATCAACCTGGACTTAGGACTAATGATCGCCGGAACAAATTTCAGAGGAGAGTTCGAAGCCAGACTCAAACAAGTTATTCGAGAAGCCTCTGATAATGAAAGTGTCATTTTATTCATTGACGAAATCCACACTTTGATTGGAGCTGGAAACGCTATGGGTGGAATGGATGCCGCCAACCTTTTAAAGCCAGCGCTTTCTAGGGGAAATATCCAAGTCATCGGAGCAACCACCCTCGATGAATATCGAAAAAATATTGAAAAAGATGCTGCTTTGGAAAGACGCTTTCAAACAATTTTTGTTAGTGAGCCTTCTTTGGAAGAAGGGAAAAAAATTCTTCGAGGAATCAAGCCTCTTTATGAAAAATATCACAACATAAAAATTGACGAAGAAACCATCAGCCTTTCCGTTGAACTAGCCAAACGATATTTCCCGCAAAAATTTTTACCAGACAGTGCAATTGACTTGATTGATGAAAGCTCTGCAAAAAAAAGAACAAACTCAACCAACATAAAGGACTACACCAAACTGAACCAAAGAAAAGAAACTTTACAAAAAATTATCAACGAAAAAGAATCCTCAGTAATTGCTGACAGATATGAAGAGGCCATTATTTTGCGGAACCAGGAACAAAAACTAAAAAAAGAAATCGTCAAATTGAAAAAAGGGATTGAAAAGAAAGAAAAAAGCAACCCAATCAAACTGGACTCCCGGGATATATTAGAAACGATCTCTCAATCAGCCAAAATTCCAATGGAGCTTTTGACTGAGACCAGCAAAGACATCTCAACCAAAACAAAAAAACATCTTGAGAAAAAAATCATCGGTCAAAAAAAAGTAATAAAAAAAATTCACGACACTCTCTTGCGTCGCTCTAGCGGAATTTCTGACCCCAACCGTCCATTAGGATCTTTTTTGTTTCTCGGAGCCTCGGGAGTTGGAAAAACTTTAACCGCCAAATCTCTTGCGGAAGCTCTCTCTCCCGTCAATGACAACTTGATTCAAATCAACATGAGCGAATTCATGGAAAAACATTCAGTCTCAAAACTTCTCGGGGCTCCAGCCGGTTATATCGGATATGACGAAGACAAAAGCCTAATGGAAAAAGTCCGCCAGAATCCTTATAGTGTTGTTCTCTTTGATGAAATCGAAAAGGCTGATCAAAATCTTTTAAACATTTTATTGCAAATCCTGGACGAAGGAAGAATCACTGACGCCAAAGGTCGCCTGATTAATTTCAAAAATACTATCCTGATCCTCACCTCTAACATTGGAACCTCCGAACTAAATCAACTTTCAAAAATTGGCTTTGACTCAAAAACGGCCTCTGGTTCCAAAAAAGAAAAGGTGACTCAAGAAAAAATCATCAAAGAACTCAACAAAAATATCTCCCAAGAGCTCTTGGGTCGTTTAGACAATATTCTTGTTTTTAATTATCTCAATAAAAATAATCTCCAGAAAATAGCCAAAAAGGAATTTAGGGATTTAGAAAAGAGACTAAAAAAACAAGGGGTTCAACTTGCAATTAGCAAAGAAATTTTTGAGTTCATAGCCCAAAAAAGCTTTGACCCAGGAAAAGGGGCTCGTTTAATCAAGAAAGAAATCGAGAAAGAAATCGAACCGCTAATAGCTGAAAAGATTCTGAGTGCCCACCCCAAAAAAATTCAAATCAAAGTCAAAAATAAAAAAATAACTATTGAAAACTAAAAAGATTTTTTCAAACTTAAGCCGCCTGGAAGAAAAACTTCTTAATATCGTGATGCCCAAAAAATGTGTCGGCTGTGACAAGGAAAAATTTTTTCTGTGCTCAGACTGTTTGGAAAAAATTAAAATAAACTCTTTTCAAGTTTGCCCTATTTGTCAAAAATCCCTCACCGAGTTCGGTGAGGTTTGTCGTTATTGCAAAGACTTCAGACCTCCATTAGACAGCCTGACAACAGCAACCGGCTACGAAGATCCCTTGATATCCAAATCGGTCCATCTTATGAAATATAAATTTATTGATCAGCTAGCTGAGCCTCTAGCTGAAATTTTACAAAAAGCCTACAGAAAAAACAAATTGCCGATTCCTGACATCATCATCCCAGTTCCCCTTCACCCAGTTCGTCTTCGCTGGCGAGGTTTCAATCAAGCTGAGCTTCTCTCCTTGAAGTTGGCCAAAGAACTTCTGCCTGGATTTCAAATAAAAGTTGGTTCAGAAATTTTATCCAGAAAAAAATTCACCCCCGCTCAAGCCAACTTGAAAAAGTCAGAGGAGCGAGAAAAAAATGTTGAGGGTGCTTTCAAGGCTGACATTGAAAAGATAAAAGAAATTAAAAATAAAAGAGTTCTTTTGATTGACGACATCTGCACTACCGGAAGCACTCTTTTTGAATGCGGGAAAGAACTTCGACAGCTGAAACCAAAATCAATTCACGCCCTGGTCATTGCTAGACAAAATTAAATGGCCATTTTAATGGCCATTTAATTATTTAACAAGGTTCACCCTGTTGAATAATTTTGATTCCACCAAAATTAGACGGAGTCTATTCAACAGGGTAAATTTGCATTTATTTTATTTTTAAGTTAAAAATAAATAAAGATAAAAAAACAGAAAATCGAAAGGAGGCAAATAATGACTTTCATTATTTACAAATGCCGAGGGTGCCCTCGCAAGTTTTTTATTAATAACGGAAAATTTTGCCCCAAATGCGGCAAAAAAGGTGACGAGATTTACAAATCTCCTGTTATCGGAGATGACGTTCTAGAGGGAGTAGAAATTTTCAATAAAAAAAAGGGTGAGGGAAATGGAAGATTACAACCAGCTTAGCAAAGCCAAACAAAAAAGGGTGCGGAAACAAATTTATTTCCCCACCCTTTTTGCTTGTTCTTAAAATTGAAATGGAAACTCAGTCATCCCAAATTCTTGTTCGAAAATCTTTCTTCCGTTCCAAGAATAGAGCCTGAATAATTTTCCCCTTTTAAAAACCAGACTTTGCCGAGGGTCAAGAACAGCCACAACAGAAAGACCAGGAATAGAGCCGGGCCCAGACTGGGCAAGAGCCAAAACTTTTCCCTTTGTCATTTTTCGACAAAATTCAACTGCTTCATTTTTCCTCCGAACACTCAGTCCAGCAAATAATAAACACTTGCTGGATTGACTGAACCCAGGAATAATTGAGGCTTTCCCTGTGCGCTCATCAACTCTCACCTGAAATTGACATTCAGGCAAAAGACCGTCTTTCCCAACCACAATCTGTTCATCAACTGAAACATGAGGCCGACAAATAGTATCAATATAATCGACTCCAAAGACCCTCTTCTCAGGAAAAAATTCCCACCCGCTTGGTTCGATAATCACATGTTTCATGGTACCCCCATCATGGTTGTCGAAAAAACAAATACTCAAATCCTTTAAAGTCCCCCAGATCATTAAACATCCCCAGGCGCCTCCTGATAATAAGAAGGTCTTCGACCGCCGTTAAGTTCTCTTTAACTTTTTGGACGGACTTTTTAACCTCCTTCACAACGTCGTTGAAATAATGCCGCATGATTTTTTTGCCGAGCCCATGATCCAAAAAATGAGGAATCAGCATCTCAATGAATGGCTCTCTCCCGATTTCATCATCGGTAAAAATAGAAACCGAAACCACCTCTTCGTTTATTCTGGGCGCTTCTTCGTCGTCCTTTTTCTCCGCAATCGGAACTTTGCGAAACTTGACATCCATAACAAGAAGCTTGGCCCTATCAGCCAAGATGAAGAGCCTTCTTTCCAAAAACTGTCCCTTCCTTTCCTCGGTTTTTAAAATTTCAACCGGGATCAGAAGCCATTTATCATTGCTTTGAAACTTTTTTGGCAGACTCTTCAGGATCTCCTCGGAGGTAATCCGTTTTTCTCCACGATCACCCCCCTCCACATTGCAATTCAAAAAATCAGCAAGAGTTTTTGTTTCAGAATTTTTCTGAGCAACAGCACTCAGAAAGCCTCTGCCTGATTCCAAAGATTTTTCAATAACCCATATCCAGTCAACCGGACTCATCGAATCTTGTTCAACTTGATTGCTCCCAGTTAAACGAAAATAGGCATCGCTTGGATCTAATGGACTTTCGACTTTTCTGCTCATAGCTCTTTCTCCTATTTAAATTATTTGTCAAAGAATTACAACTTTTAATTATAATCTAATTCCACCTTGAGAGTCAATCCGTTATTGACTTTTTTCAATTTTTAATCTATCATTTTTTGTCAAAAGAAGTTATCCAAAAATAACCCAAACTGGAGGAAGAAATATATCTAATACCATTACTGGAAGAAGAATTGAGGGAGTTAGCAAGGACTATCGATGAAGAACTCGGCGATCCACTCGCCGGAACAAGCACAAACCTTCTCGAAAAAATTGCCAAAAAACTTGAAAAAGCTTTTCCTCGTATTACCAAGAACTGCAAAAGAACAGGATCAGAAATGTTCGTAGATAAAGACTGCAACGCTGAATCATCGACATTCAAATGCCCCAAACCTGGCTGCGGACACACCTTCCAAAGCTGCTACGCTTAACCAACCTGTCCCATTTGCACCAAATAAAAAAGCTCAAACCCCGGGTGGAAAAATTTCTATCCGGGGTTCATTCGTTTTTCACAAAAGACAATCTTTTTTCACTTCCGCCATTAGTTTTTTAAAAACATCAAGGATTGAAATCTCAGGGCCTTTCATCTCAACTTTTTTAGCGTAACTTATAGAATGATGGAAGAAGATGCCCTGAACAGAACCTCCTTCTCCTGAAATAAAGAATATGTCAAAAGCAAATCCTTTCTCTTTTTCAAGATTCTGCCAAAATTCACTAGCCAACTCAGCCTCTACTGCATTCTTAAAATTTTTTCCTTGCTTAACTGTTTCAAGATGAGCTAAAAAAATTTCCATTTTAAAATTGCTTTTTTCAAAAGAAACGATTTCAAAAACCCAGCGCTCTGCATTATCCAAGCTTTTTTGGGCAATCACACTACCCCCTGAAATGATAAAAACGTACAAAAAACACACAATAAAAAAACTCACCCTTCTTGTCATGCCCGCCTCCCTTGCCAAAAATCGGCTATTAAATGAAATATTGCTTATCTTTATATTGCATTGCACAGTATCATTTCAAGGCCAAATCGTCAATATTAAAGCATGTTTTTGGCTGGTCCACTTATTCCAAATATCTTTTACATCAAAAAATGCTAGAATTTTACAAAATTTTCTTCATCTTATAGAAAGCGATGCCGACATCTTCATATTGACCCACTAAAAGTGGATAAAAATTCTTTCCCCCGATATTCGCTTTTTTAAAATCCACATATCTATTAATATTTTTGATGTCCTTAGTGGCCTCACTACCAAAAACATAAAATTTTTCTTTTTTTCTTTTTTTGGTATTTTTATTTTTCACAGTTTCAAGGATAAAAACTTTAACAACTTTCGTTGCTTTTTTTAAAGCTTCTTCTCTGGAGCGATTTTTCATCCCAAACTCCAACTCGATTGAATTTTCCAAAAATTGACTAATTGATCCTTGCGGATATGGCCAAAATAAAATTTTATTCAAAATTATTCTATTAATAGGAAAAGTACCCCCCAGACAATCTCTGGGAATAATAATAAAATCATCACTGCCCTGGCTAGCCTCATGAATATCAATTACATATTTATATTTTCTGGCTGTTCTAAAATTTTTACACGCCAGCCTCTCTTCGTAGTTCTTCGAAAAACGATTTCCCGGATAAGCTCGATTCAAATCCGAATCAATAAATCTTTGCCCTGCCCTCAAAGCCCTTGGATTAGCAACAAGCACATCAAAATATTTCTGAAAATTTTTCAGTTTTTCAACTACTTCCAATCCAATTTTTTCGTCGCCATGAGTAGCAACAATTAATAATATTTTTTTCATAAATTTAAATTAGGTTATTTCGAGTGGCAACTTTTTAGTCACCACTCGAAATTTTTTACAGCTCAAGAAGCCAATAAGTTCGATTTGGATGATTAGAATCCTCTGTTTTCAAATCTCTAAACCCCATTTTGGCATAAAGTTTTTTGGCAGCTGTGGCTTTTTTGTCAGTTCTCAAAATCACTTTGAAAGATCCCTGTCCTTTAGCTGATTTAATCAGCAACTTACTTAATTCAGCGCCAATTTTTTGGCCTCGATAAAACTTTTGAACAGCCAGCTCATCAATGTAAAAAACTTTTTCCTCAAAAACAAACAATCCGTCGAGACAATCACTTCCAGAAATCTCCCTAGCCTCCCCTGAATTAACTGGATATCCCCAGGTAAAACCCAATACATTTATCCTTTCTTCTTCTGATCGACGAACAGGTATTTGCGATAAATCATGATGATTTTCATATTCACAATAACCGAGCCCCTCAACATAAGTTGCTATAAAGCAATCCGCTCCAGGCCGAGCCAGCTCCCTGGACATGTCCTGCAAAACATTTTCCGTTTTCCAAAAATCCTCATTCCAAGGAGGCTCTCTCCAAACATCACAATAGACAGCGGCACACTTCCTAAAAACAATTTCGGGAACCTCTTCCCAAGAAGTTCTAAAAAATTTAACGTCCTTAAAAACTGGACCGATCCCATCAGTAAACGCTTGGTCTTCTTTCCTTAACTGAATCTTAAATGACATGACTTTCTCCTTTCAAAAATGAACCATAAAAAAATCCTCCCCACTATGGGAAGGAGTTATCTTTATGAAAAATATTTTATAAACATCAAGACAATTCTTTCCCCAGTGGAAAAGAATTATGATGATTGCTTTTGCTGCTTTTTTTTATAATTTTTTTATAGCCATTCATTCCATTGTTCAACCATTTGGAAACCCGAGCCACTGTTCTTGAGCTCAAACCTGTCTCTTTCTCAATTTCAGTATAAAGTTGTTTCTCAGACAACATTCTAGCCGCTTTCCACCTATTCCCCATTTCTATTAATTCTTTTTCGGTCATCAAGTCACGAAAAAACTTCCGAGCTTCACTTGGACTTTCTATTAACAAAATTGCTGAATACAGCTCTTCAATTTTTTGCTTGTCAGATTTCTTCATAAATAAATTTTACTTTACTAAGATAAAGTATAGCAAACAAAAAAATAATGTCAATACAATAAAATTCTTTATTATTCTAATAATTTAATCCTTAGATTAAATCTATATTTAAATACTGATTTAAATCAGTATTTAATTACGTAATCGTCTCTTACTTTTAGAAAAAAATGGTTTTGAAAGTTTTTTGAGCATCAAACTTTAAAGATTTTATATTCTCCCTCCTCCAAAGAATATATTGGTAAACTTTTATCTTTATGTTGTTTTAATTCTATACGAGCTTTTTCCCAATCAATAGGTCCTCGAGGGTCATCAGATCCATAATCTGATTTAAAATGAGCAAGGAATTTAATCGGAAATATTCCCAATCCATCCATTGGCGTACGCTCATCGCATGACCAAGCATACTTTGCTAAAACCATTGAACTTGCTGAATTTGTTCCAACATTTTTATCTTTAAATAATTCGATGACATCATAATTATTTAAGATATCATATAAAGGCTTAATTCCTCCTCCGTGTAAATAAACAGCATCAGCTTCTCGAATTTCGTTTTCAAAGTTTTCAATAGTTGCATTTTTATGAATTAGCTTAACTCCCTCTGGAAAAAACGGTTCAAAAAGTTTTGTGTATTTTTCAAAACGTTCATTGCAATCATCTGGCAATGTAGCAAAAAAGCACCAAAGTAATTTCGGCTCTTTTCCTAAGCCTTCAAAAAGTTCCTTAAAATATTTTTTTGCTGAATCTGGTTTGTTTTTTAATCCGCCAGATTGGAGAATGTATTTAGTCATAAATATTATTATTTATTTATATAATACCACCAAAAACCCCAGAGCGACAAACTCCTATCAAAAAACGTCCCATGAATAGGGACGTAATTTAGCGCGGAGAGTGTGGGATGATTTTAGAAACTTATACTCATCAACTACAAAATCAAAAACCCGATAATCGCTATTATGCAATAATCGGGTTTTTAAGAAAATTCATAAGCTTTTCTTTTAATCAGTAAATCGAAACTCTCAAGGAAATGAGAGACAGAAAAACTTCCGACATAGAAAGATCAGTTAGTTTTCCTAATTCCTCAACACTTTCCGGCTTTTTTTCAGCAAGTAATTGTCGGATTTCCGCGACTTTTTCCGGCTCTATCTTAATCGTCGGGTTTTTGGCAATTCCTGTTAAATTGTCCATAAAATAAATCTCTGTCTTACCCCGCTGAGAAAGAGAAAGAGGCGAATGAGAACCAGTTTGCACTCTGGTTATCAATCCAAGCTCAATCCTACAAATCGTTTTAAAAACTTTTTCACGAATTTTAGGAACAAACAACAGGAGCGCACTTAATGCACAAGTTTCCCTTTTCGGATATTCTCCTGCATCAATTTTAGAAAGATATGAATTGACAATTTCACTAAATGGATCCATCTGATTTTCTCCTTATTGTTCTGAAATAATATTGTAAATAACTGTAGTTATTATAAATTAAAATACAAATTTTGTCAATAAAATTCACGAACACCAAAAACCCCAGAGCGACAAACTCCTATCAAAAAACGTCCCATGAATAGGGACGTAATTTAGCGCGGAGAGTGTGGGATGATTTTGGAACTTTTCTGAATATTTAAATTTATTTTTTATATCTATATTTTATTATTTTTATATCCAATAATTAAATACGAAATCCCTATAAACATAGGAACAAACATTGGGCCAGGCAACCCTTCTTTTAAAAATATTAAACCGACCATTGACGCAATAATAATTGGAATTATTATAAGATATCCTCCTATCTTTTCCCATTTCCAACCTATTGCTAACCCAATAAAAATTAACGGGAAAGCACTAAGCCAAATATTGTCAAAAATATCATATTCTGGTTTAGCAAAAGGCAAGGGATTCCCATAACCAAAGTAGAAAGGTAGGCCGAATAAAATTATTATCAAAGCAATAATTCTTACCGTCCATTTTACAGTATTTTTTTTCATAATATTTTTTTAGTTTTATTTGATAAGATCATTGAACTTTTTTTGAAGTTCTTCTTTTAAAATAGAATTTCCTTGAAAATTAAAAATTTTATTTTGCACAGATTCTGGAAAAATCCTCTTTATGTCTTCTGGATAATGACTACCGTCGCGAGGAGTCTGATGAGAAAATTTTCCTACATCAAAGTGGCTTAGTTCATTCGGATAATCAATCATAACTGGCCCAGAAAAACCACTCAAAACTTTGACTTCTCCCTTTTCTAATTTATATTCCTGACACAAAACCCATAGAAACAAAGGAAACAAATCGTTTTCATCTCCCAAATTTTCAAAAACACAAGCATGCTGACTATTGTCATTTGTTATCCAAGAAAAATCTTTTTGAATCAATAAATAATCTTCAATAGCCTTGTCTCTGGGCGGAAAACCAACATTATCCACATTATATAAACCCCTACCTTCCTCGTCAAATAAATAAACCCTCTTACAAAACTCAGCAGAGTGGCAACCGACATAACTAGAAGTAATATTTTCACCACACAATCTACAAGCGTCTTGATACTCCAAACATTCACTTTCGTTTAGTTTTTCGCAATAAATTTTATTTTCAGAAAAATTACTATTCAAAGAAAGAAGTAGCCCTGGAACTATCCCAACTAATATCAGCAAAAGTCCCAAGGAAAGATAGGTCCAAGCGAATTGATTTCTTTTTTTATTTTGGATGTAATAACCAATTAATAATATTATTCCCAAAAATATAAACAGCAAAGAAGTTGGCATTAATTGGAAGATATTTATTAGTAAATTAATTTTATCACAAAAAATTCCAAAGCGACAAACTCCTATCAGAAATCGCCATGAACATTTGTTACGTAACACGTTACGTAGCAATGCATAGAGTTGACTCTATACCTTTTTGATACCATGAATCAGTTCATAGTATCATTTGAAATTATTAATTCGCAACTAAATGGCCATTTAAATGGATATTTACTTACCCTATTAAATAGACTCTGTCTAATTTTGACAAGTCAAAATTATTTAACAGGGTTTACGTAAATGATTACGTAATCTTAAAATTCCGCCTTTCGAATCCCTCCCTCTCCGCACGCCATATCAAAAACACCCTTTCGGGTGTTTTTGGCGTGCGGAGAGGAAGGGATTCGAACCCCCGGATCCCGTAAAGGATCAACACCTTAGCAGGGTGCTGCTTTCGACCGCTCAGCCACCTCTCCATATTACTCGGTAAAACCTCAAACAAAAAATTGTGGCTTCGCGCTCCCTGGGTTCTTTTGAACCCGCTTAATACTCGCTAGCTCTTATCAAGCCCGCTCAGCCACCTCTCCCTAGCTTCAACTCTACTAAAATAACTTATTTATTCGATATTGTAAACAAAAAATAAGCGGTCCGAGTTTATTAAACCCGAACCTGCTGTTTACAATTTTGGAGAATTTTACTTCTCCCCCTCCTGTCCTGAGTCATCATTTTCTACAACCTGGTGACCCCGTGGACAACTAGTGTCACTTAAAGGAAATCTAATTCCGCACTTTGAACACTTTTGAAGATCTTCTTTTTCCAGTAAAGCTGCTATTTCACGAATTTCCATAAGCCCTCCCTGCTTATCAGTTAAAACCACCCCTTGCGAAAAACCATTATGCAATTTTTTTCTAATGTTGTAAATACAATATAAGAATTTTACAACACTTAACTATAAATGATATATTAATAGCAACTCTAAAAATTCAAATAAAATTATGGCTTTAAAATTTGGCACTAGCGGACTTCGAGGGACTTTGGAGGAAATGACTGACAAAGAATGCTACATATCAACCCTGGCTTTTTTGAAATACCTCGAAAAAACAAAAAATATCAAAAAGGGCGACCAGGTGGCGATCGCTGGAGATCTCCGACCCAGCACTGATCGGATTATGCAAGCCGTTCACACCGCCATCATTGATTCTGGCTATCAAACCATCAACTGCGGAAAAGTTCCCACCCCCACTCTTTCATTTTTTGCCTTTCAAAAAAATATCGCTAGCATCATGATCACAGGAAGCCATATCCCCTTTGATATGAACGGAATTAAATTCAATATGCCATTTGGGGAAGTTTTGAAATCTGATGAACCCAGAATTATCGAATTAAAAAATGAGATGCTTTCCAAATCCAAGCTTGATGAAAAATTTGATAATTCAGACAAATTAAAAAATAAACCTGAGCTTCCGGAAAAAGATGATGGGGCAAGCAATCTATATGAGAAAAGATACCTCTCCTTTCTTCCAAAAAAATGTTTAGCTGGAAAGAAAATTGTTTTCTATGGCCACTCTTCAGTTGGCCGAGATCTACTTCCAGAAATTTTGGAGGGCTTGGGGGCAGAAATAATTAAAGTAAACTACACCGACGAATTCACTCCAATCGACACCGAAGCAATTCGCGACGAAGATTTACAACTAGCTAAAAACTGGATCGAGGAGCACCAACCCGACGTCGTTTTTTCAACCGATGGTGATTCTGACCGACCAATGCTTTTTGATGAAAAAGGCGGGTTCATCCGAGGTGACATGCTTTGTATTTTAAGCGCCCTTTATCTAAAAGCCAATTTTGTTTCTCTTCCAGTGAGTTCCAACACCGCCATTGAAAAAACAGGACAATTCCCAAAAATCGTTCGAACCAAAATCGGCTCCCCTTATGTCATTGAAGCAATGAACCAAGCCATCAAAACTGGAATGAAAAAAATTGTTTCTTATGAAGCCAACGGCGGCTTTCTAACAGCTGACAAAATTGAAGTAAACAGAAAAATCCTTGAACCCCTCCCCACTCGAGACGCTCTGTTTCCTTTGATCGGAGCTTTGATGATGAGCATCCAAAAAAATCTCCCCATTTCGAAATTGACAGCCAAATTACCCCAAAGATTTGTTTATAGTAGTAGCATCAAAGGAATTCCAACTGAAAAAAGTTTAGCCTTCTTAGAAAAACTAAAACAAGCAGAAGATTTTTCAGAAATTTCAAAAGATTTTGAATTACCAAGTTTGATTAAAGAGATTGACTTCACTGACGGCGCTCGAATGTATCTTGAAAACGAAGACATTGTTCATCTTCGACCATCAGGAAACGCTCCAGAGCTTCGTTGCTACAGCGAATCAAACACAGAAGAAAAAGCAAAAATTTTGACTGACAAAACTTTAAAACTAGCCAAGGAAAAACTTTAGCAGTCCCTGGAACAAAAACCGCTGGCCCCAGCCAGCGGTTTTAATTTTTATGAGACTGTTTCCAATCAAGCTTTTTAAACGAAATTTATCATTTTTGAGATAAATTTTTCAAACAATTTTTGAAGCTTTAGCTTTAGTTAAGGCAAAAAAATTTTTGATAAATTTAGCCAAAAATGGAAAATTGCAGTAAAAAGGGTGATTGGAAACAGTCCCAAGTAACGTTCAATGAACGTTGTATTAATCTTCCTTAATATCAATTTCAAACTTGCTGAAAATTTCCTTGGCCTTTTTCTTTACATCAACCAAGTCTTCTTCAGTATCTCCCTCCATCCGACATTTGATGTGAGCCGTGGTGTTGGAAGGACGCGCTAAAGCCCAACCATTTGGAAAGTTGATTCGAACTCCATCAATATCCAAAAACTCATACTTATTCTCTCTCAAGTAATCTGACAAAGCTTTGATCCTCGGAGCTTTTTTTTCATCCGGACAATCAACAAAATATTCCTTACTAGCAAAAGCCGTTGGCAAAGAATCTAAATAGTCCTCAAAATTTTCTTTCTCTGCCGCCATCTCAGCCAATTTCAAAGCCGTAAAAATTCCATCATCATAATCATAATAATGTTTTGGAAAATAAATATGCCCAGTGGTCTCTCCTCCAAAAACAGCGCCCTCTTTGAAAACAGAATCTAAGACATAGGCATGTCCTGCCACTGCCATCACTGGTTCACCACCATTGGCCCTGATGTCATCCAAAACAACTTTAGAAGTTCGAACTTCCATAACGATCTTGCCTTTAAATTCTTCTAAAACTTTTCGATAAAGAACCATTAGTTGTTTTTCCCCAGAAACGATTCTTCCTTTCTTATCAATCAAACCAACTCGGTCTCCATCCCCATCAAAACCAATTCCTAAATCAGCTTTTGTTCCCAAAACTCGCTTTTTCAAATCTTGAACATTTTCCTCTCGATAAGGATCGGCAATGTGATTAGGAAAATCACCATCCGGCTCAGCAAAAATTGTTTCTACTTCACAGCCCAACTTCTTGAAAATCTTTTCTGGAATTAGACCACAAGCTCCGTTCCCTGGATCAATCACGATTTTGAGAGGCCGTTTTAATTTGATTTTTGAAGCCAAATAATCAATATATTCGTCAACTATTTCCTTGGAATCAATCTTTCCTTTTTCTGAGGCTTTCACTAGCTCATTGTTGATCACAGCATCTCGAATATCATAAATTCCGTTCTCTCCATAGACTGGAATGGCTTTCTCTTTTTGAAACTTTATTCCATTATATTCCCCAGGATTATGAGAGGCCGTTATTTCAATTCCACCATCATAGCCATAGTGAGCGATTCCAAAATACAAAACCGGTGTTGGAACTTCACCAATGTCAGTGACGTCTTTCCCGCCATCAACCAATCCCTCAATCAAAGATTTTTTTAAAGCTGGGCTACTGTGACGATAGTCAGATCCAACCACAATTTTTTTGGCGTCTTTCATAAAATTGGCATAGGCCAATCCAGACCTATAAGCAACTTCTTCATTAACATCGTCGGGATATATCCCTCGAACATCATAAGCCTTAAAAGCGTGTGGATTAATTTTCATTTTTTAAAATAATTAAATAATACAATTATCAACTTTTTAAACTTTTTGACTTTCTAGCTTTTTGGCTAACTTCAATTTTTCTTTTATCTTCTCCTAAAACTTCGAAGTCAATTTGAATAAATTTTTTCGGCAAAAATTCTTTAATGTTTTCTGGCCATTCAACCAAAACCAAATTGTTCTTATCTTTAATTATCTCCTCCCACCCCAAATCAAGCACTTCTCCTCCTTTGATTCGGTAGCAATCGAGATGAAAAACTTTTTTGAACTGAGCTCCTTTTTTATTAGAAAATTCAATGTCATAGTCTTTCATAATCACAAAAGTCGGTGAAGTGAACGGTCCTTCTGCTCCCAAATATTTCAAAACACCCTGAGAAAAAGTTGTCTTCCCTGCTCCTAAATCCCCTTGAAGTAAAATCAGATTATCGCCAACCACTAAATCTTCAACGACTTTTCTGGCTAGTTTGTTAGTCTCTTTAATATTATTTGAAATCATAAATCTACTTTAACTCAAAAGTCAAAATTCAAACCTCAAAATTGCAACGCAAAATTAAAAAGTTCTGGATTCCTGCCTACGCAGGAATGACAAATAGCTTTAACTTTTGAATTGGATTTTTGCATTTTGAGTTTTGAATTTTGAGTTAACTTGCCAGCCTGCTGGCAAGTTCACAGACATTCCCCGCTCCCATTGTCACCACCAAATCCTTTGACCCAACACGATCTTTAAGATCTTCGTAAGCGTCATCTAAAGTTGCCAGATGCAAAACATCTTCGTGATACATTTTCATCTTATCCACCAACTCCTCAGAATTCACTCCGCCTTGCTTCTCTCTGGCTGATCCATAAATATCCAAAACAATTACTTCATCGGCCTTTGAAAAACTTTGGGCAAAGTCAGAGAACAAGGCTTTAGTTCTAGTAAAAGTGTGAGGATGAAAAACGCAAATCAGATTTCTTTTAGGATATTTTTCTTTCAAAGCCTCTAGTGATGCTTTTACTTCCTCTGGGTGATGAGCATAGTCATCCATCACTATCGCCCCTTTGCGTTCTCCGATTTTTTCCATTCTCCTGGCAGTTCCTTCAAAGTTTACCAAAGATTCAATCGCTTTTTCTTCTAATATTCCCAAGCTTTTTGCCAAAGCCCAGGATCCAGTAGCGTTCAGCAAATTATGTCTTCCAGGAATTTTCAATTTCAACTTTTCAGGAACAAAAACAAATTCAATTTTTTTATTTCCTGCTTGTTCAAACTTCTCCCTAATATCATGGATCATCATTTCATTAGCACCAAACTTCTCCGAACCATCATCAAACTTTTTAGAGAAAAATCCGTAGACAATCACTTTGCACTTTGCCTCAATAGCAACTTCCAAAGTCGATGCACTCTCACCCCAAACCACCAAAGTTCCATTAGCCGGAATTTTCCGAACAAACTTCTTAAAAACTTCTTTATATTTTTCAAAATCCTCAAAATAGTCCGGGTGATCAAAATCCAGGTTTGTCAAAATTGCCATCTTGGGATTATAGTGAGCTAGTTTATTTTGATATTCATCAGCTTCAATCAGCATATAGTCAGAGCCTCCAATCAAAACACTCGAATCAAGTTGCTTCACTTTTGATCCAATTTGAGCCGTTGGATCAAGTCCAGCGTCCTTCATGACCAAAGCCAACATTGCCGTAGTTGTTGTTTTCCCATGAGTTCCGCAAACAGCAATTCCGATTTTTGAATTGAAAAGCAAGCCTAGAACTTCTGGATAACTCATGACCGGAAAGCCTTTTTCCCCGGCCACTTGAAGCTCTTCGTTATTTTCCTTGTTGTAAGCAGTGGAATGAATTACTAGATCAACTTTCCTTTTATGCTTCAAGTTATTTTTTGAAAATCCCTCATAAACTTTTATCTTCAATTTATTCAAAATTTGATCAGTAAAAAAAGGCTCTGCCTCATCAGAACCTGAAATCTTTTTCCCCTGTGATTTCAATATCTCAACCAAAGCAGTCATGCCGACGCCTTTGATTCCCACCATGTAGATGTTTTGGATATTGTCTAAATTTTTTACCTTATCCATTTCAATTTGTAATTTATAATTTGTAATTTATAAACAATACTAAATTTTTAATATTTAATTTTCAATGGACGCGAGCAAAGCTCGCGTAGGTTTAAAAATTAAAAATTTGATATTATAAATTGTTTAGAAATTATAAATTATAAATTATAAATTCATATAAAATCTAAAAAATGTGCATCAAAACTAGTTCCTCCTTTTCTTAAAGAGCGTGGGAACAGTCTTATAAATTATTCTCAAATCCTGCCACAAAGACCAGTTCTCAATATAATAAATGTCCAGTTTGACTTCCTTATTGAAACTCAAATCGCTTCTTCCTGAGACTTGGGCTAAGCCAGTCACTCCAGGTTTGATTGTCAAAACTCGCTTTTGATAATCTTTATATTTTTCAACCTCCATTGGCTGATGAGGCCTCGGACCGACCAAGCTCATCTCACCCTTGAGCACGTTGAAAAACTGAGGAAATTCATCCAATGAAAATTTCTCAATAAATTTCCCTACCCTGGTTCTTCGAGGATCATCCTTAATCTTATAAAGCGGTCCTTTTTTGATTGATTGTTTTTTTATTAAGTCGTCCAAATATTTCAAAGCCTTCTTGTTGTGCTCATCGGAAAATTGCTCTCCATGAGAATATTCTTTCTTCATGTATCGAAACTTGTAGAGATTGAACTCTCCACCTTTGTGATTGACTCGACGGTTGTGATAGATAACTGGAAACCCAGATTCAATAGCAATCGCCAAAGCGGTCAAAATCATGATGGGCCCAAATAAAATAATCCCAATAATTGCCCCAATCACATCAAACCCTCGTTTAATAATTTTTCCCCAACCTTCCAAGGAAGTATTTTTAATTTCAATTAATGGCTCGCCTAAGAAAAGCTCTAGCTGAAAATTTGATGTTTGCATCAAAGTTGGAACATATTTAAAAGTCACTCGATTACGGATACTAAATTCTTTCAAACGAAACAGTTCTTTTTTGTTGACGCTTGGGTTGGTTTCGATTATTTCATCGATTTTATCTTGCTTCTTAAGAAGAGCAATCCTTCTCAAATCAATTTCTTCTCGGTGTTCAACCAAGACATATCCCAATTGAGGGTTTTCTTCAATGAGTTTTTTCAAAGATTTAGCAAAATCATTTTTCCCCAATAAAAGCAATCTCCTAACTCCAATTCTCTTGCTTACCAAAAGATAGGTCTGGAAACTTCGTAGCCCCATCCTGGCAAAAGAAACCAACAAAACCGCGATTCCTGCTCCCATCAAAATAATGAACCTAGAAGAAAACCATTCAGGCTTCAAAAACAAAGCTAGTACAATAATCATCAAACCAATAACCATCGCCCTAGAAACTTGATAAAACTCCATTAATTTGACTCGATTGGACCGAATGACATAAAGCCCTTCTAAAGCAAAAACAAGCACAAAAAAAGCAGCTACCACCAAAAGTATCTGCAAATATTCTCTTATAGAAAAGTCATAAAACACGGGTCGAAGTCCTTGAACAACTTGAGTATTTCTCAAATAGAAAGCAAAAATCCCCGATAAAACCAACATAATATAATCAACCGGGACTTGCAAAGCACTAAAAAACAGTTCGGCTTTTTTCATAGCAAATTTTCTATTATAAGCTCACCTCTAAATTCTAAATAAAATTCTCTTTTTTTTCAAGAGACTTTTAGTCGAAAGTATTTTTAAGGATTGTCTCCGAGTTTTTTTGTTCCCGAAATTAGTCTCTCTCCAAAAGACAGTTTTTAAACAATCTCAAATAAGCTGGATCCTGTTAAACATCGCCAAAAAGCGATATCCTACAACCATTTATCTTGATCTATAATCACTTATTAAGGAACTGCTTTCAACTCCTATTTCTATTACAATTTCAAATTTTTTGTTAAATTTTGCAAAAATTTTTTAGTCTTAGCTAATGCTAATATCGAAAAAATTGTTTGAAAAATTTACCTAAAAAATTATAAATTTCATAACAAAATAGGAATTGAAAGCAGTTCCATAGATTCTAGCGGCACAAACCTTATAAATAAGGAGTACGGCCTTGCACCAGGTAGGGTTTACCACAAGTTGGCATTGCTGCCAACCGAGAATCATGGCCCGAAGGCTGAACTGATTCACTTTTCACCTTTGACCAATGCACAGCATTGGAAACCCAAAATCCAAAACTTCAAGCTCCAAACAAATTTCAAAAATTAAACATTAAGAAATTGAAAATTGATTGAAAATTGCCTGCCTGCCGGCAGGCAGGAAAATTGAAAATTGAAAATTCCCGATGCTATGCATCGGCTAGTATAGTCTCTGCGGCACTAGCCCGAAACTGCCCTCGCAGACAGTTTGGTTGACGTTATCAACTACCCTTCTGAAAATGCCTAAGCAATTTCAGTAGTGTCCAGACTTTCCTTCTTACCGATAAAAACCGATAAGGTGGTTGTATTGAGATTGTTAAAAAACTGTCCTATAACCCGTAAACTATAGCATTATAATACCAAATTGTCAATCCCAAATCAACTTGAATCTGTCATTCCCGCGCCTCCCTGCCGGCAGGCAGGAAGGCGGGAATCTAGCCTGTGCCTGCGAAGGCAGGTATCCAACCAATTCCCTGGATTCCCGCCTTCGCGGGAATGACAATCGAAATAGCCATTTAAATTGCAATTAAAATATATACTTTTACAAAACAAAGTCCCGGCCGAGTTAATAACCCAACCGGGAACGATGTAAAAATCAAAATTAAAAATCATGGTTCCCAATACCGATAATTTCCGTCTTCTTTGAGCCAGAAATACAGACCATCTGGTCTGTCAAGAACACCCAGCCACCATCTACTTCCGTCTTTTTCTACCCGAATATTATCTAAAAACTCGGGAAAAATGACAGGAAGGACCTCTCCTTCGCAGCTCTTTTCATCCCAGAGAGAAACCATAAAATACTGATCTTTAAACTGGGATTTCCCGTAGCGAGAGCTCAAATCGGGAACCTGGAGCTTGGGACGCGGATCGCTTTCATTATAGAATTTCACTAAAAACTCGCGGGTACAAATGAAAACAACAGCCGGTCCTTTTCTGTTAATCTCTGCTTTCCCATCCACCATGGACAACAGCCGCATTCCCCCGTCTTTTTGCTCAATGCGAAATTCAGGTGAATTTTCTTTGAATTCAATATCTGAAGTTGCAGCCAAAACCGGCGCTCCCAAAAACACGACAAACAAAAAAATAAGTAATGCTTTTTTCAAGAACATGATGACCTCCTTGTCCTCTTGATTAATTAAAATTTAACTGCTATCCAAAGCCACATCAATAGCCTCAGAAAGCAGCTAAATGAACATTTTCAAAGTTCAAATTTTCTAATAAATCTACAGGATTTTTATAAAAAAGTCAATATTAAATAGCCATTAAAATGGCCATTTAAATTGCAATTTAAATATATACCCCAAAAACGCAAAACCCCCGGCTGAACAATGTTTGTCCTGCCGGGGGCCTCTTACCTTACACCAATCAGTTGCTTAAATAACTGAAGGTGCCTTGAAGCATTTTTTGGAATGCATGCATAACATGAGAATCAATGTTAGGCAAGGAAGAAGATTCTTCATCACTTACACCTTCTTCATGAGATTTTCGAAATAAATCGAGTTGCTCTGCAGTCAAACCAGCCAACTGCTTGGCCTGAGCCTTAAAAAACTTGGCTCTAAACTCTTTCTTGAGCGAACTGTCATCTTTAGCATGTCGCCAAACCCGATAAAGTTCCTTGGGAGTTTTAGCCTTTTCAGCCAATTTTTCAGCTTCGGCGTGCCAAAGATTAGCCATTTCTTCAACGGCTTTTTTATGGGAGGGAGTGCCGTATGCGGCAAGATCTTTCACCCCTCTCCACTCCTTAAAAGTTTTGGCCGTCTTTGCTAACTCCTCAGCCTTCCGCTGCTTAAACTTTTCTATTTGAGCATCCGCAAAAGCTTCAAGTTGACTGCCGGCGGTTGCCAACGTGCCAATTTTCAGCCAAACCTGCCAGTCAGTTGGCTCCAAAGAAGCCAGCATTTCAGCTTCGGCATGCCTAATTTCATCCTTCCGGTTCTCAGCGAACTTTTTAAGATTTTCCGGAACATCCAAGTTGCTGTTCAAAATGGCTTGAACCGCCTCAACAGAAACAGCCTTTTCCATCTGCTTGTAACGAGGATCACTGAAAGCGCCACCAATGGCCAACGCTATTACAACCACAAGACAACAAATTCCAACAAAAAAAATCTTCTCTATTGTTTTCATTTTTCTCTCCTTTGTAAAAGTTTTCCCAAAATGGGAATATTAATTTATAAAAAATTTAACCGCTATCTCAAACCACCTCAAATGGCTTGAAATAGCGATTAAATTAGTGTTTTTCAAAGTTCTGCTTTTCTCTATAAAACCACCAACTAGTAGGGCTGATGATTTTAATTGAGGGGCGGAATTTCGTTAGAAATTTCGCCCTCGTTTCTCTTTTCCCTATCAATCACATAGGATAGAAGGCTATCATATAAGCCACTACCGGCGATATCAAAAGGAACAAAATAAAAAGAGGGGTTTTAAGGAATCGCAACTTTCGCATTTGCTTCATAAAAGCTTCCTCCAGATTGTTGTTATTTTCATTTTGAAGTCTAATCATAGCACATTTTATCAAAATTGTCAATAGAATAGCCTTGACATGGATCAATGTCTTGGTGGACTTCTCCACTCATCATGCTAAAATAGTTTTAATAACTCTTTACTTAATCTATGGAAAATTCAACTTTGCTATATATCATTTCAGCAGTTGGAGGGATCTTATTTATTTGGAATATTTTGTTGCAAGTATCTTTGAGTAAAATAAAAAAGAACCAAAAAAAGCTTTTTTCAGGAAAAAATGGAGGCGATTTGGAGTCAATTGTGATTGAAAATAAGGCTCAAATTGAAGACTTAAATCAAAAAAGCACTGATTTATTCAAACAAACCGAAGAAATCAGGAATCATTCTCTAAAAAGCATTCACAAAGTTGGCCTGCTTCGATTCAACCCTTTCCGAGAAATTGGCGGGGATCAAAGTTTTTCCTTGGCTCTTTTGGACAATGATGACAATGGGGCTATTATTTCCTCTCTATATTCACGAGAAGGAGTCCGAATTTATGCTAAATCTCTTCAAAGAGGCGAGTCTGCGAAACACCCCCTAACCGAAGAAGAAAAGAAAGCAATCAGCATTGCTTCTATAGAAAAAAATAATCAGATGACAAAGAAGCGAGTTTAGAAATGATATAAAAACTTTGACTTTGGGCTTTTTTCATGCTAAATTTAGCTTTTGTAAGTATAAACAACCCAATAATTTATGAGCGAAGAAACCGAAAAAAAGACTAAGGTGAGAATTCCATCTCAATTAACCGTCAAAGAGCTTGCAGATAAGCTAGAAGTTGGGGTTCCAGAGGTTTTGAAAAAACTGATGGAAAATGGAATTATGGCCAACATTAATAACCTCGTTGATTACGATACGGTTTTTATTATTGCTGAAGAATTGGGTTTTGAGGTTGAACCAGAAGAGCTGACTACCACTAACGACCTGTTAACCTCCCAGAGACTTGAAGACATTTTGAAAATGGAAACAGAGGACAAAGAAAATCTCAAAAAAAGACCCCCAGTTGTCACTATCCTGGGCCACGTTGACCACGGAAAAACCACCCTTTTGGACACCTTGAGAAAAACTAGAATAACTGAAGAAGAGTTTGGGGGAATCACTCAACACACCAGCGCCTACCAAGTTGAAAAAAACGGCGAATTAATCACCTTTATTGACACCCCTGGACATGAGGCTTTTCAAGGAATGCGAGAAAGAGGAGCCTCTTTGGCCGACATCGCCATTTTGGTTGTGGCCGGAGACGATGGAGTAAAGCCTCAAACAAAGGAAGTTATTGACTTTTTAATAAAAAACAAGATTCCAACTTTGGTTGCAGTGAACAAAATCGACAAACCAGAATCCAACGTCAACAAAGTAAAGCAAGAATTGGCCGAAAATGGACTTTTACTAGAAGGTTATGGAGGCGAAATTCCTTTCAATGAAATCTCGGCCAAAAAAGATATCGGCCTTGATGAGCTTTTGAAAAACATTCTTTTCTTGGCTGAATATTATGATTTTAAAGCCAATCCTGACCGAAATGCACTAGGAATCATCTTGGAATCCCACAAAGAAGCCCAAAAAGGTTCTGTGGCCACTGCGCTTATTAAAACCGGGACTCTGAAAATTGGCCAAAGCGTCATCATCGGAGATGACATCAGTAAGGTCAAAAGAATGGAAAGCTATTCAGGAAAGAGTATCAAAGAAGCTCCTCCTTCAATGCCAGTCACTTTGATTGGACTTTCTGCCACCCCTCAGAGCAATGACTTGCTTCAAGCGGAAACCGATTCTAAAAAAATCAAGAAATTTGCTAAAGAAATTTCTCAATCTAAAGGTAAATTAGGTGGAAAAGTCGGCAATATTGGCTCTCAAGAACTCATTAAAACCATCAATGAAACCAAGAAAGACTGTCTTTCAATAATCCTAAAAACCGATGTTCAAGGAACTCTAGAGGCCATAAAACAAATCATCGAAACCATCGACTCCCTGGAAGTGAACATTGATTTTGTGAGTGAAGGCGTTGGTTCAATCACTGAAACCGATGTCAAAATGGCTCAAACCAGTGGCGCCATCATCTATGGATTCAATGTCAACCCAACTCCAACCGCCAATCAGGCCTTGGCATCTAGTGAAATCAAGTTAAGATCGTTTAATGTTATTTATGAATTAATTGAAGATGTCAAAAAAGAAATTTCCGAACTTCTTGAATTGGAAATCAGAAAAGTAGAGCTGGGGAGGTTGAAAGTTTTAGCTAATTTCAAAAACGCTAAAAATCTTTCTGTTGTTGGTGGAAAAGTAATGGACGGAAAAATGGTCAAAGGCGAAAAACTGGAAGTCTTTCGAGACAAAGAGTTACTAGGAGTGGGAGAATTAACTCAGCTCCAGCACAACAAAGAAGATGTGAGCGAAGTCAAATCTGGCCTTGAATGTGGGATTGCTTTTCAGGGAAAAGTAAAAATCTTGCCCGATGATCAATTGGTTTGTTATAAGGAAGAGCAAATTAAAAGAAAAATTAAATAGAAAGATTTAGGATTTACGAATTACGATTTAAGAAAAAGCCCTCTCAGGGGCTTTTTGTAGTGAAACTTCATCCTAAATCTTAATTCGTAATGCTTAAATCTTTAGGTTGAAAAACCTAATCGCATTTTTATCAGTCTGCCTTTCCACTTCTTCATAACTCAATCCCTTCACTTCAGCAATTTTTTCAATAATAAATCGAACAAAAGCAGGCTCATTTCGTTTGCCTCGATGAGGGACTGGCGCCAAAAAAGGACAATCTGTTTCCACCATCATTCTTTCCAGCGGAATCAGATCAACAACCTTAAGAAGCTCGTCTTCATCTTTAACAAATGTAATATTTCCAGTAAAAGAAAATTTGAGGTTGGGAAATTTAAGAAATTGCTTGGTTCTTTTGAGTCCCGCGCTAAAACAATGAATCACCATTTTCATTTCTCTAAATTTCTCATCAGAAATTATTTCCAACAAATCTCCATAGGCGTCTCGACAATGAATCACCACCGGCAAACCAATCTTTTTAGCAATTTCTAATTGCTTTACAAACAATTCTTTTTGGAAATCTCTGTCCTTGGGATCTTTGCTGTGAAAATAGTCTAATCCAATTTCACCAATAGCTTTGACTTTCGGATTCTCTGATTTTTCTTTTAGATATTTTTCGACCTCTTCTAGATCAAAGTTATCTCCTTCTGGATGAAAACCCAAGGAAACAAAAATTCGATCATCTTCTTCAGCAATTTCCAAAGTTTTTTTATTTCTCTTTTTGTCCACACCCACATTCAAAATCGCTTTTCCGCCATCATCAAAAAAGCGTTTTGTTACGCTTTTTCGGTCTTCATCAAATTGTCCAAAATCTAAATGTGCGTGAGTATCAATCATGTGAATGTAATTTGTAATTTGTAATTGGTAATTTGGAGAAATTAAAAAACCCAACTTAACAAAATTCTAGATTTGAGTGCAGTACGAGGCGAAATTTGAAATTTTTTTGAGGCGCACTAATTTGGTGCGACGAAATAAAATTTTGAATTTCAACAAAGAAATGTGCCAAATATAGAATTTTAATTTTAGATTCTTGGAAATAGACTGTCCAGCTCTCTAGTCTCCAACATCTTCTCCATTTTTTCTGCTGTTTCTGGAATAAAAATTTTTACCATTTCTCTGATCTCATCTAACTTCCCAAGAAATTCTTTCATAACTTTTTCAAATTCTTTTGGATCAGACTTTGCCAACTCCCAAGGCTTGGAGTCTTCAACTTCTCGATCAAGTTCAGTAACTTTCTTTTGAACCTCCTGCAAAAGCTTCTCTGCTTTCCCTTCGTCAAAAAATTCTTGATAATCTTTCCAATTTATTTTTTCTTCCTTCGGACTTTCTAATTCTAATTTCTGGCTCAACTTAATAATCCTGGAAAAAACATTCCCCAAACCATTGGCTAAATCATTATTATAGCGCTCAATCATTTTTTCCCATGTCAAATCAACATCTTCACCAAAATTTGACATTGCCATCAACAAATAGCGCGTTCCATCAACGCCAAACTTCTCAACCATCTCCAAAGGGTCAATCACATTCCCCAGGCTTTTGCTCATTTTTTGTCCATCTGAAATTATGAAGCCATTGATATAAATTTTTTCCGAACTTGGCAAACCAGCTGACATGAGCATTGCTTGCCACATCGCGGACTGTTGTCGCAGATTGTCTTTTCCGGCAATTTGTACCCCCGGCCACCATTTCTTAAACTTCTTTTCATCTTCGGGCCAACCCAAAACTGAAATATAATTAACCAGCGCATCAAACCAAACATACATCACATGCTCTTCATCTCCCGGAACCGGCACTCCCCAAGGCATTTTGGTTTTCAATCTTGAAATGCTAAAATCTTTCAAATCTTTTTCAACAAATTTTTTAATTTCATTAAATCGTTTTTCAGGCTTAACAAAATTTGGATTTTTTTTATACAATTCCAAGAGACTTTTTTGATAATTAGAAAATTTAAAGAAATAGTTTTCTTCTTCGCTGATTTGCAAATCTTGATTAGGATGAAGCGGACATCGCCCATCTTCATTCAGCTCTGAATCAGTTTTCTCTAGTTCACAACCAACGCAATATTTGGTTTTATATTTAGCTTTATAGATGTCCCCATTTTCATCACATCTTTTCCAAAATTCTTGAGCTACCTTAATGTGATCTTTGTCTGTTGTTCGAACAAAGTTATTAAAACTCAAATTCAAAGATTCCTTGAGTTCCTGAAACTTCTCCACTTGCTGATCGCAGAATTCCTGAGCAGTCATTTTTTGTTCTTTGGCTTGATCAAAAATCTTCTGACCGTGTTCATCTGTTCCAGTATTAAAAAAAGTTTCCTCCCCCAAAACATCTCTGTGAAACCGAGCCAAAACATCCGCTCGCACAATCTCAGAAGCAAATCCAATGTGAGGATTGGAATTTACATAAGGCAATGTAGTAGTAATATAATAATTCTTCATTTCTTCATTCTTCTTAATAGCAAATCAACTCCCTCTCGAAGCCATTTCTTAATTCTTTCCTGTCTGGAAAGTTTATCCAAAAATTTCTCCTCCTCTTTCAACTCCTTCAAAACTCTAGCATGAGAATGGTGAAACTTGGTTGCAATGAAAACTGCCATTGAAGAAATAGTTATACCAACGAAGTTAATCCAAAAAATCCAAAGAGCATCCAAGAAATGATCTAGATGACCCATCCGCAAAGCAATCGCTGCAACCGAAACCGGCGGAATCAGCGTCACTGCAATCGCAGTCCCCGTCACATATTGAGAAAGCTCTTTCCGAATAAAAGAAAGTGAAGCGGCAAACCCAACAATCAAGGCAATTACAAAAATTTCTAGCTGAAAATCATTTTTCAAGAAAAATTCATAAGCAAAAGATTGGGAAGTCTGGAAAAGCATAGCAATGGCAAACCCAGCAATAAACAAAAGCAAAAAAGCCTTAAATACTACCAGAAAGGATCGGTAAGAAAGCTTGGCGCTTCTGGCAACCAATCCTAGCGAGAGAGAAAGAATCGCTGAAAGCATTGGGGCAATCAACATCGCTCCAATAATAAGGGCTACACTGTCCATCAAAAGTCCAGCCGTGCAAAGCAACGAAGCCACCGCGATCATCACAAAAAAACTCTTCCTTGGAGTTGAAGCCTCAATAATATTTTCGACCACCTTGCTTCTTGTGTCTTCTCCAATGTCTCGAAAAAGATGATCTCCTTTTATTTTTCTAAAATCGAACATAAATCCGTTTTTAATGACTGATTTCTATAATAAACCTTTAAAGCTCATCAAACAAGGGCTTTTTACCTCAAATTCCTTACCCATCCGAAGGTCTCTTCAAAATTAGTAATAATCAAATCAAACACCGACTCTCTTCTGCTAGGAGTCAGGAATGAATAATCTTTTGAAATCACAACATTTCCTCGCTTATCAACACTAACTGCTCTATATTGATAAACACTAGAAGGTTCAAAATCAGTCAAAACAAAGAGGTGATTTTTGGTCACGGCTGGCTTGGAAATGATAACCCAATCCTCATGAGAAGTCTTTGAAACATCTTCTGGTTTTTCTAAAACAATTTCCTTGAGCCTCTCTTCTATCTTGGCTCCGTCTTGGCCAGCTCCTTGACGGAAAGCCACTGCAGAATATGAATCTTTGTTAGTGATCCAAGAAATGACAGTTTGAATTTTCAGTTCTTCGCCAGGATACATAGTTGTATCAGCAGAAATGTCTTGAATTTGAGGAGGATTGTTGTCCTCTTCAGTGGTGAAAGTGAATTGTTCTGAGCTAGCTTGGTTGCCATATTGATCTTTGGAGTTGACTGTGGCTTGATAGCTAACCCCTGGAATCAAATTCTCGATTATTATTGAGTGATTAGTGACAGCTTCCAGGATTCCTTGAGAGGTCCCTGACTCTTCTCCCAAGAAAGAATATTCAACCAATGAATCAGTGTTAGTGTTGGTCTCCCAAGTAACAGTCACCGACTCAGTTCCAACGTCCCCGACATTAACGTTGCTAATAACCGGAAGAGCTGCGGTGGTGAAAGTGTGGTCACTGCTAGTGATTGTCTCTTCGTCTTCATCAATTCCCTTGATTCTGAAGTGATATTCTTGACCAGCTTCCAGGTCAGTTAAAAGAACAGACTGGTCTGATTCATCAGTAGAAGAACTTTCTTCCTTTTCTTTTCCATATTTAGTGCTAGTGCCATATTCCAAAATTGAAGTTTCAATTGAGTTGGTGGTCCAAGAGATGATGGCTTCGTTCAAAGAAGTGGTGCCAACAGCAATATTATAGATCTTAGGAGTTTCACCGGTAGTGAAGGTATTAGTATCAGAGGTCACTTGGTTGCCCAAGGTGGAAGTGGAAATAACATAATATTCATAGTCAGTTTGAGGGTTGAGGTTCTTGATCAACACTTCATGGTTTTTAGTATAACCAGAAGAGGTGGTAATTGTTTCTTCAACTGTTGTGTAGTCGTCTTGGTCTTCTTGTTTATAAACCACTTTTCCCTTGGCGTTGATGTTGGTGGTCCAAGTAATTGTCACATCAGTGTTGTCTTCAACATCCTCGTCTGGTCCAGAAGAAGAAATTGAAACTGTTTCCAATTCAGCAATAGCCTCCATCACCTCAGCTTCAGTAAATGAAAGATTGTCGATCATCTCCTCAATCTCTTCAGCTACTGAAGAAATTTGGTCCCCTTCCCCGTCGTTGTCAGTGTCTTGAGAACCAGAGAGAGTGGTGAAGGTGTAGCCGGAACTGGAGTTGTCGTCCTCTGTTTTGTTGTCAAGCGCGTTCCTAGAAACCACTTTGTAGTAATAAAGAGTTTCGGGGCTCAATCCATTCAAACCAACAGAATGAGCAGTGGTTGCAACATCTTCGTCTCCAACAGTTTGACCATATTCAGTAGTCTCACCAAAAGTCACCGCCGAATTTGAATCCTCGTCAGTAGTCCAAGTGACAGTCGCCCCTTCATAAGTCAAATCACTAACTGTCACATCACTAATGGTTGGTCCATCCACACTTGGGGCTCCGGAGGACTCATCAGTCAAGAATGTGTCATCATCTCCCAAAGCATAATTCCCCTCAATGTCTTTGATTCTTGGCCGGAAGTGATAGGTGGTTTCATCAGTCAAACCAGAAAGAATTATTGAATGGCTGGTGGTAGTAGAAGTATTATTTCCCTGAACTTTTCCATAACTAACTGTGGTTCCATAATCAACATAGCCATAGACCGCCTCACTAGTTGTGAAAGTGATTGTAGCTGAATCAGAATCTGGAGTTCCAGAGGAAACGCTAGAGATTGTGATAGCGGTAAAGAGATCATATTCAACTCCCGTCACATCCTGAGAACTAGAATTTCCAAGAGCATCTTGTCCAACAAAAGTGAAGGTGTAGGTCGTTCCATCAACCAAACTGATTGCGCCTTCAGTACAATTAGTAGTATCAAAATTAGCATGCGCCCCTGCGTTCAAATCAGTTCCATTCAAAGTACAAGTATGAGGAGAGCTGGCATCAACATTCCCTGAAGTTCTGGTAATTGTGATACTTCCAGAAGCCAAAGCTTCATCAATCGTATAAGAAATATCAGAGCTAGTTGTCACACTATCAATTGATGAGGAGGCGCTCGGGGAAACGCTCGAAAATACTGGCCCAGCAGTATCAATAACAATGTCAGATCCATCATCAATGTTGGTGGCTGGAAGATCAACTCCAGTTAAACAGTTTGAGTCAACGTCACAAACGTTTTGAACGGTGATAGCACTAACTGATAAATCAGTTGAGTTTTGTGAAGATGAAACGATATAATTTCCAGAAATTTCTGTTCCGCTGATTGAGTCCAAGGTCACTGAAGCGCCAGTGTCAAGTTCCACAATCAAGCTTCCTGAATCAATATTTTCTGAATAGTTAGCAGTAATGTTGATCGAACTTCCAGCTGCATAGGAATTGTCTAGAGTTGAGGAAGTGAACGAGCTTAAAACAGGAGCAGCATCAGCGTTGGTTACGAATGAGTGCTCGGCCCCGTCAACTGTGAAATCACCATAAACGTCTTTGATTCGAACTTTATAATAATAGGTTGTTGCTGGAGTTAATCCTTCTAAATCAATTGAGTGAGAAGTGCCAGTTGTTAGCTCACCTTCTGTCATAGTGTACGAACCACTTGAGGTTCCATAGTCAACATAGCCATAGGCAGCTGGTCCGGTGGTGAACGTCACTGTGGTGGAGTTGTCGGTCGGAGTTGAATTAGAAACTGAAGAAATCACTGGGGCACTGGTAGTGATAAAAGATTCCTCACTGCTTATTCCTTCATTGCCGCTGCTGTCGAAACTTCGAGCCTGATAATAGTAAGTGGTTCCTGCACTCAAGTTCGTCAAATCAACTGAGTGACTAGTGGTTGAGTCTTCAGCATTTCCTTGAGTATCAGTATAGCTTCCGCTAGAAGTTCCAATATCAACATAGGAATTAGAAGCCTCGTCAGTTGTCCAGGTGATGGTTGCAGAATTTGACTCAAGAGAACCTGAGGAAACACTTGAAAGAACTGGGGCTGTTTCATCTCCGCCAGCATCAGTGTCAAAAGTTCCGTCACTGGAAGTTGTCAAATTTCCAGAACTGTCTCTGGTTCGAACCCGATAATGATAGGTGGTGTTTGCTGAAAGTTCTGCCGGAAGCACAACGGAATGAGTTGTGGTTAAATCAGGAGTTCCATAGACCGAGCCATAGGAAACAGTAGTTCCATATTCAATATATGAATCAGCGTTTTCATTTGTGGTCCAAGAAATAGTGGCAGAATTTGAAGTGGTGCTTTCCACAGTTGGTCCAACTGTGATGGTTGGCGCAGTAGTGTCTCCTCCCCCTCCTCCTTCTCCTCCGTCTTGGGTTCCATTGGCAATAGCATTGACCGCACCAGACAAAATCGAGAGGTTATCATCCAAATCTCTAGCAGCTATTTTGTAATAATATTCATCATCCTGATTAACGTCATCTGAATAATAGTCAACATTGATATCCCCTTGAGCGGTTGATCCAACTTCAGTGTAAGTTCCATTCAAAGTAGCTGATCGATAAACTCGATAAGAATCAAATCCAGGAGTGGGAGCCGAAATTGGTTGCCAAGAAGAATAGAGCCTCCAGGTGTCTTGAGCCACTGAAGAAACATCTTGAACCATGACAGATTGAGGAGTCTCTGGAGTGGTTATTGTTTGATCAGCCGTGGTGTTTTGTTTTGAATCTCTAAATTTGACATAGACAGTGTCAGGGTTAGTTGGCAAAGTGGCTGTTGCCGAAGATGAATAGCTTTCCCAGCTCGCTCCAGAAAAACCACTGTCTAATGAAATCATCATCTCCAAGCTAGTGTCATCACTAACACTGAAACTCAAATCAGCTGGGACTGAAGTGGCATCAATGGAAACAGAAGAAATGACTGGATCAACTGTGTCAAAGACAAATGTAGAAGATGTGCCAATTCCCATTTTATTAGCCGAAGCTCCGTCATTGGCAACCACTGAAATGTCTTGAGTGGCATCATAAAAAGCAGTGTCGGTTGTGGCCGTCCAGGTCATTGTTTTACTAGCACCATTAGTCACTGTTCCAACGTCACCAGAAACAGTCGTTGCTTTGATCCAAACAGTCTCTCCTGAATCATGAGCATGTCCAAGAGTGGAATTGGTTGATCTGGTGATTCCAGTCAAATCACTTCCGCTAGTCCCAGTGTAGTCAATGTATTCATATCTAGTAGCTTCTCCTGTTCCACTTTTAATCAAAATTGTTCCAGAAGATGGGAAATTAGAAATATCCGAAACTGTGATATCAGCAGTTGAGGAGCTGTCAATTCCAGAAGAAAGTGTCGCTCCTGAGTTGTAAACTAAAGAAACAGTTGTTGAGGCAGATTCCACATCACTAACATCATAATTGATATCAACTGTTGAGGATTGGGTGGCTGTGTTGATTGTGATAGTTGGAGCAGAATTAACAAAAGTGAAAGTTTCTCCGGCTCCTGGAGTCTCTTCATTTCCAGCAGCATCAGTGGCCCTGCTTTGAATCAAATAGTCATTATCTGGCACCCAAGTCACACTAGAGGAATCATAGGTCCAAGAAGTTGATCCGACTCCTGTCAGCCAAGTCTGGGCATCTTCCCAAGAATCTCCATCCCAATATTTGTTCAAAGTTGAGTCCTTAATAGAAACCGAAACACTTCCAAAAGAATCATTGTCAGATGCCGTTCCAGAAAGCTGGTCAAGAGAAGAATATTCCGCCTGGACTCCATCAGGAACAGAGACTGTTGAGCTTGGGTCGGTGTTATCAATCACCAAAGCTGCATTAACTGCCAAGTTTGAAGTGGTATGATCTGGATCAACGGTGGAGTTGGTGTAGCTGGAATCCACTGTAGTATATTCAAATTCAATATCATCAAGGGAGGGAGTGGCGCCACTATCAGTTGTTGAAAGATCTACAGCAAAATCAACAGTGTCGGAAGAAAGATCAAGCCCTCCTGAGCTTTCCCAATTAGCTTGACTCAAGGCTTCGAGTTCAGCTTTTGAGTTGCCATCTTCTTGGAGAGCGGGAAGACCAGTGGAATAAGTCGGCTCCATCATCTCCACCTCCGAAATTCTTCGATCTTCTGCCCCATTAGAGTACTCTAATGAATCCAGCCAGTTTGAATCCACTACTATTCGATAGTAAGTATATGAATTGGAGTTTGCGAAAGTATAGTCTATGAAATCACTGTTTACAAAAAGATGTTGACCTGTATACAAAGTCGTCTCTTCGCCAGAGAAAGCTCCGGTTTCTGAGGCCTTGATTGAAAAATCTTTAATTCCCTCCCAGCTAGAAGAGTTTCCGTTAGAAAGAATACGAACTTTTTGAATCTGTTTACTGGCCGTAAATTCATACTGAAGCCAACTAGTTTCTGTGTCACTTGACATTACAGAGCCCCAAGAAAGAGTATCGCCCGAATCATCAAAGGCCCATCCTGCATAGGAATTGTCATGACTAGCTGAGGCTGTTCCTCCGGTTGTTTGGTCGGCTCCGTAGCCAGTTGCTGTTGACGCCTCCTCCCAAGAATCACCATCCCAATATTTCCAAGTAGTTCGTCCGTCGAAAGAAACTAGATATTTCAAATCAGTATTAGCAGGAGTAGTCTGAGTAATAGTAAAATCGTCAATTGAATCCCAGTTAGAAACTGAGATTTGAGCAGCGTCATCCGTAGTTACATAGGCAGTTGCCGTTCCATATTGCAAATCAGCGTTAGTATCAAACCCTGAAGTCCAAAGAGCCTCTCCCTTAATCAGTCTAAAATTATCTATATACCCATTCATATAACTATTTCCGCTACCAGCATATTCCCAGGTACCAAAACTTACAGTATCAGTAGTGGGTAGGCTATAACCAGATAAAGTACTGTCAGTATCTACTAATTCTCCATTTCTAAATAAATACAAATTGCTTCCTTGCCTAGTAAGCGCAATATGATACCAAGTATCTGCAGTCCATCCAGTAAGACTTCCCTGAGAAACAAATTTAGTGCTCCCAGAATTTGCCATTGTAATTTGCAGGCCAGTTGTATTATGTATCTCAAGGCTAAAATAATTAGTAGAGTCTCTGCCCCCTCCCCCATTATTACTCATGGAAAAAATTATCTGCCTACCAGAAAAGTCACTGGAATTGATCCATGCGTCTATAGTAAAATCATCAGTCCCAAGAACAAAATCGTCATGTTGAACGGCATTAAAAAAAGAAGACCCATTAAAATACAAAGATTCATTTCCATACTTCTTTCTTGTCGAAGAAGTAGTCACCCCGCTATTATTCGTGAAAGTGTGGGTGGTGACCGAACCAGAATCATCCTCAATTGTTGACTCTCCATCAATGAAAAGATTTCCCTTTTCAGTTGTAACTCCTATAGTTGCCTCGCCATTTAATATATCTGTAATACTATCATTCTCCTGAATATAATTTCCCTCTGTTGTGAACGGGATGCTTGTTGTATTCCCAGCCGAAATTGCATTTCCTGGTCGATCGGTGATAGTTCCAGTGATGTCTGTGACGGTTAGATCAGAAGAAGCATGAGCCGCTCCAACAGTATAAGTTCCTTCGGCTGTCGAGGAAGCAGTTGTCCAAGCTGGAACGTTAACTATTCCGCCGGTGTCTAGAGTTATTGTTAGTCCAGTGGAAGAAGTTGTTGCTTCAGAGAAATTGAGAGTGACGTTGATTGTGTCTCCTTCCTTATATGAACCATTGGAAGTTGAGGATGTAATGGAGGTGATAGTTGGAGCCACAATATCTTGCTCATAGATTGGGTTGACGTTGGTCACTGTCGGCGAAGAAGTTCCAGGGCTCAAAGCTACTTTGTATTGGAACCACCGGTCGTCCCCACCCTGCTTCATTGCATCTGGAATAGTGGTTGAGTCACAAGTGACAGTTGCTCCAACTTTTGTACAACCAGAACTTGTTCCACTTCCATTTGAAATTCCTATTGTTGACCAAGAAGCTGAATCAAGTCCTGCCTCTGAAGAAGCAGTCCTGAGAGCAATTGAGACTTGACTGCCAGTTGGCAAGGTCGTGTCTTCGTCCCAAGTCAATCCTCCCATAGAATTTTTGGTTGTTTCTGAATCGAATTTTGAAGAGATCAAGCTCTCAGAATAGTTAACACTGATTTGATCGAGTGACGGGGTTGCCGAGTCATCGGTCGTAGAAAGATCAACTGCAAAATCTAGGGTGGTGGTCGTGCCAGATTCGAAACCTCCACTCGCCGACCAGTCAGCTGAGCTCAAAGCCTCTAGTTCGGTTTTGGAGTTACCGTTGGTTGGGATGCCATCTGTATTTCTCTCCATCATTTCAATCTCATAAAGAACTATATAATTATTAAAAAGGTAGGTGGTGCTGGTTGATATGATTCTGTAATATCGATAACTATTAGAATTAGTAAAGGTATGAGCACTAAAAACTTGACCGACATTGGGTTGAGTAAGGCTTGCTATAGTAGTCCAACTTGAGGCATCATTAGATCCTTGAAAATCAAAATCCTTGATAGCGGCACCAGAACCAACGTCAGAAGGTTTAATATTAATTTTTTCAATCTGTTTTTCGTTTCCTGCACCAAAGTCATAATAGATCCAAGATCCAGCAAGATCAGTGCCGTGCCAATAATTTTGCTGTGAAACATCGTGAATATTATCAAAAGCTCCTCCTGGCGATCCATAAGCTGTTCCTGAGGCAACAGCCGTCCCTCCCTCACATTGATCCACAGTGTAACCTCTAACCTCAGAGCTTTCCCAAGAATCTCCATCCCAATATTTCCAAGTTGATCGTCCATCGAAAGAAACAAGGTATTTCAAGTCGGTGTTGGTAGGGGTGGTTTGGGAGAGAGATGCGCCAGTTATTTCAGAATAGGAACTGGTGTCAATCTGGGAAGAATCAGTGGTGGTAATATAATAAGGAGTAGTGGAATATCCTGTTCCCAACACCGCTTGATCTCGAACACATCTAACCGCATATCCAAGAGTTTTGCCTAAAGAATACCTTCTAATTCCCGACAGGGTATAGTGAAGACGTCGACTCCAGGCCTTAGTTGTGTCCACTGAAGATGTCCAGAAAGATATGGCTTCCCCTCGATTTATAATACTAGTTCCAGCGGAATCTCGATAACCAGTCGGCACAGCATCAAAGCCGCTACTATCAAAATTGGCATGACTTGTTAATGTTCCACTATCCCAATTGGTGGAAGGGGCATGAGCAGACAAAGAACTTCCCTCCCCAGTTGTCCCTTTATAGTTAGTATCAGAAACATCATCATAAGGAAACTCGGTTGCACAGTCACTTCCTCCATTGTCACTACAAACCTGCCTCTCGAGTGCGGTCCACTCATCATGAGAAGGAACATGCCAACCCGTCGGGCAAATTCCTTGAACTGGCGTTGAACAAGCCGGCTGAGATTCATTTAATCCGTCACATCCAGCCGATCCATTGACAGCGGCATTCCATTGATAAAACATTCCCAATTCATCGGCAGCAGAACAGTCCTGACCATCGTTGGTTACATTCGGCGGACAAGAATAGTCATCCCCCGTCCAACCAGAATTATCAATAGAAGATCCATCGGGATATTTAGTAGTTCTCATGTTCTCGGACCAACACTGAGTTCCCATCGTTGAAACATCATAGGAATTACTTTCAACATCTTGAATAGTTGAAGGACAAGAAAGATCAAGTAATCCAGCTGATCCTCCACTAATTTCTAACTGACCAGAATCCTCTAAGGTATAGTTTCCTGAGGTGGTAAAATCGATTGTATCTGCAAATTCTGGAAGATATTCATAGCTAACACTAATTTGGTCTAACTCTGGAGTAGCGTTTGAATCAGTTGTTGAAAGATCAACCGCAAAGTCGATGGTTGTTGTTGAACCAGATTGGAACCCACCGGTGCTTCCCCAGTTGGCAGTGCTCAAAGCTTCTAACTCGCTATTAGAGTTTCCATTAGTTTGAAGATCACCAAGAGTTGACACCTCCCAAGAATCCCCGTCCCAATATTTCCAAGTTGATCGTCCGTCAAAAGAAACAAGATACTTCAAGTTAGTGTTGGTTGGAGTGGTTTGAGTGAGGGAAATTCCGGTGACATTAACAAACTCAGAAGAGTCAATTTGAGAAGAATCAGAGGTGGTTATGTAATGTGGGGTTGTTGAATAATCATACGCATATAAATCTGTAGATGTATTGAAATTAGAAGTCCAAAGGGCAGTCCCCTTAACTACACGAACATTGTCTAAATAACCCGTATATGTTTGAGAATACATTGGACAGTCCCCAATATTAAGTTCTGTGCTTTGGTCCCTGGCTGAACTAGAGCTACTAAAAGATTGGGCAAAAGTTCCATCTATATATAGGGAAAAAGTACTTCCATTTCTTACTATTGCAATATGTTTCCATGTATTATTAGTAACTACCACTGAATTATACAAACCATCATCTGGACCTCCGATTTCGAAATTAATGGTGTTATTTCCTCTAATTGCCCAACCATGATCTGCCCATGCACCAGATGTGGCATGTGATAAATAGCAGTTTGAAGAAGCGCTTGAACTTTTCATCCAAAAATCAACAGTAAAATCCTCACTTCCAAAATTCCAATCAACAAGGTCTTGAAGTACTAGGGAGCTTGATCCATCAAAATATAGAGAACTTGCCCCATACTTCTTTTCCGCTGTTGAGATTGTAACTCCATTATTTGTAATACTTTTTGCTGGTGAATTTTCATCCTCAATTACACTCTCAGCATCAATAAATAAATTTCCCAAACTGGGAATAAAAGAAGCTTTCCCGCCCGAAATGTGAGTCTCTCCTGAATCCTCCTGAACATAGTTTGATTCAGTTGTGAAATCAATAGTTGATGAGCTAGAAGCTGGAGCAACTTCCACTCCCGATGCATCAGCGGAAAGATTTGAATCTTTGCTATAATATTTGTTCCAACTCCCGGCAGTCGATGGAGTGACAGTTGCCCCCGTGTCTGCTCCACCAGCCCAACTACTTTGATTCATGTAGTTGGTGTAGTCGGCTAAAATTTGATCCGGGGTTCTGAAAAGGAAAATGGAGGAAGCTACTATGGATATTATCAAAAGACTAGATAAAAGGCTTCTTAGCCTGGTTTGAAAGAAAAATTTAAAGACTGGTTTTGTTTTTTTAATCACTCCAAAAAGCCTCTGGAAGCAACAAGAACCAGTTCTTCGAAAACTTTTAATCGAATTTATTTTTGGGTTTTTTTTCATTTTGGATTTTTCCCTTCGCTACCTATAAAAACCTGATTTAATTTTAGCTTTTTTTTGGAAAAAATGCAAAGCAAAAATTAATCCAAAAATTTATTAAATTTTGAGTCTCCCTTGGGTCCGACCAAGGCCTTGGTCGGACCCAAGGGAGACTCAGAGAAAACACCTTGACTATTCCCTATTTTTCGTATAGAATGCTAAAGTATTTCAAAAATATCTAAAGATTTTTACCTAAACCAATGAACCAGAAGCTGATTGATTTTAATAAAAGTCAAAAAAGAACTGACATTCCCGAAATAAAAACCGGAGACATTGTTCGTGTTCACAAAAAAATCAAGGAAGGAGATAAAGAAAGGGTTCAGGTCATCAAAGGCCTTGTCATTTCTATCAAAGGAAAACAGAGTTCCTCTCCAACCATCACCGTTCGAAGAGAGGGTGTGGAAATGATTTTCCCTATCTACCTTCCTACAATCGAAAAAATTGAGGTTTTGCGACACTCAAAGGTCCGAAGAGCCAAGCTTTATTATATGCGAGACCGAGCTGGAAAATCAGCCAAGATGCGGGTGAAAGATTTTTCCGAAGAAGAAAAAGCTTCCCAAAAAGAAGCTGATGAAAAGAAAAAAGTTGAAAAACAAGAAGCCAAAGAAAAATCTATTGCTACTCAAAAAGAAAAGATAGAAGAAAAGGACTCTGAAAAAAAAGAACCGGTAAAGACCGAAGAAAAACCAGAAGAAACTCCAAAGACAGAAGAAAAACCAGCTGATAAAGAAGAAGCTCCGAAAAAAAATGATGCTGAAAAAAACACAAAGTAAGTGAAAGCTTTAAATAAATCAAAACCGCTGACCTTTCAGCGGTTTTGTGATAGACTGGTCAAAGAAAAATAAAAATCTGAGAAAAAACTTTGCAGACTGACGATGTTAAAATATTTAAGAATAATTTGAGGTAAAATTCTAATAACAAACAGACTGTTTTCCGTTAGAAATAAAATTTTATTTTTTAATACAGTTCGAGGAAAATTTTAATTTGCACCTGAAATACATTTGAATAATACAATACCCAACAAAACAAACCTTTTAGACTGACAGAATCTAAAATTTTGAGAAAAGTTCGAGGAAGTTTTGAGTAGCAAGCGATATGTACTTCATGGTACATTGAGCGAGCGACGGAAAAACTGACAAAGAAATTTTCCAAAATTTTAGATTCTGAGTGGTAGGCCTCGATGGTGGAATTGGTATACACACACGGTTGAGGGCCGTGGCGCTCCTGCGCATGAGGGTTCAAGTCCCTCTCGAGGCACAAAAAAGAACCCCACAGGGGTTCTTTTTTCCTTTATCCTTGATACCTGCCTGCCGGCAGGCAGGCTTAATACTTGATACTAACTCACGCTCTCGCCCCAACCGCCACCTTCTTTCCCGCAACTACCTTTTTTGCTCCCACCGCCTTTTTATTATCACTCTTAGCTCCATCAACCATCTTCACCCACCAAATCAAAATGTCCATTCTCCATAATGCGCAAAAACCTCTAATCGCTAAAAATGCTACAAGAACAATAAGTCCAAAAATTCCTCCGAAAACTGCCAAGAAAAATAGCTCAATTCCACCTCCAGCAAACATTGCATAAAATCCAAAACCTAGAATTCCGACAATAAGAGCAATCACGCCAATAACGATCATTTCCAAAATGACAATCACCAAATTAACTAAAACTAGCTTCAGAAATTCCTTCAAGTTATTTTTAATAACCATCCAACTTCGCCCAAAAGACTCTTTGATTTCCATGTTTGATAAAAGAATAAAAACTTGAGCAAAAGGCTTTAAAATGGCAACAAACAAAAGAAACAAAATTGATATGAATATCAAAATTCCAATCAAAATCATCATGAAAAGATTTTGCGAGGCCCAAAGTGCTGAGAAAATAAAAATAGCATTAAACAGTAAAACCCCCAAAACAACTGCTAATAAAGCAAGGTCAAGATAAAACATCTTACTAAAATGATTTTTTCCAATATGCCAAATTTTCTTAAATCCGAGTTGATAGTTTTTCTTGTTTTGTTTCTCGTTCAATTCTTTGATCACCCCAGCTCTAGCAACCATTGATAGAAACCAGCACAACAAACCAAGTGCAATTACTAACAAAACACCCAAAACAATCCACCCCCAATAGAGACTCACAAATTCACCCATTGTTTGCTGAAAATTAGCAAACTCATCGGGATTCTCAGAAGATTCGCCGCCAAAATCAAGACTAGCTCCTGATCCGATGAGCAAACCCCAAATCCAGATTGTTTTATACTGCCAAATCCGCTGAAAACTTTCTTTGGCAGCCTGGTAGTATTTGCCCTCCTTGATTCGGGTCAAAACTCCTTTTTTATTTTCATTCATTTTTTCTTGGCCCGTTAAATTATTTTAAACGAAGTTTAAAATAATATTTAACTGGGTTGTTTAAAATTTATAATATTTTTAATCTCTTTTTTAAGATCATCTTTAAACCGATTCAAGTCGAAGTAATTTTTTTGCACCGTTCTTGAAACCCCTCGTTCTTCTGCCAAAGCATTGTACGCTGGGGTGTTTGAAATTGCAATAATTTTTTTAGGGCGGGTTTGATCAAGCACTGCCTCATGGAAAGTCATTGCATCTTGAGAAATTCTGTCCAGCAAAATCACATCAAATTCTTCTAAAGAATTTTTTTGGACAAATTCTCTAGCTTTTTTTCCTTCTCTGAAATTCAAACTTTCAATTTCCCCCAGCTCTTTTTCCAGTTCCTTCAGTCCTTCGCCAATAACCTCCAATACCTTTCTATTATCTTCTAAAATTAAAACTTTAATCATATTCACACTCTGTCATTCCCGCGAAGGCGGGAATCCAGACCTTATTTTATAACTATTTTACGAAAATCTTTCTTTCCTACCTTCAAAATTTTCCCATCCCAATCTTTCTGCGGTGCCGAACCCAAGTCCAATTTCTCTCCATCAACACTCACCCCACCTTGCTCAATTTTTCTCCTGGCGTCTCCATTGCTGTTTGCCAATCCTTCTTTCACTAGAACTTCAACCAAACTGTCTTCTTCTTTTAGTTCCAGCTCGGGAGCATCAACTTTTGCATCTTTTTTCTGAAACTTATTGGCAAAATCTTCTTGAGCTTTCTTCGCTTTTTCTTTTCCATGAAAAGTCTCGGTGATCTCCAAAGCCAATCGCATCTTCAAATCTCGCGGATTGACTGAATCACTTTTCATGTCTTCTCGCATCTTCTCAATTTCTGCCCGAGGAACGTCAGTCATCAACTCAAAAGTGTTCGCAATAAACCCATCCGGCCAAGACATAATGGCTCCATAAATATTTTCGGGAGTCTGATCCAAGAAAACTGCATTGCCTTCGCTCTTGCCCATTTTTTTCCCGCCATCGTCAGCCAAGATTTTCAAAGTCATCACAAACTTCTCTCTCTTGTTGATTATTTTTTGCAGATCCCTTCCCCGCATCATATTAAACATTTGGTCATTGCCTCCAATTTCAAGATCAACATCCATCGCCACCGAGTCATAAGCTTGAGCCAAAGGATACAAAAATTCATGCAGATAAATTGGCTTCTCCTCTTTCAGTCTTTTTTGAAACATATCTCGCTGAATCATTTGTTGAACAGTGAAATTTGCAGACAATTCAATCAAATCTCTGAAGTTCATTTTGTCACTCCATTCACTGTTATACTTGACCTCCGCTGGATTCTCTCCCTCAAAATCCAAAAATGCTGAAGCTTGTTGTTGATAAATTTTGCAGTTCTTCAAAATTTCCTCCCGAGTGAGTTTCGGTCGAGTGGCTTCTTTGTCAGTCGGGTCTCCAATCAAAGTGGTAAAATCACCAATCAAAAAAATTACCTTATGTCCCAACTTCTGAAATTCACTTAGTTTTTTAATTGTAATTGCATGTCCAATATGCAAAGAAGGGGCAGTCGGATCATAACCACAATAAAGCTTGATCTGCTCTCCAGACATTAGAAGTTTTTTAAATTTTTCCTTATCATCCAAAACCTGCTCAACTCCTCGAGTCAAAACTCGATCAATCTTTTTTTCTTGGGTTTCTATTTTCATATATTTTTATTGTTAAATTGAAAAATTGTTAATTGCTTGCCTCGGCATAGCTTTAGCAAAGACGGGTTAGCCACCTTGTCATTCCCGCGAAGGCGGGAATCCAGACTTTATGAACTTTTTTTACCCAGTTAAATAATTTTAGTGAAACTAAAATTAGACGAAATCTATTTAACCGGGTGAACTTTCTAACTTTCTAAACTCTTAACCACTTCATCTATCACCTTAGCATTTTCCGCGGTATTATAAAACTTCACGGTCTTAGCCTTTTCCGTCTCAATCCACTCAGGAAGATCAATGTATTTCCTCTCATCCCCGTCACAATCGTCAATTGAAATCTCCCCACCGACCTTCTCAACCAGATAATAAAGCATGATTGAGTTCCAAAACTTTCCTTTGTTGGAAAGATTCGGTGCAAAAAAACTTGTCCGACAATAGATTGGTTTGTTGGGATCTACAAGTCTTACTTTCAACCCAGTTTCTTCCTCAAATTCTCGAATCAATGCTTCTTCAACGGTTTCATCAATATCAATTCCTCCACCCGGAAAATCATACCCATCCCATTGCTTGGATAACAAAACTTTTCCATTTTCAACAAGCACTCCATAAACTGAAGGACGAAACGTCAATTTCTCTACATCAACCTCCGCTGGATTATGCTTCACATCCAGACAAACAATTTTCTTTTTCATAAATTTTTGTCATTCCCGCCCCCGACTACTCGAGGATAAACTCCGGCGGGAATCCAGTTTAAATTACAAAAACTTGTCTATTTCTTTTTCTTTTTGCTAAGAAAGCAACTGCCTCCCTCACTTCCGCACCCACAACCGCATTTAATGAGATCGAGAGCAATCGCTGCAATCACCCACCACCAATTTAGTGAGAGAACTCCAACAAGCTTCAACACAATAAACAAAATAGTAATCATTGTTTTTATATTAATTAATTAAATAATTTACCCCATTAAACACCTCAATATTTCTTTGGAATGTTTAACTGGGCAGGCTCCATCATCTCTTACTTTTTTATCACTTCAATTATAAACCCTACCTATCAGATTGAAGAATTTAAAATTTGAGCAAAGTTCGAGGAAAAACCGAGCAACGAACGGAGTTTACTGAAATGGTAAATGGATTGAGTCGCGGAGGTTTTGACAAAGAAATTTGCCAAATTTTAAATTCTTCCCTACATTTTTTCCAAGATTTCAATTCCCAGTAGATTTAATCCATTCTTCAAAACCTGCCCCGCACTCTCCGCCAAAATCAAACGAGTTTTTTTCACCGACAAATCTTCTTCTTTCTGAATCGGGCAATTTTCATAAAAAGCATTGAACTTGGAAGCCACTTCATAAAGATGATTACAGACAATGTGTGGCGCAAATTCATTTCCAGCCCTTGAAACCACATCCGGATACATCGCCAAGGCACTGGCCAATTTTTTTTCTTCTAGTTTTTCAAATCTCATTTCGATCAAATCATCCCCACCAACTTTGCCTACTTTTTTTGCTATCGAATTGATTCGAACATATGAGTACATAATGAAAGGTCCGGAAAATCCATTGAGCTTAATGAACTCATCGGGATCATAGTTAATGTCTTTGTGAAATTCGTGAGATAGAATCAAAAATTTCAACCCGCCCAAAGCCACTTTCTCAATTATTTCTTGCTTCTCTTCCAAGGAATAATTTTTATCAACAGCGATCTTATTCTCCGCCAATTCATGAGCCTCTTTCAAAACATCCATGCACTTGATGGTCTTGCCAAGCCTTGAACTAGTCTTTTTTCCTCCCATCAAAAGCCATCCAAAAGGAACATGCTTGTATTTCCCGACAAATTTTTTATCAATTTTTTCAAGTACTTTGATAATGGCTTTGAAATAGTCACTCTGCTCGACTGAAGTTGTCACGATGGAAAGATCGAGATCATATTCTTCAAATTTCTTGTGAGCCAAAGCCAAGTCCTTGGCTGAATAGGTCGGGTTTCCCTCTCCAGTCAAGAAGACCCAATTATTCAAACCGTCTTTTTCTCCATTATAAATCACTGCCCCTTTGCTTTCCTCAAAAATTTTATCCTTGTATCGACCAACAATTTCTAGGGCTTCTGGATAGATTTCACTTTCTGGATATTGCCTGTCATATTGAATTCCCAATCTCTCAAAAACAGAATTTTGGTGTTCAATGCTCCAATCTCTGATTTTTTCATACCATTCATGATTGTCGTTGTCAGCCTTGTCATAAATATCCTTATTAATTTGCCTAATTTCCTTCTCCGCTTTTTTATCTTCTTCAAAAACCTTTGCTCCCTCGACATAGGCCTCGTCGATAAACTCCATTCTCTCGTCACTAGTCCATTTTTCAAAATCGGCTGGAATCTTTTTTTGCATCACCCCCCAGGTTGACTTGGCCACATGCATTCCAACATCACCAAAATAATTGGCTTTAATGACTTTGTGCCCCAAAGCTTCAAAAAGTTTGGCAATCGAGAGTCCAGAAACTGCGCTCTTCAAATGACCAACCGTAATGGCTTTGTGAGTGTTGGGTTGACCAAACTCAACCATCACTTGCTTGTCCTTTCCAACATTCGAAAATCCGTACTTATCTCCCTGTTTTTGAATTTCATCTAAAGTTTTTTCAAAAACTTTTTCACTAAAATAGAAATTGATAAACCCGGGTTTCACTACTTCAACTTTTTCGAACCACTGGTTGTCATCTTTATCTCCAAGAATTTCACTTTTGATTATTTCAGCAATTTCCATCGGACTTTTCCCGACTTTCCCAGCCAATTTCAAAGCAATGTTAGCCGAATAATCCCCAAATTTTTCTGGGGCTATGTTGATTTCGACTTCTTGATTCTTGATTTTTGCTTCACTCCAAAGATTAGCAACAACCTTCAGAATGATTTTTCTGATTTGCTCTTTCATCTGTTATTTTGTCTTTTAAATATGAAGTTTAGACTTCACCGTGCTTCCAGTATACTCGCCAAACCCCAAAAAATCAAGCGGGCTCCTGTTGTATAATAAAAAATTAAAACCAATAAAAAAAGGGTTCCAACGAATTACGTCGAAACCCTTTTTGGACTTACTAGTAAAAGAAAGATTCACCAACCGGAAATGAATTCTTCCTCCGATCCTCAGACAAATTTGCCTGATTTTCTTGGGCTCTGCTTCCCCAGGCTCCAGTCTAAGTCCGTTTACAGGGGCCCAATCCTGCATTGACGAAGTGCACACTATTTTTTTCGAGGTGTAAGACCCTGGATACTACCTCCTCGACCCTGTTTTTTACGCTTCCAGGAATTTTAAGAAGCAAGAATTCGCTTTTTTAAGTTGAAAAATGCCAACTTAACTAAAGTCGAATATGTTTTTAAATAGCAAAATCATAACGTTCCCCCTTCTTTGTATCCAACCTTTGTTCCCCTGTCCTCATAAAACAAGGAGACTGGAGTTAATTTGATGTACTTTTTCTCCTCTAGTTCAAAGCTAAAGGAAAGATCCAAACTATTGGCAGTTTATTACCAGTTGCTAAAAACCATATCACACTGAAGTAATTTTGTCAATAGAATCCCGCGACCCTGAAGATACAGTAAACTATTGACTAAAAACAAAAAAGGAATAGAATATATTGTGTTATACTTAATGTATAGCGATTTTTATATTATATTCCCGGGTGGCGCAGCGGTAGCGCAGTTGACTGTTAATCAATTGGTCGTCGGTTCGAATCCGACCCCGGGAGCAAACCATTGACAAAATCATAGCTTTGTGCTATGATTTTAAATTAGTAAATTAACCCCCAACAGCAAGGAGACGATTATGACAAAAAAAACCCTTTTGGAAAAATATCACGATGGTTTCAGCGAAAGACTTCACAGAAGAGGTGAGGAAGGACTTCCGCCAAAAAAGGATCGGGCAGAAGAGATCGTCTTTGTGATCATAGATGATCTATCCGACCGAAAAGGACTGGACTATGAATGGTCAAATATTGATGCAGATGTCCAGGAGGAAATATTTGGAACGTTGATTGAAAAAGTCAACCGACTTCTAAAATAAGAATCACTGGACCTGAAAATCCACCAACTCGCCCCGAGGTCATTCGACATCGGGGCGTTTATCTTTATATCAAAACTCCCACAGCGGTTCGAACATCGTCCGGTAGAGGGAGCACACGATTTAGAGGCTTGTTTAAGCCTCTTTTTTTATTAACCCCTGATCGGATTCGAACCGCTTAATAAAATATGTTAAATTAAAATTGGAATTAAATTATAAGAATATGAAAAAAAATTCAAGCATCATAAAAAAGGAAAAGCTAATAGTTTCAAAATTATCTGGGTATGATGTCACCGAAATCAAACTTAATGACTCCGGATGGTCCAGTCGTGTGTATATAGTAAATAAAGGGAAGATAGTATTTAGATTTCCTAGAAGAAGAGATACAAAAGAGAGATACAAAAAGGAAATTGCGGCCTACAAACTATTAAATGATTTTAATCTGGACGTAATGTTTCCAAAATTACAATGGCAACACCCAGAGCTTAACTATTTGGGATACAAAGGTATTGTAGGAAATCCGCTCTCCTTGATTCTCTCAAGTCTCACGGATAAAGAAAAAATAACCATAGGAATTCAACTCGGAAAGTTTCTAAAAAAACTGCACGCTGGAAAACTAGAAGGATTGGGAAATAATAAATTCAAAGAAGACCTAAAAAATCTTCAAGATAATTTTGAATCTTTAGTTTCTGTACTCGGGAAAAAACTCAAAACCGAAGAACTCAAAAAAATTCAGAATTTTGTCTATAAAAAGTATCCTCAGAAAATGGAAAAAATTGGTTTTGAAGAAACTTTATGTCATGGTGATTTGGGCTTTTCGAATATAATATACTCCAAAAAAAACGGTTTAGGAATTATTGATTTTGAAGATGTTAGTGTTCACGATAAGTCAATTGATTTCTCAGGAATGACTGATAAAATAATCCTAGAGACTGCATTTAAAGAATATGGTGCCAGTGATAAAACAAAAGAAAAAACCGCTTTAAGAATGTTAATAATTCCTTTGATGGAATTATCATTTTTTATAAAAGAAAAAGATAAAAATAATATCAAAAAAATAATAGATAGTATCAAAAATAATATAGACAGATATTGAATCTATTGTATTACTGCGGTCCGAACGTCCTCTATCCATTGGAGCTAAACTCTAAAAATGCCTTGTTTAAGGCATTTTTTGTTGGTTTATAAATTTAATTACATCATTTAGCCATTAAATCCTTGACTTTTTGTATCAAAAATGATACAATTAGATCATATAAATGATACAATTAAATATAAAAATGACTCTCAGTTTAAACAAAAGACAAGATGCTGTTCTAAATTTTATCGAAAAAAATGCCTCTGCTTCTATTAGTCAAATAGTTAGCCACATCAAAGATGAACTAGGAGCCATCACCAGAATAACGATTTCTAGAGATTTAGAAAAAATGCTCGCTCTTAATTTAATTCAAAAAAAGGGTGCTGGGCGTAGCACTTACTATGAACTATCTAATCAATACGCGACTATAAAAAAAATTGATATTAAAGAATATTTTTCTGTTGCACCCGATGAGCGAAAAATTAAAGATTTTTTTAATTTTAAAATATTTAATCAGTTGCAAAATGTCCTTACTGATTCAGAAAAACAAAAACTTTTCGAATTAAACAAACTTTATCAAGAAAAAATAGACAAAATTCCTCTAGACGCCCTAAAGAAAGAAACTGAAAGGCTCAATATTGATTTTAGCTGGAAATCTTCAAAAATCGAGGGAAATACTTATGATTTGCTTGAAACAGAACAGCTTATCAAAAATCAAAAACAAGCGAAAGGACACACAAAAGAAGAAGCTTATATGATTTTAAACCATAAAAAAACTTTGGATTATATTAACGAAAATAAAAAAGATTTTCAATCAATATCTGTTCAAAAAATTGAGAACATTCATTCCCTTCTAGTTAAAAACCTAAAAATCACAAAAGGCTTAAGAAAGACCTTAGTTAGAATCACCGGAACAAATTACACACCGATTGATAACGATTTTCAAATACGAGAAGCTCTAGAAAAAACATGTGAATTGGTAAATGATACAAAAAATGTTTTCGAAAAAGCAATTATCTTAATGCTCCTTATCGCCTATATTCAACCTTTTATTGATGGGAATAAAAGAACCAGCAGACTTTCTGGCAATGCTATCTTGCAATCTTTCAATGCCTGTCCTTTGTCTTATAGAAGCATGGATGAAATTGAATACAAAAAAGCTGTTCTTTTATTCTATGAACAAAATAATATTTCTTATTTTAAGGAATTGTTTATAAAACAATTTGAGTTTGCAATAAAAAATTATTTTTAAAATAATCAAAACTTTTTATAATCAAAGTTTTCTAAACTTGGTTTGAACATCCTCCGGTAGGGGGAGTAATAAACAAAAATCGCCTTCCCCGGAGGGTGGTTTTTGTTTATCTTTTGCGGTCCTAAATTTGTTCAAACCAGCTTTTTGTTTTATAATTTTAATACTTACTTCGGTAAGTACCGAAGTAATTACTAAGGTAAGTATTAAAATATAATATGAAATTAAAAGACAAAAACACCAGAAAAGTCACTCGAATAGGAAAAACCAGTTTAGCTGTTACCATACCGATAGAAATGGCCACTGAACTTGGCTGGAGAGAGAAGCAAAAAGTGACAATAAAAAAAGTTCACGGCGGAATTTTGATCCGTGATTGGAAAAAATAATAAAAAAATTAAGAAAATATTATGCCAATTATTATCTCGGCCTTAGTGATTATGCTTGCCTCTTTGGTCGGAGTGGTCTTTGCTTGGAAAATTTTTAGCAACTTTCTAAAGAAAAACAAAAAATATCTCACAACCTTTGCTATCGGTGTATTTGCAGTAGTGGCTTATTCTCTAATCAAAGAAAGTTTTCACCTCACAGAAGAATCTTCTCCTCTTTTGGCGTTTGGCAGTATTGCAGGTGGCGTTGTTTTGCTTTACCTAGTTTCACTATTCATGCCCCACCATCACCATGACACTGATGATTGTTGCCCTGAAGGACACACCCCTATCAATGCTCGACGAATTCTTTTCGGAGATGCAATTCACAATATCGGTGATGGAGTTTTGCTTGTTTCAGCCTTCCTCATTAGCGCCCCTGTTGGACTAATTGCTGCCTTCGGAATTTTCTTGCATGAGCTTGTTCAAGAAATTGCCGAATTTTTCATTCTCAAAGAAGCCGGGTACACAACCAAAAAAGCTTTAACATACAATTTTCTCATATCAAGCACAATCTTAGTTGGTGTCATCATTGGTCTTTTCGTTTCTTCCATTCCTACTGCAAACATTGTCTTTATTGGTCTGGCTGCTGGAGGATTCCTTTATATCCTTTCGGCTGATCTGATCCCACACACAATCCGCTCAATCAAAAATTCCGGAAATGCAAATATTCACGTCATCATTGGCATCCTTGGAATATTAGCAATACTTTCCGTTGGGCTTCTCGTTCCACACAGCCATGAATATGAAGATCATCATGAAGAAGAATCCAAAGAACATCAAGAATCTCACTCATCCCCTGAACACTAAAAGACTAAAATAAAAATTAAAAAAGAAATGCTAATAAAAATATATTTAATCGGCTTAGCAATATTGATCACCGCTATTTTGGCTAACTGGCTGGCTAGTTTTCTGGGAATTGAGACTTGGTACAGTTTTCTGATTGAAGTCAACAAATCTGGACTGACGGCCACCCTAAAATCAAAATGGGCCAGTTTAATATTCCTCTTGATTATCTATCCTTCTCTTCTTGGTCTTTCGGCTTTTTTGGTTTATATTAATATTTCCAATCAAAATACCGAAAAATAATTGTAAAGCCTTGAATAAATTACCAATCACCCCAAATCGTTATTCGATTCTGGGGTGAAACTTTTTCTCTAAACAAAATATTGACAATTTTTATTAATATGGTATACTCGATATAAACATGTAAACCATATTAGTAAATATATGCGATATCTAAATAAAAAAATTCAAGAAAGAATTGATGAAAAACTAAAGAGGCTCGCCTCCCTAAGGCCTCTTCCGGATTCCGCCGTTCAAAAACTTAAAGAAAGATTTGCAATAGAAATGACTTATAACTCCAATGCGATTGAAGGAAATAGTTTGACGCTAAAAGAAACTTATTTAGTAATCAATGAAGGCCTAACAATAAAAGGAAAGCCTCTAAAGGACCACCTTGAAGCCAATAATCACCAAGAGGCTTTAGACTATTTAGATGACTTAACAAACATAAATAAGAAAAATACCATTTCAGAAAATCTAATTAGATTACTTAATCAAATAGTTCAACAAAATATCGACAAAGAATGGGCAGGCAAATATCGCAACAGTGATGTAATTATTGGAGGCTCTAATCATAAACCACCAGAGGCTCTGGAAATTCCAAAAATGATGAAGAATTTGATTGTCTGGCTAAAAAATAATGAAAAAAAGTTAAATCCAATCGAATTAGCAAGCATATTGCATCACAAATTAGTCTTTATTCATCCTTTTTTCGATGGGAATGGGAGAACTTCTCGTCTAATTATGAATATCATCCTTATGCGATCAGGCTTCCCATTAGTTGTCGTCATGAAAAATGATCGTAAAAAATATTATCGGACCTTGTCTCTTGCAGACAAAGGTAACTATGAACCATTTATAAACTTTATCTCTAGGGCAACTGAGAGAACTCTTGATATTTATCTGAAAACACTGACTCCCGACAATCAAAAAAGAGAAAAATTTATCTTGCTTTCAGAATTATCCAAGAATTCAAAATTCTCAACAAAATACTTGAATCTCTTGGCCAGAAATGGCAAACTTGAAGCTCACAAAGAGGGACGAAATTGGCTATCCTCAAAAAAAGCTTTGAAAAAATATTTAGATAATCGAGAAAGAATTAGAAAATAGTTTGGGGTTATATTGGTCCAAACCCCTCAAACAAAATGCCTGCCGTCCCAGAATCACTATTCGATTCTGGGGTGAAACTTTTTCCTTTGATCATTTTCCAAAAAAATGATAGAATGAATGACGCTTCGAAACGTGAATGATGAAGTAGTATCCCTACTGCAATTTTAATCTTTTGGTAAAATTTTCCAAACCTGCCTGCCGGCAGGCAGGAATTATTTCTGCTTAGCTACTGCTAATACATCAATAATTATTTGAAAAATTTTCCTCAAAAGCTGAAAAGTTTCGTTACGTGATCTACTTCATCATTCACGTTAAATATCATGCATATCAAATCTCCTCAACTAAAACCGGTTCATAGAGCCCCTGGGGCGGGTTCTCCTGCTCCCAAAAAGAAATCTAAAGGAAAACTTTGGATTATTTTGATTATCGCTTTGACACTCGGGGGATTTTTTGTTTGGAAGCAATTTCCCAAGCAAACTCCAATTGAAATAGAAGAAGAAAATAGCGACCAAGCAAAATTGGAAATAAAAAAGAAAGATGAACCTAAAATTTTTAGCTACACCATTCAAGAAGGAGACATCCCAGCTGAAGTTTTTTCTGAACATGGCAATCTCGACGCCAATCAAATTGCCAACCTCATCTCCGCCTCAGAAGATGTCTATGATTTGACTAATATTAAAATTGGAAAAAATATTGATTTTTGTTTTGATGAAGAAGACCAAATTGAAAACATAAAGTACTATCCCAACACTGAAGATGTCATCATTGTTAAAGTAGAAGATTCCGAATGCCAAGTAAAAAAAGAAAAAATTCCCTATGAAACCAAGGAAGAAATTCTTTCGTTGAAAATAGACGAATTTCTTTATAAAGATGCTCTCGATGCTGGACTTTCCGAGGCTTCCATCTTGGAAATTGCTGACATCTTCTCTTTTGATATCGACTTCACCACTGAAATAAGAGTTGGGGATGAACTGAAAGTTTTTTATGAAAAAAGAACCCTGGATGGCGAGCCAGCGCCAGATGGAAAAATCCTAGCCGCCAAATTCGTGAATGACGGCCAAGAATATTTTGCTTACTATTTTGAAACAGACGACGAAGGCAGTCACTATGACGGTGAGGGACGAGAGTTGGTTCGACAATTTTTGCGAGCTCCTTTAAGCTATCGAAGGATCACTTCCGGCTACACTGGATCAAGGCTTCACCCCATCACCAAAAAGGTCACCGCCCACTATCAAATTGACTACGCTGCCCCCACTGGAACTCCAGTTGTCTCAACCGCCAAAGGAACTGTCACCACTGCCAGTTGGCAAGGTGGCTGGGGAAACATTGTTCGAGTCAGACACGACAACGGCTACTCCACTCACTATGGCCACCTAAGTAAATATGCCAAAGGTATTCGAGTTGGCGCTTCTGTTTCTCAAGGACAAGTAATCGGCTATGTTGGATCAACTGGTTGGTCAACTGGCCCTCATTTAGACTACGGAATGAAACTCAACGGTGCTCCAATCAACCCACTTTCACTAAAACTTCCCAAGGGAATTCCTTTGAGTGGGGCCGAGCTAGAAGAATTTCAAGCCCGAATAGTAGAATACGAAGAAAAACTAAAATAAAACATCAAAAAAGAGCCAGGGATG
>Ga0180430_10000097_pt1 | contig 100438 bp, 78 predicted proteins | sample SS_ome_9_FD_132999 | JGI IMG/M metagenome (GOLD analysis project Ga0180430, IMG submission 132999) | Hypersaline lake sediment archaeal communities from the Salton Sea, California, USA - SS_1_S_2 metaG | ecosystem: Environmental > Aquatic > Non-marine Saline and Alkaline > Hypersaline >...
CGATATACTTCTTCTGCATCAAATTCCTCCTCCTTGAGATTCGTGCAGAATCGGAAATCCGCTACGTTTAGGGAACCCCAATTCCTAAAACTGACGCGGCACTATGCTGAAAGGCAATTGTTGAAGGCAAACAGGATCGGACAATGCGCGGCGCAAATCGTCAAGCGGCGTCGCACCTCCGTTAACCGATTTCGCCTGGTATTCATCGGATTGATCTTCTCGCCGGTCATACTCCACGTGCTCATCATTTTTCTGATATCAACACCGTCGATGCCGGCGTTGGGCTTCGGAATGAGTTCTCTTGCGGGGCTCGCCCTGATCCCAACCATGATTGACTTGAAAGCCTCCCAGTCGCGTCTCGAAACGTTGCTGACGATCTGGCTGCTGAGCAACGACGAAGAACACTCAGACAGAGCTGATTTGGAATTCGTTACGGAGATCGTTGCGTTAGATTCCTGAAGCGTTCATTCCTCGTCCAACTAATTCGCCCTTCTCCGTCTACAACAACCATAATCAGATTGGCTGATGCGACCACCACACAGACGATACACCGACTACCTCGCCCGCGAAGGCATGTTGCTGAGCCGCGAGCGAATGGTGCTGTCCAGGCTGGTCTTTTCCTGGCATTCGCCGTTTAGCGCGGAAATGGTTGTTGATGCAATTGCGCGGATGAGTGACCAAATCAGGATCAGCAGAGCGACGATTTATCGCACACTGCAGCACATGGTGGAGTCACAATCGATCGCTGTTGTGTCGGAATCTGACGATCTGGTTCTGTATGCAGCCTGCCCCTCACCCGGGAACCCAATGAGCGCGCTTTGCCGAAACTTTCATGCCCGTCTAATCGCGGGCACATGCCCCTGGTGTGGGAGGAGCATCACAGACGGGAAAGCCAGGTAGCTGGCAGTCTTTTCACCTGAATGTCACTGCAGGGTTTCCGGGCTGTCCTCTAAGTAGCGGGTCGTTCCACTGATTCTCTGTTGCACTGGTGATCACTGCCACTACAGGCTGGACTGTCCAGCTTCAGAGGTACGACCTGTGTTATGCGACGGTGGCATGTCTGTGCCAAATGGCCAGATCAACAGGAACATGATCTGTGGCAGACGTGTTGACCGAACCAGGACTCGATTTCTGCGAAGCCACGGAATCTGCCCCCCAATCCCTTCTGTCGTACTTGATGGAGGCTAGCCATGTTGATCAGGAAGATATCTTCGGCTCAGCAGCCACAGTCTATTTCTCTGGCCTGCCTCGCGTATACGGCGTTTTCAGTTGAGCGGGTGCAACATTGTGCTCACGGCGAAACCACAGGCGATCACAATCACCAAACCGACGTGGCAGCCCACACCCACCACCCAACAGCTCCGTACAGGCAACACTGGTTGTCACGGGGTGTCTAAGATCGGCGATACAGACAACAAGTCGCGGAGTTCGGTTCTCTTGTGCCTCAGACACTTGACGAGGCGGTTGCGGCAATTGTCAAGGCTGACGCATCGATCGAAAATGCGCTCGCTGCAAGGAACGATGAAGCAACTCATGCTCGGTTGCATGAGATTTGCGGAGTCGCCGGAGAAACCGACAACTGATTTTCAATGCAGAATTGACGGGCCCACAGAGGCATTTACTCTAGACTACTGCTATAAAGCTGCAGTAGCGCTTGGTGCATTTGACGCACCAATGGACGGGAGGAAAAGGCTGGAGCGCGACGAGGTCTCGTTCGAGATCAACGAGAATCATCTGCACCTGAACGGTGTTAACCCATTCTGAAGGGATACGTCGTGAGCAGCACGAGTCTATTCACTAACTGTGGGAGTCGCTGTGAGATCATTTGAGAAGATGACAAAAGCTGAAGTGATCGCCGCGCAGCGGGCGTGGGTCAGGGCCGTTGTCGAGCAGGATGTTGACGCACTGCTTGCGCTGTATGACTTTGGTTCACCTGATGAACCGCTCCTGTTTAAGCCAACACTGGCAGACGTCATTCGTCTGGATGAAGCAGGGGCCCGATCGTATTTTGTCGGTGGCAATCCGGACTACCCGAATGACGGTGGCTTTCTCAACCATGGTTGGAAACATGTGGAGTTTCAAAGCGCCGTGGGACCGATTCTGAAGGCAGGAGGCCTTGGATATAAGGATATGGGCCATTACACGTTTGTGAACGAGGCCGGCGATGCCACCCGCGCCGACTATACCTTTGCTTATCACAAACTTAACGGCAGAGTGCTGATCTCTCTGCATCATTCGTCTCTGACATGGATGCCAGTATCGACTTGAACAAAGTCACATTTGGTCACTGGAAACGTCCAGATGCATTGACCACTGCCACTGAAAAGATGCACGTGCCAGGTTACATGTCGGATCGTTGCTCGTGAGATGAGCTGATTAACAGGCACCTGGTCGCTGTCCAATCTTGTGAACTCAATGGCAAGTCAGCGTTGCGGGACCGAAACCGTCCGACAATGAAATGTGTTCCCGAAAGGGACGAATCTGACCTTTTGTACAGTTAATTGGTGTTGCCGCAACGCATTTTTTGGCCAGCAAATTTGCTGACCAAAGCCATCCCTGGTAATGGTTCTCCAATTCTCGATGGAATCTGGAATTCGCTTCTGTTAGAGTTTCTACCGGACAGTCGGTAAAACTCCGTGGGGGTGGTGACTGTCTTCCGATGGTCTTGTTACTCGGGTTTCATCCTTCTTTGTTAGTCATTCGTTCCCGGTACGGATTCATCGGTGTGTTTTGATCGCTGGGTAATGAACACACAAAGTCTTTAGAGTCGGAGTAGAGATCTCATGAGCACCACAACGGAAAGCCCGAAGAACGCACAGCAGTCCGCCAAGGTCGAGGTGACCGAAGAACAGTCACGAGCGGTGGCGGAAGAGGCACGCGAAACAGACTGGGTGAATCCCAGTTTCATGAAGGAGTTGTTTCTGGGGAATTTCCGTTTCGATCTCATCGACCCATATCCCGAACGCACCGAATGGCGTCCGGAGTTTCAGGAGTATTTTGACAAGCTCACCGCATTCCTCCGTGACACATGGGATCCGATCGAAACCGACGCCAGCGGTGAGTACAACATGGACCACCTTGCAGAACTGGCGGAACTCGGTGCGTTCGGAATGAAGATTCCAAAGAAGTACGGTGGAATGGGATTTGACCAGCTTGAGTATGCTCAGGTGATGGAACTCCTGGGGTGCTACGACGGCAACCTGACCGCTCTGCTTTCTGCTCACCAGTCAATCGGAGTGCCTCAGCCATTGAAGCTGTTCGGTTCAGAAGAACTGCAGGCGGCCTACCTGCCACGTTGTGCAGCTGGCGAAATCTCGGCATTCGCTTTGACCGAACCCGAAGTTGGATCTGACCCCGCCCGTCTGACAACAAGCGTCAGGATGAGCGAAGACGGTCAGCACTACATCCTGAACGGGACGAAGCTGTGGTGTACTAACGGGACGCTTGCCAAGCTGCTGGTCGTCATGGCGAAGCACGAAGAAACGGGCAAGATGTCTGCCTTCGTCGTGGAAACTGAGTGGGAAGGCGTCGAAGTTAAACACCGTTGCCGCTTCATGGGACTGAAAGCTCTGGCGAATGCGGTTATCACGTTTGACAACGTGAAGGTTCCCGTCGGAAACCTGATCGGCAAAGAAGGTCGTGGCCTGAAGATCGCTCTGACAACCCTGAACGATGGACGTCTTTCGATTCCGAATACCTGTGTCGGTATGGCAAAAAGTGCACTGAAAATCGTTCGCGAATGGGCAAGCACTCGCGTTCAGTGGGGTGCTCCTGTCGGAAAGCACGAAAGCCTGGCCCATAAGATCAGCGACATTGCGTCAACGACGTTTGCGATGGAGTCGATTGTTAAGCTGACGAGCTTCCTGGCCAACGACAAGAAGCTGGACCTTCGACTGGAAAGTGCCGCGTGCAAGGAATGGAACACGGTCAATGCCTGGAAGATCGTGGACGACACCATGCAGATCCGCGGTGGACGTGGCTACGAAACGGAATCGAGCCTGCGTGCTCGCGGTGAGAAGCCGGTTCCTGTTGAACGCACGATGCGAGATTCCCGCATCAATACCATCTTTGAAGGTTCGTCAGAAATCATGCACCTGTTGATGGCACGCGAAGCTGTCGACAAGCACCTCACAGTTGCCGGTGCCATGGTCGATCCGAAGTCGACAATGGGCAACAAACTGGCGGCACTGCCGGGCATCGGTGCATTCTATGCCGGCTGGTATCCAACTCGCTGGCTCAAAGGCATCTTCACTCCGCGATACAGTGCTTATGGTCAGTGGGCAACGCACCTTCGCTTCATCCATCGATCGGCAGCGAAGCTCGCTCGTGAGAGTTTCCACGGGATGGCACTGTTCCGTGAGAAGCTCGAACGTCGGCAGGTCTTCCTGTTCCGTCTGGTGGATGTGGTCAACGAGTTGTTCGCCATGTCTGCGACGATCGCTCGAGCGGTTGCACTGGAAAAACGTGGTGCACCGGAAGCAAAGCAGGCGGCGGAGCTGGCTGAAGCATTCTGTCTGAACAGCCGACGAGTTGTGAAACAACGCTTCAAGCAGCTGTGGAACAACGACGACACGACGAAGGTTAAGCTGAGTCGTGGTGTTCTGGACGGTACATATCGCTTCATGGAGGCCATGCCGGACAAAGTTGCTGCAGAGGACGACCAGGCATAAGACGAAATGCCGAACCAGCGAATTTGTACCAGCAGCCAGCTGTCCGATGTGACAGCTGGCTGTTTTGTTTGATATTCACGCTGCGATTTGCAATCAATAGCCGGCACAATTCGGCGGAAACCGCTGAACCTGTATTGCACTGTCTCGAATCTGCCACAGCGTGCGATAGATTCGACCGCACATTCATGGTGCGAACACGCACGGAATGGAACTGACGGAATGAATACTTGTAAGCTGCAGCTGAAGCAGTACGTCAACCGTAAGTCACAGTGAATCAACCGGTTACGGTCTCGAAGACAGAATCAGTCCGTCGCCGTGAGAGGTGTTTCAGTCCGAGATCTGTTGGCTTTGGCCCGAATTTTCCTGTTCTTCTGCTACGGAACCGCAATCACTCGTACGTGATCGTATGGAGACATTGCTGTGTGACGGTTATCCACGACATATCAACGGAAAGCACCAAACAACCCGATGAATGGAGTAGCAACGGAGTCCCCACTCAGCCGAGACTCATGGTTCAGGTGAAATAAGAATGACAGACAGGGGGCCCGCCGTGAAAGCCGTCAACCAGCGACTTCGAAGCTCATCGAGGAGTCTGCCGCAGTTCTCAACTCGCGGTGCCCGCGCAACGGTCGCCCTGGGTGGCGGGGGTGCTCGTGGAATCGCGCACCTTGGCGCGATGGAAGTTCTGCGAGGGCTCGGTCTGCGTGTTGAACATATTGTCGGTGTCAGCATTGGAAGTCTGGCTGGCGCGCTATGCGCGCTGAACGAAGATATCAAGGACGTTCAAAACCGTGTCACCACATTCGTGACCTCGGACGAGTTTCAACGCCGGCAGGCCAAAATGTTTGCAACGGCCCCAGCCAGCGAAGAGCCAATGACATCCGGACTGTTTGCCTGGTGGGAGCAGTTCGCAAGATTCTTTGGAGCACGACGACGAATGCTCAATCTCCTGCGACGACCATCCCTGTTGCCGGGTGAGCTGATTCACAACATCATCACTTCGCTGCTGCCGGATATTGATATTCGGGACGTTCGAATTCCGCTGACAATCGTGGCGCTCGATTTGCAAAGCGGGCAGCAGGTCAAGCTGACTCGTGGCTCACTGCGAGACGCCGTGCTGGCATCAACAGCCATTCCGGGTGTCTTTCCGCCTGTCAACATCGATGGGCGTCAGCTGGTGGATATCGGAGTGATCGATGCACTGCCGGTGGCGGTCGCCAGCGACTACGGTTCTGATCTTACGATTGCCATCGACGTCGGGGCCAATGTGATTCCGTCGCCTCCGCTGACAACCGCCAAAGATATCTTTTTGCGAATCAGCGATCTGACCGAACGCCACGTGCGTCAGTACACGCGTGGCATGGCAGACCTGGTGATTCGCCCTCAGGTTACGCACATCCCGTGGTACGATTTTTCTCGACCGGAAGAACTGATCGACTCAGGACGACTCGCCGCTCGGCAAAGTCTGCACCGAGAGACCGCCCAGAAGCCTGTCAGGGACAACGGTCCCATCGAAGCAGCCAGCAGTGCAACTTCTCCCGCCGGGTAGGGCACCTCACGGCAACCTCGTACGGACCGTGAACAATCTTGGCTATCGATTCGCCTTCTCAGCTTCCCATTGCTCTGCCGAGTAGATGACTTCTCGCGCCTGGGCACCGTTGTAATCACCCACGATTCCGTCTTCCGCCATCCAGTCGATCATCCGCGCTGCGCGACCATAGCCGATGCCAAGACAACGTTGCAGCAGGGACACACTGCCCCGTCCTTCCCGGACAACGACATCAATGGCACTGTCGTACAGATCGTCAGCCTGCCTTGGTCCCGCTTCCCCACCGCCTCCGCCTGAGCTGCCGGCACCGGCCACAAGCTGTTGCAGTTCTTCGCTGTAGTCAGGTTCCATGTCGGAGAAGAAATCAATGACATCGGTGATTTCATCGTCACTCACGTAAGTTCCCTGGCCGCGCGACAGATTACTTGTACCGGGAGCGAGGTACAGCATATCACCACAACCCAGCAGTCGTTCGGCTCCTCCTTCATCCAGAACAACGCGACTGTCCATCTTGCTGGCCACCTGGAACGAAATACGAGCCGGAAGATTGGACTTAATCAATCCGGTCACCACATCCACTGTTGGCTTTTGAGTTGCCAGGACGAGATGAATTCCAACAGCGCGAGACTTCTGAGCCAGCCGAATGATGTGCGCTTCCACGTCCTTGCCGGAAGTCATCATCAGGTCTGCCATCTCATCGGCAACGATGACAATGTAAGGCATCTTGTGTGGTACGTCCTGAGCTTCTTCGTGCAGTTCGCTGATGCCCAGTTTGTCGAGAACCTTGGCGCGGCTCAGTTTGTTAAACCCTTCCAGATGCCGAACGCCGACACGGGCCAGCAGGTCGTAGCGTTCTTCCATCTTGTCAACGGCCCACGCCAACACGGCTTCCGCCTTCTTCATGTCCGTGATGACGGGGTGCATCAGGTGCGGCAGATTCTTGTACGGGCTGAGTTCGACCATCTTAGGGTCGATCATCAGCATCTTGACTTCATCCGGAGTGCGCGTCATCAGCATTGACAGGATGAGTGTATTCAGGCACACACTCTTTCCGGTTCCTGTTCGCCCCGCGATCAGCAGGTGAGGCATCTTTGCCAGATCGACTGCCATCGGATGTCCACTGACATCTTTACCAAGCAGCAGTGGAATCTTGAATTTGTCGAGGTCCGCCCCTGCAGAAAGCAGCAGTTCCCGCAAACGCACGGTGACCTGGTTTTCGTTGGGGACTTCGACACCAACCGTGTTCTTACCGGGAATCGGTGCCACCACACGAACCGATGGAACACGCAACGCGATGGCGATGTCGTCTTCCAGGGCGGTTACTTTATTCAAACGCAGACCTGGTTCCAGGTCGAGTTCGAACTGGGTGATGACCGGACCGGTGTCGACTTCCGACACGCGGATGTTCAGGCCAAACTGCTGAAAGGTATTTTCCAGAGTCGCCGCCGCCAGGCGAGCCTTCTTCGCCAGAAAATCGTAGTCGAAGTCTTCCGGAGGTTCGAGCAGTTCGATGTCCGGCAGCTCGTACTCGCGTTCCATGCGAGCGGCAGACGGTTCGTGCAGAGCCAGCGTCACGGGCGGATTGATCCTCAGCGAATCATCTTCGGTGTCGTCGTCTTCATCCTCGCAGTACTCGTACTCGTCGTCATCTTCATCCATCGTGGCGAGAGGAATCGTCTGACGTTCGTCAATATCTTCATTGACAATGATTGATGACCGTTGACGAGCAGGCTGACGCAGAACTCCGGACACCATGGATGCCACGGCGACGGGAACACCGGCGAGTTTCATTCCGGGATTCGTCAGGTGCCAGAGAGGTGAAAGCATCCAGCCGGAGACGAGCCCACATATGACAACGATAAACACGCCAACGGGCGCGCAAAAATGAGTCAGCAGAGTTCCGCCCCACGCACCGGTCAGACCGCCGCTGCCCCACGTAGAACCGGCATCAAACGTTGGAGCGGCCAGATGCATGGCGACGCAGCCAAACAGGACGAGCAGCATCGTACCGGCCAGTGACAGCAGATTGCCTCGGGTGCGATCACGAGACAGAAGTCGCATATCCCACGCCACAACGGCCGCCATGGCGATCCAGATGCCGAAACCAAACAGATTGCGCCCGTAGAACGCAATTGTCGCTCCCAGACTGCCGCAGATGTTGATGGGGGTCTGACGAATCGGGAAGACAAGGTCCGATGGTGGATCGGCAGGATCGTAACTCAGAAAGCTCAAACCAACGAACACGACCAGAGCCAGCAGCCCCAGCGCAAGAACGTCGTTACGGAATCTTTCAAAGTCAAACATGCTCAACGGTATCACCCTGACATGAGTTGAGTTCTGAAATTCCTGTGTGGATGTTTCAAAAAAACAACGCCATCAGAACTTCTGCCAGCATTAGGAGTCAGTCAAAACGTCCGCTTGTGACGATCGACCGAGTTGTCCGGGCACCGTATAGAACCGCCAACCGAATCCCATCGATGTCGCAGAATTCGGCTGAAGGGAGCTTGACGGTGTCGGCGCCGCATGGGCTCGTCTGACGTGCTTTTGCCGTCCGGTTTGCCCGCAACATTGCCATTCAGATTGGCACGTGTAAGCTGCACAAATGATCCCGCCCGCAGAATCGGTCAGACCGAGCCGGGGCTTGCACCGTGCCATTTACTTTTCGGGAAGCAGGAAAATGAAAACACTCGTACGACTGACACTCGCCATTGTCTTGTTGCCCGTCGTTGCCGATGCAGCGGAGCCGTGGGGCCTGAAGAGAGGGACTCCTGACATCAGGTCAGCTGGTGCCCTGGCATTCGGTCCGGACGATGTTCTGTTCATCGGGGATACAAAATCAGCAACTGTGTTTGCCATTGCCACAGGAGATACTGGCACTCCGACCGTGGGAACCAACATCATCATCGACCGTATCGACCAGGCGATCAGTGATGTGTGTGGAGCAGATGCCTCAATCAATGACCTGGCAACGAATCCTCGCACGGGCACGACTTTCCTGTCAGTGACAACCAACGATGGCCCCGCCATCTGCCAGGTGGATGCCGGTGGAAAGCTGACGCGGTTGTCTCTGACTGACGTGCCGTTTGCACAGGCCGTGCTCCCGGATGCTCCGGAAGATAAGGTCGTTCAGCGAGGAAGACGCAAACGGAATCCTCGCGATGACGCGATTACCGACATCGCATTCTACGAAGACCGGGTTCTGGTTTCGGGCCTGCGAGCTGGTGATGCTCCGTCGAGTGTTCGCGAATTCAGTTTTCCATTTTCGAATGTCGACAGAGGAACCGGAATTGCCATCTACCATGCGGCTCATGGGCGGGAAGAAGACTACGCAGCAGCACGCACCTTTGTCACACTCATGATCGATGGTGAACCCAATCTGCTCGCTGCCTACACATGTACTCCTCTGGTGAAGATTCCACTGAATGGACTGCGTGAGGCCGGAAACACGGTACAGGGAATAACGGTCGCTGAGTTGGGGAACTGGAATCGCCCGCTGGATATGATTAGCTACTCGAAAGATGGATCGGACTACCTGCTGCTCAGCAACAGCAATCGTGGCGTGATGAAGATCACAGCGTCCGGACTCAAAACCAGCGAAGGGCTCAGTGAACCGGTCAAAGGGGGCGGCACTGCCGGACAGACCTACGAGACAATCACATCACTGGACGGCGTTGTTCAGATGGACAAGTTCGATGATGACCATGCGATCGTCCTGCTCAAGTCTGATGCGGGCACGGCCCTGAAAACAGTCACTCTTCCGTAGAGTTGCTCATGGGAACAGAAGACACGGACGATCCGTTCCGTCGACCGACAACGGACATTGCATCGGAACAACCGAGTGAAACTCCAGTGGCACGGACGCCCGGGTTTCTGGAAATGGCGTTGATCCTTGCCGGGTCTGCGTTTGTTGGTGGCATCACGTTCTTTGCAACGTGTCTTGGGGCATTGATCCCATTTGTATACGACCTCATTCCAGAATCTATTCAAAGGCAGAATGATCCAGGCCTGATCATTCCCTTCGTGTTGTTCCTGATCTGCACAGTAATCAGTTGCTACTTTGCTTTCCGGACGGGGCGAGCAATCTATCGTTGGTTTGGCAGGCTGGAAACACATTCTGATTAGTGGTTTCTCATTGGGGGTGTCGATCGGGCACCGACTCCGCCAACGTCTTGTTCACTCCGAATGGTGACGCGAAACTCCAGTTTCATTTGCAGCAGGATGCCCGTGTAGTCACCATGGAGCGTCCACGCCTTCCTGGAATCCCTTCTGAATCCGGACCCACGTTCATGTCGAATGATCCTGTCGATATCAACTCTTGTTCTGTCTCCCGACGCCGCTTCGTTGGCACTGCAGGTGTCACATCTGCGATTGCAGCTGGATTGGCGGCTGGTCCGTCTGTGTCTGCATCGGCTGATGATGACATGAAGGAAGTCGTTGTCGGTGTAATGGGGCTCAGTCGAGGGATGTCCCTGGCAAACACGTTCGCATCGACACCCGGCGTTAAGGTGAAGTACCTGTGCGAAGCCGACAGCAACCGCCTGGCGTCTGCGGCCAGTTCGTTCGAAGGGAAGCATAAGTATGCCGCTCAGAAGACTCCCGACTATCGACGAATTCTTGACGATCCGGAAGTCGATGCACTCGTCTGTGCGGCTCCGAATCACTGGCACGCTCCGGCCGGAATCGAATCGTGTACCGCCGGCAAGCACTGCTACGTGGAAAAACCGTGTAGTCACAATCCATGGGAAGGTGAAACGCTGATCGCGGCGGCTCGGAAATACAACCGCTGCGTTCAGATGGGCAGCCAGAGACGCAGCAGCGACGCCATTCAAACGGCAATTAAGATGGCTCACGAAGGTCGAGTCGGACGCGTCTACTACTGCCGAAGCTGGTACGCCAGTCTGCGAGGCCCCATTGGCACCGGTGTTCCCGCCGAAGTGCCGCCTCACATCGACTACGAACTCTGGCAGGGCCCGGCTCCTCGGCAGCCTTACACGTCCAATCGCCTGCCCTACAACTGGCACTGGTTCTGGCACTACGGAAACGGGGAACTGGGCAATAATGGAGTCCATTCTCTGGACCTGTGTCGGTGGGCACTCAACGCGGATTATCCAACTCGCGTCACATCCTCGGGCGGACGCTACCGGTTTGACGACGACCAGGAAACAGCCGACACCCACGTCGTCTCCTTTCACTTTGGTGACGACAAACAGTGCATCTGGGAAGGACTCAGCTGCAACCGTCGAGGTGTCGATGGCGAATCATTCGGCACGACTCTTCACGGTGAGGATGGCACGATCAAACTCACCAGCTGGGGCTATCGAGTGTTCGATCAGCGGGGCAAGGAAGTTGAAAGTGTGGACGGAAAACGTTCCGATGGACCTCACGTTCAGAACTTTGTCGACGCCATTCGCGCCAACGATCCCACGATTCTGAACGCGGAAATCGAAGAAGGCCACAAGTCGACGTTGCTGTGCCACCTGGGCAATATCGCTCACCGAACCGCCGACACACTGCAGTGCGATCCGGCGAATGGTCACATACTGGACAACCCCGAAGCCGCAGCCCTGTGGAAACGGAGCTATGAACCGGGTTGGGAACCAACCATCTGATTCAGAGGCCGGTGACTGCCCGACAGTCCGTCAACCGGCATGGCCAAGCAAGAGAGGCCATAGCACCCGTATCAAGCGGTTACGAAGTGCGGTGCCGGAAGAGTGCCGGCCAGCACGCCGCTACGTGGTTGACTCCGAATCGTCATCGTTGCTGCTCGCTTCCGGTTCCGATTCAGTGTTATCAGATTCTTCTGTCTCTGTTGCTTCGTCGATTTCTTCTTCGCCGGGACGAGGGCCCAGGAGTTCCCGCAGGGCTTTGCGTTCCAGGTTTTCGTGTTCCAGAAGAGCGTTCGCCAGCAGATCGAGTTGCTCTCGATGGTCGATCAGCAGCTGAGTTGCCTTGCTTTGAGACTCATGCATGATCTTCTGAACTTCGATGTCGATGATTCGAGCAGTTTCCTCACTGAACTCACGGTACGTATGCATTTCTTTGCCGAGGAACGGGTGTTCGTCGGATTGCTTGAATGACACCGGACCAATCGTCTCCGACATACCCCAACTGGCTACCATGCGTCGAGCAATACTGGTGGCTCGCTCGATATCGTTTTCAGCTCCGGCAGAAACTTCATCGAACACGAGCTTTTCGGCCGCGCGTCCGCCCAGCATCATGACCAGGCGTTGGTGCAGAATAGATTCGCCTACGTTGAAGGTTTCCTTTTCCGGCATCAGCTGAGTCACACCGAGTGCTCGGCCACGCGGGATGATCGTGACTTTGTGAACCGGATCCATACCTTCCTGGAACCACGCCAGGATCGCGTGGCCGGCTTCGTGCCACGCGGTAAGTTTCTTTTCGCTCTCATCGAGCTGCTCTTCACGAGCGGCTCCCATTTGCACAAGGTCCTGAGCAAACAGAAATTCATCCATCGAAACACGCTTGTGACCATCACGAGCGGCCTTCAACGCGGCTTCATTAACGAGTTTCTGGAGTTCCGCTCCCGAGTAGCCAATTGTCGACTGAGCAAGAGCTTCCAGACGTACATCGTCTGCCAAAGGCACCTTTCGTGTGTGGACCTTCAGGATGCCCAGGCGTCCCTCTTTCACGGGAAGATCAACGGTGACGTGGCGGTCAAACCGGCCGGGACGGAGCAGGGCCGGGTCGAGAACGTCGTGTCGGTTCGTAGCGGCCAGAACAATGATGGATTCCGTCTGACTGAATCCATCCATCTCGCTGAGAATCTGGTTCAGCGTCTGTTCGCGCTCGTCGTGACCTCCACCGACACCCGCTCCACGGACTCGTCCGACAGCATCGATTTCGTCGATAAAGATGATACACGGGGCGCTCGCGCGAGCCGTCTTAAACAAGTCGCGGACACGTGTCGCTCCGACGCCAACAAACATCTGGATGAACTCAGAACCGTTCACAGAGAAGAACGGAACGCCGGCTTCACCTGCTGTCGCTCGGGCAAGTAGAGTCTTTCCAGTTCCGGGAGGGCCTACAAGCAGAACGCCGCGGGGAATGCGTGCTCCCAGTCGCGTAAAGTCCTCCGGTGTCTTCAGAAACTGAACGACTTCCTGCAGATCCTGTTTGGCCGACTTAAGTCCGGCAACGTCATCAAACGTCGCCGATTTGCCATCCTTTTCGAATAGTTTAGCAGGACTACGGACAAACGATCCCATCATCCCGCCACCACTGAACGGATCGCTTGAGCGACGGAACATGAACCACACAAAGCCCAGCATCAGGACCGTAAGAATGATCCACATCGCCATCTGCATGCCGACGGTCATGGTGTCCTGTTCGACTACGAGCGGATCGATGTTGTTGAGAGCTTCACGAAGTTTCGGGTCTTCGTTCCAACCTCGCAAAGGAACGCAGTTGAAGTCATCCTTGAGTTCTCCCTGAAAGCCCTCTGGTTTCTCGGAAGGAATATCCTTCCACGACCCGTTAATTACATCGCCGTTTTCCATGGCGTGAACGACGAGCTTCTTGACGTTTCCGGCCTCAATCTGCTTCCGCAGAAAGTTCCACGGCACACGCGTTCCATGGCTCATCGGCGAGTTGAACATGAACCAACCCAGCATGAGCAGACTGGCCACGACAAACAGCGGCATCATGCCAAATCCGCGGCCCGGTCGAGGACTATCGGGTGAATCCGGGTTTCCGGGCCCCTGCTTCCTGCCGCGTCCTGGCTGAGAATCCGGCGACTGAGGCGTGGCCTTGTGAGAGTGGGGGGAGTCCTGATCGTGGTCGTCGGAGGCCATATCGTGCTGTGTCCAAATACCGTTTTGCTGGCAGATTGTTCGGAGTCTAGTGGAAACGAGGCCTGTTTCGCGAATTCATTCGCAACGGCAGTCGCCACAGAAACGGGATTCCGCACAAATGAGATCAGTTGCCGACAAGAGCCATTGCAGTGCTCCAATTTGAGGAGATCGCTGTCGCCGTTGTATCCAGCAAAAACGGGAACGGAACGCTACCTCCGCATGTACCTGAGAACCGAATACCGCAGGGCTGCTTCATTTCTGACCTGACCCGGTTTGGCTGGCCCCACCACAATTGGAGGCAGCGTCCCGTTCCCGTGAGAATCGCGGACGCGATGCATGGCATTATTTCGCCCGCGGTTGCGAACGCAAGGCACTGTTCTGCGGAATTCGTGCCAAATTGACCTTCTGATGCCGGCAGCCGGACCTGTTGCACGTAATTGCAGCATCTGACTGCGACGGTCATTCGACTGGAACGGTACGAATGAAATCGGCCGTCGCATTCGCCTGGAATGCAACGGCCGATTACCCCGCAGGGACTCGAACCCCAACTGACAGAACCAGAATCTGTTGTGCTACCAATTACACCACGGGGTAGAAGTGATCAATGAGGCTGACGACCACAGAACGGGCGTACTTTAACACCCCGGTTGAGTCGTGGGAAGCCCCCAATCCCGCATTCTCCCGTTACCGCCCGGTGACCTGATCGCGTGCTCGATCACCCATTTTTGTTCAACGTCTCTTGTTGGGTGTTGCGCGATATGAATGGACTGATTGAATTGCCATCTCTGGCTCGTCTGCTGCCACAAATGTGGTGCTTTGCTGGTGGCGCGGAGTCGAACCAGTTTCACCGAGTTCGTCTGCATGGCAATGCCCACAGACTGCGAACTAACTGAGCGATGCAGGGTCATCGTTGGGCCGGTGGCGCCTCCCTCCGGCAGGGGCTTCCAACTGACAACTCAAGTTGAATCCGTTTGGGAACACCTGGTCCAGTGATACTGTGGATCGGCTTTGCAGCCAGGTGTCGCAGGCAGTGCACAGACTTGATTCCATCCCGTGCCGTTGAAGCACTGTTCAGTGCGCGATGTTCCGAAGGCGCAAATGGCGTCTGAGGAGCGGTTTGCGATGATTTGCCGATTTTTCAGGGGAAAACATGTAAGAATCCTGATAGATTTCGCGAACCACGGTGATGTTGTCGATGTCGTAACGGGAACCAGAGTTTTCCGGCCCGGATGGTTGGAAGCTCTACCCGCAGAATACCTTTCTCTCTTCGAAGGGCGATTTGCAACTCATCTTCCAGTTCAGTCGGCCGAACCCACTGGTTTGGCGGCCAGCGTCGTGAGAAAGCACGACGCCCAACTATGAGCCTGAATCAAGATCGAATTCAGGACGATTTCAGGAGGCAGAACGATGCTGCTCACAAACACAATCAACGCTGCAACAACCATCGAGACCATTCTCGCGGGCAATGCGTGTGTATGTGCGAACGAGCTGCGCTGTGGTTCTGCCGACTCCGTCCAGTTTGCAAACTGGCAACCGGCCCAGCGCAAAGCGAAACGCTTGTATGTTCGCAAGATGCGCGCCTCAGGATCTTCGGTCCCGGTATCGATGCCGAGCGGCGGCTCCAGCTGTCTATCGCATCCGATAACGCGACTCAGCCTGAGAAGTGTGCTCGGTTGCGTCATCGTCAGCTGAACAGCGTTTTCAGTCTCTCCGTCCCACCGGGACGAAATCTGAATCGCAGCATCAGCTGATCCGGAACACCCTGGTCACCGCACCGGGTCCTGTTCTGTCCCGAGATCTCTTCAGTCCGAAGCACCCCCTGCTTCCCTCCTGACTGATCTCGTCCCTCTGCAAACACTCGTCCCGTCAACTGAGCCACGCGTTCAGCTCTGACATGGATGATCTTCCTATGGAGTCTGACAAGATGTCTGTTGAATTTACTACCGAAACCGTTCTGCGTGCACAGGAAGGAAGCCGAGAGGCCTTCGACCAACTCACTGAACTGTTCTACTCTCGTGTTTACGGAATCGTTATGCAGCGACTTCGAAACACGGCCGAAGCTGATGAAGTCACTCAGGAAGTCTTCCTGCGAGCCTTTCGAAAGATTGGTCAGCTGAAGGATCCTGCGGCCTTCGCCGGCTGGCTGTGCCAGATCGCCGCACGACTGTCTATCAATCGAGCGGTTCGTCGTCCGTCCGAGGTCTCCTGTGAGCCTGTTACGTTTGATCTGCTTCAGGAAGCCGGGAACAGCCCAACCGCTGCACTGCTTCAGCATGAAGATGCCCTGCAGCTGCGGACCGGGATTGATCGACTTGGACAACTGGACCGTCAGACACTGATGGCCTTCTACTTCGAAGGGCAGTCTTTGAAGGAGATGGCAGAAGTCTTTGACAGTCCTATCGGGACGATCAAGCGACGACTGCACACGGCTCGAAACCGCCTGCGTGACGCCATGGTTGCCATGCAGCCAGCCTGACAGCAGAGACACCTGCTGACCGGTTGTGGTTCGCATGGTGATGCGGCGAGTTCGCGGCGAATTGCATGACGATGGTGATCCACCTGGGTCACCATCGTCTTTCTTATTGGCGAACGCGCAGTCCCACCGGCAACGATTCGCCGAAGACTGCGTCTTGTGTCTCCGCGTCCGTGGAACCGCCGTCGCGAACCAGTGAAACAAGTGTTGTCGCTGCGTTCATTTCTCGCAGGTAGCGGATCGCTTCGTCCCGACAGGTCTGGCCGACATCCGTAAACCGGTCACCTGTGCGCCGTGTCAGCTGCATCACGGCCAGCGGGGTCGATGGAAGTTCATCGAGCTGCCGGTTCATCAATTCGGTCGCCCATTGTTCCGCCGTCGCCGATGCCACCGGTACCGCTGCACCGACTCCCATGGGAACACGGCTGCCAAGTCGCCCCAGCGCCCAGATCATTGGTTCGCGAACGGCCTTCATTCGAGGCCGGCTGACGAGTTCCAGGATGAACTCGCCAATCTCGGACCGAGCTGCAGGAGGTAGATTCTCAAACGATCCCAGCACTCGCCAGATTTCTGCAGCGTCGGCTTCGTGAATGGCAATGGGACCACCTTTGCCTCGGCCGGTCTTTGCCTGCTGCACCGTTTGGCGAATGGAACTCAATACCGGAGATGCGATCGCCGTCTGTTGACCGGGATTCAGTCCGGCGGCGATTCGTCGCCACAGGATCCACATCTGACTGCGGCATTCCGGAGTCGAATGATTCAGTTGCCCTCGCACAGCTTCCCACGTTTGATCGACTCGCCAGTCATCCAACGCAAATCCGAAGCCAGGACGCAGTGCAAAGCCGGTCAGGTTGAGCCAGTTGGATTCGTGAGACGCACTGCGACTTCGGCCGGGTTCGAGCTGGATCAGTTGCTGCCAGATTCCTCGCAGTAACGATGTCGGCCAGTCCGCTCGACTCATGCCAAGCAGTTTAGCGAGTTTTCGGGCCAGTCCGCCCGGCTTCTGTTGTCCATCGGGACCGTAGACATCCGCAAGGAAATCGGTTGCCTGCTGAAGCAATGCTTCGTCAACGATTCCTTCGGCGTCGGAGCTTCCTGCAGTGTGGGCTTTTCGATCTGTTTCGACGGCCGAACGAATGTCGAATTGTAGTTTCCACTGCTGACGATCGGAACCCGCGCACCAAAGATCAATCGTCCCGATTTCCGTGAGCCGACAGTTGATGGAAACGTTGAGTTCCTCTGCGTCGCTCCGCCGTTCACGAATGACCGTTCGAATGGGAGGCAGCGGCGTGAGTTGATCCGGATCGATGTCAATCTCAGATCCCACAGGATCGGTGAGTCGCGTGCCGGAGTAGAACACGGGAAACTCGACCGGGACTCCTGTCTTCAACTGGAATGTCTGAGGTGGAGGCTGCAGTTGCTGCCCAGGTTCAGTGCCAGCTGGGATCAGACAAACTGCTTTCAGGCCGCATGGCGTATGGGCCCCAATGTAGTAGCTGCGCGGAAGTCCGGCACGAATACGTTGTCCCTGACCCCGCGTGGTGCGTCCAAAGCAGGCAGCGCCGTGAGCGACCGCGAGATCCAGTCGTCCTGCGTCGAGTACCTTGGGTTCCCAGTTGTCTTCGTCGAACCAGGCAGTGATGCAATCGACCATCCGGTTTCGCAGGACGGGGGATTCAAACAAGCCTCCGTTGAACAGGATGATGTCCGGTCTTGCCGGGTTGTGATCATCGTTCAACATGGCATTGTCGGCGGCCGATGTCGCATGTGTTCGCAGGAAGCGGCTGAGATATCGAGTGATCGCCGTGTCTTCCGCGTAGGGCAGGCCAAATTCGCGGAACCCGCTGGCTGCCTGTTGAGGCCCTTCACCAAACTTTGTCTCTGGTAGAAAACCGTCCAATAGTGCAGCCTGAACTTCAGCACGAGTCACAGCACACTGAATGCTGCCTCCGATCAAACTTCGACCGGTTCCGGGAAGACTGACTGTGTACTCTTCCGGCGCATCCGTCGCAAGCAACGCTTCTTTGACCTGCCGCGCAGTTCGGACCAGCACACTCCATTGACGCGGAGTGAGTTCGGCCGCCCTGTCCGTTCGAAACTTCTGTTCGATCAGATGAGCGAGTGCCAGATCCAGATTGTCACCGCCCAGAATAAGATGTTCACCGACGGCCACGCGATGAAAAGAAATATCGCCGTTGTCGTCGCCCCGAACACGAATCAGTGTGAAGTCCGACGTTCCACCACCAACATCGCAAACGAGGATCTTCTGGCCCGGTTCAACGATCTGCTCCCAGTCATCTTTGTGCTCATCGAGCCATGCATAGAATGCGGCCTGCGGTTCTTCGATCAGCTGGACCCGAGGCAATCCTGCCGATTGGGCCGCTCGAACGGTCAGGTTGCGGGCGACTTCTTCGAATGACGCCGGGATGGTCAGCACGACGGTCTGTTCTGCGAGCGGCGAATCCGGGAACTGAGCATTCCAGCACCCAACAATATGTGCCAGGTAACGACTACTGACCTCGACCGGCGAAAGTCGTGTCACATCATCGCTGCCCTGCCATGGCAGTATCGCGGCTGTCCGATCCACGCCGGAATGACAGAGCCACGACTTTGCTGAGGCGATCTGTCTTCCGGGAACCTGGACTCCATGATCCCTTGCTAACACCCCAACACACCAGGAGTCGCCATCATGCCACGAGGTTTTCAAGTCGTTGTCGCCGAATTCGGCGGCAGCAGCTTCGTAATGGAACGAAGGCAGAGTTTCTCTCGCTTCAACCTGACCGGGGGCAACCAGTTGGTTCAGGGGGAATACGCAAACTTGTGAGTCACTGGTATGCGAATCGATGTAGCAAACTGCTGAATTCGTCGTTCCCAGATCGATTCCGACAATGAATCTTGCCGGCTCCGATATTGTCCTGGACATAACTGTTTCTTGATCCTGATGGTTGGCTGCGTATTCAGAGAGGGGACGAATGCAGGTGCGATTAGCAGACTATGAGTATTGACCGGTCAGGATGAGTGTCAACTGTTCCGGCAGTCTGGGGGCTTCAGGAACCGCCGTTCCTCGAAAACGGGCGAAACACACTCTGGCAGAATGTGCCGAACGGGACTTTCGGCAATTCGCAGAATTTGCTAAGTGTACCGCATCAAGGATGATCCGCACCGCGTGTTCGGTGCATCGCTACAATCAAATGGGGAAGGGATTCCCATGCAGAATTCAGTTTTGAAACTGATTTCAATCGCTGGTGTTCTGGGCATCGGGACGCTCGTTGTACTCGAAGTTCACAAGAGTCTGCCAAAGCCTGGCAGTACCCAGGTGGAAACAACAGAGCAGGACTCGCCTGGTGAAGCAGAAGAGGTCAGTCGGTTCGCGGAGACCGATCCATCTGAGTTTCAACTGGCGATGAATGAACCGGACGGTTCGTTTGCAGCTGCAGACTCGGGATCCGCTGGCATGGATACGGATCCATTTGCTGGATCCTTCGACAGCGCGTTCACAGAACCAGATGTTGGTTCCTCTGAATCTGTTGATGTGCGAGTCGATCCGAATGCGCTCACCGACGACGTTTCCCCGTTTGGGGCAGACGAGACGCTTTCGCAGGGAAACTCCGTCCCGGTCAGGTCGGTTGGGTACGCGGAAGATCAGACGGAATCAGTCGCACCTGCGACCAGCGACGCGCCAGATTTTTCTGCTGAGGCCTTTCTGCCGGATGCTGATGGACCAGACACAGAGATTTCCTTCGATCCAGTCATTCCTGAACCGGTCACGGCTGCCAATGCGGAAAGCCCTGGAGTGCCGGACGCGAGCAATCCATTCGAAGCCGACGCTGGTTTTTCCCTGGACCCTGAACCCACTGAGACGAACCCAGCGCCGTCGTCGGCCCGGGAACCGAATACGTTGCAGTTCTTTCCGGAAGACCAATCTGAACCCAATGAACAGCCTGCACTGACTGACGACCGTACTGAGAGCTTACCCGAGTTTGACAGTCCGTTTAGTGAAGACGCGGTACCGGTCGCCCCTGCGCCCGCGACTGAGTTGAGACTGGACAGTCTTGAAGAGGAATCAGGTCTGCAGCCGACGCCGCAGTTCGACAACGAAGAGCTGCGATTCGACGCGGACGAACCAACAGACTATGGCGAACCGGATCTCAGGGATCCGGAACCACAGTCCGTCGAGCCAACTGGCTTCGACGCTGATGATTCAAGAAATCGGATGTTCGAAGAAGGGACTGTCAGTGATGACGCACCGTTGCCGTTCTTCGATGAGGATGAAACAGCTCCCGCAACGGTCCCAGCCGATCGTGATGAACCGGCGCCTTCCCTTGAGTTTGACAGCTCTCCGAATTCTCGCTTTGAAACACCAATCGACCCAACGATTCCTGAAGAAACTCCGCGCCGAGAAGATGATCGCCTGCAGTTTGAGAACCTCGATCGAAGAACACCTGTTGCTGATCCTCGTTCAGTACCGATCGACTTCGATCCACCAGGTCGTGCCCGCGTGGCACCGGAACGAGATCGTTCGCGCGACATCAACTTCGACCGTTCCGCGCCACGGACGTTTCGCGCTCAGCCAGCATTGAGTTCGGACGAACGACGATTCGAAGAACCGGAACTGGAAATCCGTCCGCGTGGCCGCACGTTCGAACGAGGTTTCGATGGTTCGCGATCCCAGCGCGCTGGCGGCATCGTTCCGGCGTCGGCTTCGACACCGGTGAGTGTCCTGCAGCCACATCTGACAGTCCGCAAAGATATGCCTCCATCAGCGACTCTCGGAGTCCCGCTCACCTACACACTTACTGTCACGAATGAAGGTCGAACGACTGCCAGGAACATCATCGTGGAAGACTCCGTACCAGAGTCTGCCCGAGTTGAAGCAGTGAACCCGCCGGTCGAGTTTCTTGAAGGATCGCGGACTCTGCAGTGGGAGTTTTCAGAACTGGCAGCTGGAGCGACGGAACGGATCGAAGTACGACTCGTTCCGACTGATCAGGGAATTCTGGATACCGTCGCCACGGTGCGTTTCAAGGCGGAAGTGAAGACCAAGACGGTCATTCAGGCTCCGAAGCTTGCGCTGCATGTGGATGTGCCTTCTGAAATCAAGCTTGGGAACGAGACACAGCTTCGATTTGTTGTCAGGAACGAAGGTGACGGAACGGCTACAAACGTCGTGCTGCGAAGCGATCTTCCTCCGGGGCTTCGTCATCCGATTGGTGACGACCTGGAATACAGCATTGGCACTCTGGAACCAAATGAAGAACGAGAGGTCATTCTGGATGTCGTCGCTGCAGAGCCCGGGAATTTTTCAAGTCGGTCAGAGATCCTTGCAGCAGGGGCGCCGTCAGAGGTGGCTGAGACGAAGATCCATATTGTCGGCCAGCAGATCGAGATCCTTCGACGCGGACCTCAGCGACGATACGTCAATCGGTCGGCTGTCTATGAAAACATCCTCACGAACGACACGGCATTTCCTGCATCGGATATCCTCGTTGTAGAGAATGTTCCAGTTGGGATGAAGTTCGAGAAGGCTTCGCACAACGGTGCGTGGAATCCGGAGGATGGTACTGTTGTCTGGAAGCTGCGAGAACTTCCCCCTGGCGAAACAACCACACTCAAGATTAAACTGGTGGCTCGAACGGCGGGCGAACAGGAAAGCACTGTGACTGTCATCGAGAATGCTGGTTTCAAGACGGCAGCTTCGCACACCACGGCTGTCGAAGATATCAATCACATGGGAGCGAGGATCAGCGGCAATGATCGCCCGGTCGCCGTCGGAGAAGTCTTCAGCTTCGATATCACCGCCCATAACCGAGGCACCACACAGGCAACAGGCGTCGTGCTGACAATGGATCTTCCACCAGGAATCATGCCGGTGAGCACCGGAAAAGATGGCCCTCAGGCTCGGCCTGAACGAAACGGCCAGAGGACGCTCGTCCGTTTTGATCCCATCCGGATTGATTCGACGGACGAGAAGGTATTTCGTATCAACCTGAAGGCCACATCAAAGATGACTGATGCTCCTGTCCATGCTCGAATCAGGTATGACCAGACAGGAAAAGAGCTGGTGACCACTGAATCGGTCACTGCCTACTTCAGTGGTCCGTAGCGCGGTCGGCGAGACGATTCCGACCACTGATGGCCACCGTTCAGCAATCCGAAGATGTTGCCGTAAGGCCCCGGATTCGCTGACACGTTGCATCCGTACACCCGTTGCGTTGCGAATCGGCAACGAAATCCGGTGTCCGCAGAGGAATTCCCCAGGGCGACGCCGAAATGTCCGCAAGTTCCGGACGGTCGCACCGATCACCGGTGCAGAGAATGAATGCCTGCCGATCAGGCTCATTCCCGCTCGGCGCGGCCACAAGGCAGCGCAGCATGTTGCAGCCGGCGACCTTCGCAGGAGTCTCCAGATGAACCGCCCACACTTTCCGATTGCCGAACGAACAGGATTGGGTGACGGATCAATATGGAATGCCACCGCACACCATCAGCCACTGCTGAGCTCTGCTTCCGCAGGGAACATCAGTGGGACTGCACTGGAAAACCTGCGGCGTCTCATGGCCACCAACGTGCCTCTGTCGGCTGATAGAGTCTCAGAATTGCGGGATCGCGTCGCCAGCGGGGCGTATCTCACAAGAAATGCGGCAGAAATCACAGCATCACGAATGCTGGACGACAACTTCGACCTTGATTGAGCATCACCGGAACAGGTCCGCAACAGCATCGAGTCGTCTGATCGCGCTCACCCGGCATTCTGAACAGACGCTACGCAGCATCCCGGTCGTAGACCACGTTTCCTGCGACCACTGTCTTCACGACCGCACCACGAAATGTCTCTCGATCAAACGGTGTGTTGCGGCTTCGCGATTGGAACTGACAGGCATCGATTGTGATTTCACGTTTCGGATCAATCAGGACGACATCCGCATCGCGTCCGCGACTCAAGGTGCCCCCTTCAATGCCGAGTAATTCCGCCGGGCCAGTCGTGAGCAACCGAATCAGCTCCAACCAGCTAAGGTGCCCGGGTTCAATCAGTGCTCGCACACAGCTACTAAGCAGTGTCTCCAGGCCACAGATTCCGTAAGGCGCGATGTCCAGTTCGATCTGTTTCTTCTCAATCGCCAACGGCTGATGGTCCGAGCTGATCGACGTGATCGTACCGTCTTTAAGGCCTTCTATCAGACTCTGTATGTGATCCGGCGAACGCAGCGGAGGTAACACCTTGCAGAGTGTGTCAAAGGAATCCATCACCGTATCATCCAGCAGAAGGTGATGAGGAGTCACATCGCCTGACACTCGAATGTTGCGCTGACGCGCGATACGAATCTGTTCGACCGATGCCGTTGTCGTCACGCACATGATGTGGACTCGGCCGCCAGTGAGTTCCGCCAGCGCGATGTCTCGACCGGTCATAATATCCTGCGCCGCTGCCGGGATTCCTCGCAAGCCCAGACGAGTCGACTGAAACCCTTCGTGCATCACTCCGGTTTCAGACAATTCCGGAACAATGGCGTTGTGCAGTATCGGACAGTTGAACATCCCGGTGTATTCAAGAGCGCGCCGCATAATCTCAGCATTGGCGATCGGCGATTTTGCATCGGTGAATGCGACGGCCCCAAATTCGGCCAGCTGACCGATCTCCGCCAGCTCTTTGCCATCGATTCCGCGTGTCACGGCACCCATCGGATAGACGCGACAGCCGGCCACCTGAGCAGCCTGATGTTTGACAAATTCCGCCGCACCGCGATTGTCAACGACCGGGTTCGTCGACGGCATGGTCGCGATGCTGGTGATGCCGCCGGCGGCAGCTGCCAGCGCCGCCGACGCGATCGTTTCGTCTTCTTCAAAGCCCGGTTCACCGACACAGACATGGGTATCCACAAAGCCGGGTGCGACCAGCAGGCCAGTGGCGTCAATGACCTCTGCTTCGATGTCAGCCGGAACATCCCCTGGAATGAACCCTGAAACTTGACCGCCTTCAATCAGCAGGCTGCCGGTTTGATCGATGTCGTTGGCAGGATCGATCACAGTTCCGTTGGCGATCAGTCTTCGGTGCATGATTTGCCTGGGAGTACAGCAGGTTCGCGATGAAACCGTTTGAGGTTGTGAGATGTCAGGTCTCCTGCCGCAGACGTCGGCGTTCGTCCGCCAACAGCGACAGGCAGGCCATTCGAACGAACAGTCCGTTCGTGACCTGGTTGAGAATCAATGAGTGCGGACCATCGGCGACTTCCGGTGTGAGTTCCACGCCTCGGTTGATCGGTCCAGGAGCCAGTACGAGCAGTCCTTCTTTGGCCCTTTTGATCCGTTCGCCCGTCATGCCGAACAAATGAGCGTACTCTTCGATAGATGGGAAGAATGCTCCACGCTGTCGTTCGAACTGAACTCGCAGCAGATTGACGCAATCGACTTCCGGCAGAATCTCATCCAGACTGTGAGCGACTTCAACTCCCATCTGAGTGATCGTCCGGGGGATCAGAGTAGCCGGTCCGCAGACAATCACACTGGCCCCCAGTTTCTGCAGTCCGTGGATATTCGAACGAGCAACTCGGCTGTGGCGGATGTCGCCCACGAGTGCTACTTTGAGTCCCCGGATCTCGCGCCGCTGCCGAATGGTCAGCATATCGAGCAAAGCCTGCGTCGGATGTTCGTGGGTTCCGTCACCCGCGTTGAGGACTCCGGCTTTCAAATGATGAGCCAGCAGCTGAGGAGCACCTGGAGTGCGGTGCCGACAGACCACCAGGTCGACTCCCATGGCTTCGATGGTCAGTGCCGTGTCGACAAACGTTTCGCCCTTGGACAGGCTGCTGCCGCTGGATGTGAAATCAACCGTGTCGGCACCAATCCGTCTAGCTGCCAGATTGAAGCTGGTACGTGTGCGAGTGGATGGCTCAAAGAACAGATTTGCAACCACGATTCCGCGAAGGTCGTCCAGTTTCTCCGTACCGCCGCGAGTCGCTTCTCGGTAGTGCTCAGCGCGATCCAGTATGGCCGTGATCTGCTCGGCCGACAATTGCTCAATCCCCAGCAAATGCTGGCCAAGACCAATTGTCTCCGATCCTGCGACTGACATGTTCACTCCGACATCCGTGGCCGTTCGGCCCTCTGAATTCCACGTCATTCGATCACCTGTGCACCGGTTCGGCCGACGCTATGGCCTGCGCACTCGGCCCGCAGTGACTCATCATAAGCACACCTGCCAGCGGGTCATCTTCTACAACTCCCGCGCCTCAACTTCAATCGATTCGCCATCGTTCCGGATGCAGATTCGCTTTTAGCCCCGGTCATTCGGCAGTGTTACTGTTGATGGTCCTGAATCTTCAGGATTTTCTTACGAAATGTGGCGTGCTGTTTCACCGGATTGCGAGCCGCGGTTGAGCAACTCACATCAACCACATCTCGCAAGGAGATCATCATAAATACTCGAAACTCTCAACTGACCACTGCAACCGCACTTTTGCTCTGGCTTTCACTGGCTGCACCGGCACTGGCAAAGCATCAGAACGTCAATCCGGACGGTCCGGCCGTCTTCACCGCTATCAATGCCGAGCTGCATATGACGGGGACGATTTTCGTCCAGACAGTGAATCGGTTTCACGCTGCTGTCCCAGCTAATCCGGGGGTCCGGACACTCGTCCTGCACGACGTGCCTGGATCGGATGACCACAACGCGGCCCTGCAACTCTTCCGAGCTGTCCGAAACCGAGGGATGGATCCTCACGTTCCGGCAGACGGAATTGTCCCATCGGGCGGCGTCCAACTGTTCTGTGCAGGAGTCAACCGAAGTGCGGAACCCGTTAACCTGTTGCTGGTTTACCCATAGGAAGACAACCGCCCGAGTCGAGGCGACCAGGTTGCTTTAACGAACTCCATTCACGACTGCTACCGCAGGTACTTCCGGGAAATGGGCATCGGGGAAGGATTCTATGAACACACGCTGTTTGCACCTCGAACGAATGTTCGACGAGGCAACATGATCATTCCTGACATGCTCAATGCGCCCCAGGCGGATCGTGTGCGGGTCAATCTGGTCACCGGAAGTCAACCGGCTCTGCCAGACCCCGTGAACACTCAGGTGATACCGCAGCAACTTGTTGGATCCTGGACGCTTCCGTATCAGGGCTCGCTGGCAAATCGATCACGATCACTGGAAACAACGATGTTGAGTTCGGACAGGACGGAGTCTTTACCGCTGCGATCACGCTGACGGGTGACAAACTGACGATCCGAGGCAGCGACGGATCAGTTGAAGAGTTCCCCATCCAGCGTGATCAGGGAAACCGACTGAACTTCACAGACGCCCAAACCGGCCAGACCATCCAGCAATTCCACTGGGTTCGCTCGTAACTTTCAAAACGAATTTCACCAGCCCGACTTTCTGCACAGCGGGAGGTCAGGCTTTCCACCGGGGACTTCGCAGGAACTGTACCAGGGTGAGCTGAGCGAAGCGAAACCCTGCAATTGAACGATGATGCATTGACGGCGCTCGTATTTCTCGGCCCCGCCTGCCGAGTTAGTGGTCGGTGAGTGTATTGGTGATTTCCGTCCACAGTTCGTCGATTTCCTCGACAGACCGTACTGGTTTTCCGGACTTGCGAAACCAGTATCCTGCGTTGCCGGTGTCGCCCTCGATGAGATGCAGTAAGGCGTGGATCCATGACCCCATGGAAGTGTGAATGTCCTGAGCGATGTTGTGTGCCTGATCCCAGTTTCCGGCTTTGGTATGCCAAAGAGCCTGCAGTTCCGGCGAAAGATCACCCGGCATCGTGCTGCCATCGGTAGCCGACTGAAGGAGTTCGTTGGTTGTGGTCATGCGGGTGCTGTCTTCATGGTCAGCCGAAAGTGAGTTTCGTCGAAGCGACATTGTAGTCTGATCTCAGGCTTCCCCAAACACTGTGACTGGATTTGCCACGAATCTGTCTGGAGCATCACGATTTGTTGTGGTGAGGTGCCACCAATTCGAGAATTCCACTGATTTCCAGTCGTAACGAATTGACGGTCGTGAGTTACTGGCAAATCATCCACACAGGAAACCTCACGATGACATGGGGGAGTCGCGGGCCAAACAAGAGCAGGATCATTCATGGAACGCATTGCCGATAAAGACGAACTGAAAAGCGGAGAGCGGAAGTCGGTTTTTGTCGATGACATCCCGGCACTCGTCGTCCGAGTTGACGACGGCTACTATGTGATCGAAGATGTCTGTTCACATGATGGTCAACCGTTCGGCGACGGCCCAGTCGAAGACTGCGGTATTCAGTGTCCTCGTCACGGGGCTCGCTTCGATTTGAAGACCGGCAAGGCACTCTGCATGCCCGCGACAAAAGCCATTCAGACCTTTCAGGTGGAAGTGCGGGCCGATGGCGTCTGGGCCGGACCAGCCTGAAACCCGTGATCCTTCAGAAACACAAACTTCCTCACAGATTCCGGAACAAAACGATGCCTGACGAAGCTGCCACTCCTGAGGAATCCGTTGATTCCACCACCGAAGTCGTCGAAGAATCTGCCGCCGTGTCATCAGGACCAACACCGACGACGGAAGAAGAATGGCTGGATGCTCTGCGTCAGGTGATTGACCCCGAGTTGATGGTCAACATCGTCGATCTGGGACTGGTCTATTCGGTCGCTGCCGACGACGAAGTCGAACAAGGGCTGGCTGTGGAAATGACTCTCACCAGTCCCGCGTGCCCGGCGGGCCCTCAGATTGTTCAGCAATCCAAGATGGCGCTGGAACGTTTGCGAGACATCAACGTTGCAAAGATCACGCTCACGATGTCGCCCCCGTGGACACCGGAACGAATGACAGACGACGCTCGGGATCAGCTGGGAATTTTTTGAGAGTTATCCAGCGTTGTGTCCATGATGACACGATGCATTTCTTCAAGTGATGTCGTGTGGTCCAGCACCCGTCGACGTGCTGATTCTTCCAGCGAAACCATGCCGTCACGAATCGATGCTTCACGGATTTCGTAGGCGGCCGCATCTTTGTGAATGGCTTCCTTGAGACTCTGACCGACGACCATCGTTTCAAAGATGGCGGTTCGTCCGGAGTAACCGGTCTGGAAGTTCACGTTCGCCGGGACACCTTCGCTGACTTTTGTCGTGGTGTCGTCCGGGGCGATCTTCAACAAAGCCTTGTCTGCGGCATCGGGCTCAACTTCCTTGCGGGACTGTGTGCAGATCTGACGAACCAAACGCTGCGTGATCACTCCGCGAAGACTGTCTGCGATTGCCAGTGATGGAATTCCAAACTGACGCAGGACATCAATCGCAGATGCTGTATCATTGGCGTGCAGTGTCGACATCACCAGAACACCCGTCATGGCGGCTCGGCTGGCAATCTTGGCTGTTTCGGCGTCTCGAATTTCCCCGATACACATTACGTTCGGGTCCTGACGGAGCACGCCGCGAAGTGCCGTGTGAAACGTGCGGCCGGCCTTGTTGTCCACTTCGATCTGGTTGGCTCCGGGAATCCGACGTTCCACCGGGTCCTCGATCGTGACGATACTTCTGTCCGGTGTGTTGAGTGCCTGCACGAAGTTATACAGCGTCGTTGTCTTTCCGGCCCCCACCGGACCCACAACCAGAATCAACCCGTACGGCACCTTCAGCAGACTGTTAATCTGAGCCATCTGGTCGTCGTAGAAGCCAAGAGTGTCCATTGATGAAAATGACGAAGGATCCGGCATGACTCGCATGACAAGTCGTTCGCCATGAATCGTCATCAGACTACCGACGCGGATATCGCGGTCGACGCCGTCCAGTTGAGTTGACGAAACTCGACCGTCCTGTGGCAGACGTTTTTCAGTGATGTCCATCCCCGCCATGACCTTGATGCGCGTGATGATGTTGACAGCTTTCTCGGCGGGGACCGGCAGAATGTCCCGCAGGATACCGTCCATCCGAAAACGAATGCGCATGCCAGCCGGGACAGGATCCAGGTGAACGTCGGTGGCTCCACAGGAAAACGCGCGCTGAAGAAGCATGTCGCCGACAACGGCAGGGTCGACAACACCAAGTAGCTCTTCAAGTTCTGCAGACAGTGCCGCGTTGGCAACTCCTGGACGAGGTGGGGGAGCCATCTTAGATCCTTTTTCGTGGTTCGAACGTGTCGGTGAATCGGGGAGATTGTCTTGTGGATTCCTCAGAAGCCACGAGGGAGACTGTGACTGGCAACTCAGGCTATCTTTCTTCGGAATCCTCAGTTGCTTCTTCCGGGGCGGCTTCTTCCGTGGCGGCTTCTTCCTCAACCGCTTCGGTTTCGCCTCCTTCCTCGCGTTGTTGTCTTTCTTCCCTTCTGGACAACTGACGAGCAGCTGTCTGCGATGCTGCAGAATCCGGATCGACAGGAGGTTCTTCCGGTGGCTGGTGGGCGTAAAGCACGCCCAACACCGTGAGGCCAATCAACATCGAAAGAACTCCGAACGCGCGACGATAGCCGTCGTCCTTCACCATAGAGAAGATTGACGCAATGCAGGCAAAGCTGGCAGCAAGGGTTGCCGTCGTCTTAGCACCAGTCTGGATCAGTTCGTTGTCCATTCGAAGAACAGGATACAATGCAGCTGCACTGAACAACGCGACCGGAAACGCGGCCCACGCGACAACGCGTTTCTCGCGAATCTCAACTTGCGCTTCTGTTGAGACTTTGATTTCGGAAGTTGCTTCTTCGAACGAGTCGACAACTTTCATCAGGTTCAGGAGCCCGGCAGAACGGATGACATCCTTGACGACATCGCTATCCGATGCCACCACGACTTTGCGATCCGGCCAGCCGTCAGTTGCCTTCCACATTCGCACGAGGGACGCCACCAAGCCACTCTGAATCAGCTTCATTGGCGTCAGATCAATAATCAGACGTGCGGTTTCGGTCGATTTGATCTGTTCGACGACTTCTGCTGCTTCCTTTTCCACATCGCCCCAGGACATCTCCAGCAGTTCGGCTTCAAAGCGAACTACGGAATGCCCTCGATTCTCAACAAAGTTGAATCCGCTCATCTCTGGCCCTGTCCCTTACTTCCTGTTCTCACACCTAAACACGATGTCCAACGCGAGCCAGCTCCATACTAAGGCACTCAGAACAGCCACGCCAACGACTTGAGGATATGTTCCCTCCAATTTCAGCCGGACTCCCCCCAGGAACACGGCACCAACATCGCGCTATGGCTATGCCGGACCTGCCAAGGGCCAGACATCCATGGCCACCAGGCCCTGCGAGTCCGCCGACAGACAGGATGTTGCAATGAAACGGGCAGACGAATTGCTGTCTAACCGGGTGGAATCAGGCGTCCGTTGTTCCGCTTGAGCACCTTCTGCCACCGGCCAATCGAATCCCGGCGGCGACCTCGGTCGTTGTCCGGATGGTATCCGTAACGTTCTCCCGTCAGTTCGACAAGCGCCATGATTGCCATCTGTCGGATCGCCGCACGGTCATGATCCAACAGCCCAATCAACCACTGGCTGACCTGTTCATCTTCCACTTCCGCGGGCGATATTCCCTGAAGCAGCTGCACTGCATCGTCCAGCGAATTGCTGGGAAGTCGGTTGCCGAGTTCTTTCAGCAAAGCATTCTGAGCATCAACGGACTGGGCAGCTGTTTGCCGCAAACCGGAAATCGCTTCGACGCGGACGGCTTCTTCGTCGGTAGCCAGCATGATCGCCGTCAGAGCTTCCACATTCCGGCAAACAGACAGGATCGAAGCCGCGCTGGCGGCAACCAGCGCATTGCGGTGACTGGTCAGTTCAGAGGCTGTGTCAACGAGCGAATCGGTGCCAAGCAGCTCAGCCGCGAGCGTTTCTGCGGCTGAATTGACAGGCGCAACGGGAACCTCATCGCCGTTGTACACCCATTCCGGTATGGCGTTCAGCTGTGACGGATCACTCACTGTCAGGTTCTCCGGTACGGCACCACGGACGTACCACCGCGCGGCTCGGCCGTTTCCAATCTCCATTGCTTCGAGTTCTCCGACCTGCAGCGAAGCTGTGCCATTTGCAACAAACACTGATACCTCAATGTCGTTTCTCAGAGGCAGTGTTTCAGGATTGTTTCCGACGTTCTGTACGCCTTCGGTGATATTCGGCGGAAGCGCAAACACAGCCACGCCAAGACGTGCGCCAGGGCCAACAAGCCTGCATGATGTCGTCACGTTGCCATGAATCAGATCGACCGTTGCCGCTTCACCATCAGCGGACAGTTTGTCGCGTTCGATGATACAACGTCCGTCGAACACCTGGACTCCCGCTGCGACACCATCACTGAATTGAACGAGACACGGTCCGAGTAGAGTAGCCGACCAGCCGGCGGTGAGTGGTGTTACGGTGCCACGGTACGGAGCCGACACTGCAATGAGATCGTTTGTCACTACGTCATGCCAATCCGGCCGGTCGCCCTGCCTGCTGGCAGCAAGATTCCATTCTCCTCCTGACACCGAACGCGTCAGCAGCATGCTCTGTGGAGCAGACACGGCGAACTGAAACTGTTTCCGAATGGATGGCTCCGGGTCGACTGGAGCGGGATCGGCAGCACTCCCACTCGGTTCAGCACCCGGCTCATCAGGTGTCACTTCGGAGCTCATTTCCCCCTGCCCGGCGTCTGCCACGCTGACCGGCTGCTTCGAAGATTGCTCAACGTCGATGTCAGCAGCAGATTGCGTTTCTTCCGGATCCGTCTGAGCCACCTCAGGTGTTTCGTCTTTGAGTTCAGTTGGCGGTGCAGGAACGCTGTCCATCGCAGCATCCACTGTGTCCTGTGGTTCCTCGGGTTGAGAGTCTGTATCGACAATATCTGAATCAGGAGTATCGACTCCCGGGTCACGATCTCCTTCAAACTGTTTGTCGGCTCCATCCTCAGCGGTCTGGCTCGCGGTGGTCGCCGGCGACGAAGTGTCCCATGAACTTCCCGGACGCAGCAACAGGACCAGCCAGGCAACGATCAACACCGTGATGATGAGTGCCGGGGACTTTGGAGAAAATGATCTCTGTGGAGCGAGCGGCTTCCAGACATCCTGATCTGTATCCGCCGTTCTCCTGTCAGGAGGCTGTGTCATCTCTTCGAGTTCGTGATCGGTCGTATCTTCCGGCGACCGTTTAGGACTCAGCTCGAGCAGGCGATTGCGCAGGCGATCGTTGAGTTCGACCGGATCGGCCAGCAAACCCAGAATCTGATGAGACGCCGCGACTTCGGCCAGTGAGTAATCCGACGACAGCACTTCCTTTTCGATACGCGACACCAGTTCCGGAGTCAGCTGATCGTCCAGATACTCTGCAATCAGGTTGGGATCGATTGTCCTCACGTTTCGCCCTGGAACGGCCAGCCGTCGCTGGCGAACGACGGTGCTGATTCGATCGGCGAGTTCCTGAGCAAACGGGCTGCCGTTGATCTTGCGGCCGATCTCACGAGCGTTGCTCGATGAAAGGCGGTCGTCCAGATAGGCCAGCAGAGTTCGCAGTGTCAGCCGCATGATTGATCTCTCCGAAGAATGAGCAGGCCGGAACAGCCAGCCTTGTCTTCATTTAGTGACAGTTACCCGGAGATTTCGTGCAGGAATCTGAAAAAAAAGCAATCAGCTGCCGACTTCGCAATTCCTGCCAGCCTTTCTATACTCCGAGGCCGTCCGGCTGGGCCGCAGGCCAAAGTCGGCAGTAAAGGCACTGGAATGACAGATCAAGAATCCAATGAATCCCCGCGAGTCGTGGTCCGATACGGCTCCATGAGGCATCTCGGAGAGTTTACGACTCGCAAGAACGATTCAGTCGTGCGGGGAGACGATGTCATCATCCGTACCGAACGGGGCGTCGAATGGGGAACCGTTCTTTCGCACTCGACCAGCCGGACAAAGGATTTTCTTGGCGGCTCAAAACGAGTCGGCCGAATCCTGCGACACGCCTCAAATGAAGATCGTCTGTCACGCGATGAGGTAGCCGAACGCGAAAAGGACTTCTTTAGCGGTGCCGAGAAAATGGTGGCAGATCGCAGGCTGCAGATGAAACTGGTCGATGTCGAACAGGTGTTCGGTGGCGAACGAATCGTTTTCTATTATCTGGCCGAGAAACGCGTGGACTTCCGCGAACTCGTCCGCGACCTGGCAAAGGAGTTTAACGTTCGAATCGAAATGCGACAGATGGGGGTTCGTGACGAAGCGCGACTGCTTGCGGATTACGGTGACTGTGGAAAACCGGTGTGCTGTAACACCCACCTTTCAGAGATGCCTCCGGTGTCCATGAAGATGGCCAAACTCCAAAAGGCCACACTGGCCCCCACGAAGATCTCAGGCCGCTGCGGGCGACTCAAATGCTGTCTGCGTTACGAATACGACACCTACGAAGCTCACCGACGAGAATTGCCTTCGGTTGGAACAACTGTCGTGACCAGGCAGGGGCAGGGACGTGTGCTGTCGCAGGAACTTCTTTCCCGGCAGCTGCTGGTCAGCTACGAAGACGGACGTCGCATTTTGACCGGAGAACACGAGATCGTTACGGTCGTTTCAAAGGGAAATCGCGGCAGCAAGCCGCAGCCGCAGAAAGATCCCAGCCAAAATTCGTAAGAGACGCTTTAGTCCAGGCGTGTCGAGCTCTATGATGTGCTGGTCCTCATGTTCCCCCATGGCCTGTTGTTGAGTTCAAGTCATGACAGTACTCCACCGCGAAAGCCGCCAGTCGGCCTATCATGCAAACGCCTATCAGTTTGTGTTTGCTGCTCTGCAGTACGCTCAGGAAAAACTCGGACGGGACCGAAGCAACGCTCAGTCAGGACATGTTTCCGGTGAAGAACTGCTGGATGGTATCCGCGACATGTCGCACCGACATTTCGGCCTGATGGCTCGCACGGTGCTCCATAACTGGGGAATCACCACAACGGAAGATTTCGGCCGCATCGTGTTCGAACTGATTGAAACGGGTCGCATGCGCAAGACGGACGACGACCAGCTGGATGATTTCATCGGAGTCTACGAGTTTGATGATTCTTTCGACGCCGATTACTTCATCGATACGTCCGTAGCGTTTAGCGATAGTTCTTCGAGCCGCTGACAGCAGCAGGGCTCTTGTTCAACGTCCTCTGGTCTGCAAACGTCGCCTCAGTAACCGGTCGAATTATTCGAATCGCCGCGGATTCGCAACGCCACTTTCGGGTCGGTCATCGCAGCCGTCGCGATGTGACACGCATGAGCACCGGCTTCCAGATATCGCTGCACGTCTGCCAGACAACTGATTCCTCCAACTCCGATAAGTTCCACGGCCGCTCCGGTTTCCTGAATCAGCTGGTGGAACATTGCCGTCTGAGACACCGACGCGTCCAGAATCGCGTCTCCACAGATGCCTCGACGTTCTCCGTCAAACAGCAGTTCATCCCCCTGTCGAACCTGAGTCGCCACGCTGTTCGTCATGGCAAGTGCCGTCACGGAAGGAGTCAGTGCGCTTAGAATTTCAGCGGCGGCTTCCGATGATGGCACATGACCAATCTTCGCGATGTACGGGGCGTTACCGATTGACTGTCGTACCCGTTCGGCCACGACCTGAGCGTCCTTCGGATGCTGATAGAGTTGTCCGTCACACGTCGAAACATTCGGGCAGGAGAAATTCGTTTCGATGACATCGGCACCACTGTCAATTGCCCATCGAGCACATTGAGCGTAATCATCCGCGATGTCATCAATCGACCAGCCTTCCTGCACGGAGGCAACGACGGAAACCGTCAACAACTTGCCGTCCGCTAACTGACGGCGCGTCCATTTGACATCTTCCTGCCAGACTCCTGGAGACTTCGATGGCATGCCATAAGACACCGCCCAGCTGCCTCGCATTTCATCAATGGCCGGTAGCTCCGCAACGGCTTCCCTAACAGTCACGCAGTCTACCGGCTGCAGATTGGGCAACGCGTAACATTCCCGCCCAACGCTTCGCACTGTCTTGTACGTGACAACATCAAACCCGAGACTAGCGTAGTACAGGCACCATTTGCCGTTGAGCAGCGGGCCGGCGGGAACTCCCAGCGGCGAATCGACTGGCAGGCCGCAGAACATCCACTTGCCAGGATACGGTGGAACCTCGACATCAACCGGATCGGGCACATTTTGATAATTCCAGTCGTAGCTCTGAAGCCTGTCGTATCTGGACAAGACGGTCTCAACAGCCATCTGTTTGCCTCTCAAGTTTCGCATCATTCCGCTGGATTCGTCACGCCAGAATTTCCGACACCACGCGACCATGAACGTCAGTCAGCCGAAAGTCGCGTCCGGCATGATGGTACGTCAGTCGTTCGTGATCGAACCCCAGACAATGCAGCACGGTTGCCTGGAGATCATAAACATGGACGGGAGATTCTATCACGTGAAAACCAAAGTCGTCGGTTTGCCCAAGCGTCATGCCGCTGCGGATTCCGCCTCCCGCCATCCACATCGTGAATGCCTGAGGGTGATGGTCGCGTCCCTGCGCTCGACCGAGTGACGGATTCGTTTCGACCATCGGTGTGCGGCCAAATTCGCCTCCCCAGATGACGAGCGTTTCATCCAGCATTCCTCGTTGTTTCAGATCTTTGACAAGTGCCGCAGAGGCCCGATCTGTTACCTGACACCCGCTGCGAACATTGCCTTCCACGTTGGAATGCGCGTCCCAGCCACTTCGGAAGATGTTGATGAACCGCACTCCACGTTCGACCATGCGGCGCGCCAGCAGACACGATCTGGCAAACGATGGTTTGTCCGGATCGCACCCGTACATCGAAAGTGTTTCCGGAGTCTCACTGCTCAGATCCATCAGTTCCGGAGCGGACGCCTGCATCCTCGCCGACATTTCAAACGCTGCAATGCGAGTTGCAATCTCCGGATCCTGAATGGCCTGCAGCCGCTGACTATTCAGATCCTTCAGGACTTCGAACGTGTTCGCCTGATCCTGCGCACTGATCCCGGAAGGACTGTCCAGATTCAATACCGGCGGCCCCTGACTCCGAAATCGCACTCCCGTGTGAACGGTTGGAAGAAAGCCGCTTGACCACAGCGCATTGCCGCCACTAATCCCTCCCATGGTCATCACCACGAACGATGGCAGATTGCGCGAGGCGGCTCCCAGTCCGTACGTTGCCCACGATCCCAGACACGGACGTCCCGGCTGCGAAAAGCCGGAATTGAGCAACAACTGAGCCGGAGCATGATTGAACTGATCCGTATGCATCGAACGAATCAGACAAATGTCATCACTGATATTCGAAAGATGAGGCACCGCCGTCGAAAGTTCTGCACCGCTTTCACCAGTCCGACGGAACTTAAAGCGTGGGCCCAGAACGGCAGCGTCAGGCTGAATGAATGCGTAGCGCTGGCCTCCAATGACCGATTCCGGCAGAGGCTTTCCTTCCAGCTTCGACAGTAGAGGTTTATGGTCGAACAATTCCAGCTGGCTCGGAGCACCCGCCATGAACAGATGAATCACAGCCTTCGCCCGGCCTTCAAACTGCGCTGGCCTGGGACGCATGGCGTCCGCTCCGGTGGCCACGGACGGAAGCAGTTCAGCCAGAGCCGCGCTGCCCAGGCCGACGCCACACTGTCCCAGAAACCATCGTCGGGCTACAGAATTGAATTCGCCAGCGGTCATCTCAATCGCACTTCCAGACTACATCTTCCAGACCATCATCAAACAGGCACTCTACTCCAACATCCGCGAGTCACTCTCGCATGACTGTCTCATCCAGCGCGAACAATGCTCTTGCCACGCCAACCCACACCGCGCTTTCCACAACATCAATATCTGCTGAAGCATCTTCTCCAGTGACTTTGTTTGCCCGAGCCGGATCCGACGAGAAAGAACTCCGCAACTGTTCCGCAAACGCCCGCAGAGATGAAACTTCGTCAGGAGTCGGAGGACGTGTCAGCACTCGGCGAAAGAGATCTCGTAAAGTCGTTTCATAAGTCGCATCTTTCGATCGCGAGGCCAGAGCCGCTTTGCGTGCCAGTTCCGTAAACATCGTGTCGTTCAACAGAGTCAGTGCCTGCAGAGGATTATTGCTGCGATTGCGTCGAGCGATACAGGATTCGCCCGATGGTCCGTCGAATGTCGACAGCATGGCAAACGGTGACGTCCGCCGTGAGAACGTATACAGACTGCGGCGATAACGTTGAGGCCCCTCAGACTCTTTCCATTCGCCTTTGCGATAAGCGGCGTCCTGCACTCCGGCGGGTTGAGGAGGAAACACGGACGGACCGCCCACCTGTTCATGGTAGACACCCGACGCAACCAGCAATCGATCGCGGATAATTTCTGCATCCATTCGATAACGCGGCGAATGTGACAAAAGCCGGTTGTCCGGATCGATTCGACGGGCAGTCGGCGTGGCAACAGCTGACTGCCGGTACAATGCACTGCTCACGATACGACGATGCAGCTCTCGCAACGACCAGTCATCGTCTTCCACGAACGTCACGGCCAGCCAGTCGAGCAAATCCGGATGAGTTGGAAATTCCCCCTGCAATCCGAAGTCGTCCAATGTCCGCACGATACCGGTGCCGAAGATCGCCGCCCAGTGACGATTGACAACGACGCGCGCCGTGAGCGGATTCTTCGGTGACACCAGCCAACGCGCGAGGGCCAGACGATCCGCTGGTGCATCGTCGGGCAGAGGATGAAGCACGGCGGGCGTCATCGGTGCGACGACTTCTTCTGCCTGCAGATACTCGCCTCGGTGGTGCCGATGCGTCACCCTTGTTTGTCCGGCTGGCCGTTCCTGCATCACGAGCGTTTCCGACACGTCGACCGGTTTCAGCAGCTTGCGAATCTCGTCGCTGTGTTCCTTTAGCTGAGGTGCCTGCATGAGGAATGCTGTGAGAAGTTCGGCAGTCTCATCAGCACTTCGGCTTTCTGCATCCTTCGCCAGCAGCTCCGCGATCCGTCGCGTGTGGTCGCGTGCGGTAGGCCGACGATCTGTAGATGTCGCCAAAAAACGAAACCGACCGAGCGAGCTGGCGAAGTGACGACCGAAGGTCATGTGGACTTCCACAGGCACACTCGCCGGAACTGGTTTCTCCAGCTGAAAGACGGCCACATGCCGTTCACCAATTCGCTCATGTACCGACCATCCGGTCTGCACATCACCATCGATCGTGAGTGACGCGCCGCTGTCTCGGCCAAATCGATCTTTCGCCCATGATTCCGTTGCGCGGGTGATCGTGTGGGGCATCCCGTTCGCCGAAACCGTGATCTCGTTAAGAAAGAAATCGCCGATGGTTCCTTCGTAGTACGTTGTTCCGGGGCCACCACCCGGCAGTCGATCATCGGGGAGGACTTCCAGCTGAATGGCCGTAACCGGTTCGTCTGGTGCGGCAAGAGTGATCCAGTAGTCGTCGCGTTTTGCGGTGTCTCCACTGGCGAAAATGACTGCATCGTCTTCGATCGCCAGCGACGGCAGACTGGAACGAGTTTCCACAGGAATCATGTTTCGCCATTCGACCGCGTTGGCTGATTCCTGTTCCAGCCACGCATCAAACGCAGCGTCGAGATCCTTCTGTCGGCCTGCTTCGGACTGTGCCGCATCACCGGGCCATTTGTTCGGCAGGCCTCGAATAAGTGCCTGAGCGCGATCCTGCCGTTCGAGATTCTTCTCAGCTGTCGCTTCGTCAATCAGTGTCAGCGTCGGTTCGTCGGCGTTATTCAGGAACGCCATCAGGCCATAGTATTCACGATGGGAAATCGGATCATACTTGTGAGTATGACACTGGGCGCATCCCAGAGTGAGACCCAGCCAGGTCGTCCCCGTGGTGGCCACCCGATCCGTCATCGCGTGAAAACGGAACTCAAGCGGATCAATGCCGCCTTCTTCGTTCAACATCGTGTTCCGATGAAAACCGGTGGCGACGTGTTGCGACTGCGTGGCGTCCGGCAGCATATCTCCGGCAATCTGTTCGATTGTGAACTGGTCGAACGGCATCCCGCTGTTCAGAGCATTGATGACCCAGTCGCGATACGGCCAGATCGAACGGTCGCGATCCTTTTCGTAGCCGTTCGTGTCGGCGTAGCGAGCGAGATCCAGCCAGCGACGCGCCCACCGTTCTCCCCAGGCCGACGCCCCCAGCAACTCCGTCACCAGCGCCTGCCACTGCGTTTCGTCAATGGCCCCTGATCGCCCCGCGTCATCGGCATCGGACCAGATGCGGGCCTTCCACTGATCCGCCTGAGCTGGCGTCGGCGGCAGTCCGATGAGATCCAGGTAAAGACGACGAATGAGCGTGTACGGATCGGCTTCCGGCGCGGGTTTCAGTCCGACAGCTTCCATTCGCTGCAGTGCGAACGCATCGATTTCATTTCGTCCCCAGTCGCTCGTTCCCGGAGGTGATTTTCGCTCCGGAGGAATGAACGCCCAGTGTTGAGTCCATTCCCCGCCACTGATGACCCAGTCTCGCAGAAGTTCTTTCTGTTCGCGACTGAGCGGCTTATTGGATTCTGTGGGCGGCATGACAATGTCTTCGTCATCCGCATGAATGCGTTCAATCAGTGAACTCAGTCTCAGGTCTTTTCGATTCAGAACTGATTCAACGCCCTCCTGAGTATCCAGCCGCAAACCCGCTTCGCGCGAATCATCATCAGGACCATGACACTGAAAACAATGATTTGACAATACAGGCCGCACGTCACGAGCAAAATCGGGAGTAGCGCCGAAACCCGGCAACCCAATAAACATCAGCAGTACAAAAACAGATCGACCACACATGCCGTGATGATGTCCGCAGAGAACAACGTTGTACAGTCTATTCGTACCGTAACGCATCGATTGGATCCAGGCGACTGGCGCGCCAAGCCGGGTACAGTCCGAATACGATTCCAACGATTGCTGAAAAGATGATCGCTACCACACCAGCCGCGGGAGAGAAGACAACCGGCCAGTTCATGTCACTGTCAATCGTGTTGATGACATGAGACGCCATAAAAGATGCTCCACCGCCCAGACTGATCCCGATGATTCCACCAAAACAGGACAACACCACAGCCTCGATCAGAAACTGAATCAGGATATCGGTGCCGGTCGCTCCCACAGCCATACGAATGCCAATCTCCCGGGTCCGCTCAGTGACTGAAACGAGCATGATATTCATGATCCCCACACCGCCCACCAACAGCGAGATTCCTGCAATCCCAGACAATGCGGCCGTGATGATTCCCATCACATTGCCCATCATTGACGAGATCTCGTTGGCGCTGTGAATTTCAAAGTCCGGTTCGTCGTTCCGGCCAATCTTGTGTCGTTCCCGCAGCAGCTGATCGATCTGGTTCGTGGCCGTGTTGACCTGGTCGGGGCCGGTCGCCGCCACAAAGATCGCATGTACGTCGTTGAATCGGGATCCACTGAGTCGCTGCCGAACTGTCGAAAACGGCATCACGATCGCGCTGTCAGTATCGTCTCCTCCCATTCCACCGCCCTTCTTTTCCAGCACACCGACGACTTCAAATGGCACACCACCTACTCGTAGTGTTTCTCCCAGCGGGTTGCGTGTTTGAAACAACTTGCTGACGACAGAAAAGCCAATCACACACACACGAGATGCAGACTCCACATGACTGTCTGTGAAGAATCCACCTGCCTGAACGGGCCAGCTGCGAATCAGTGGGAAGCTCGTTCCGACTCCCATGATGGAGCCAACATCCATTGTTGAGTTTCCGTATGCCGCCGGTCTGCCGGCAACGAAGACCATCGGACTGGTTGCCAGAACAGCCGGGCACTCCTCAGCGATCGCCGTACAGTCGTCTTCAGTCAGTCGAGGCATCACCACGCGCGCCCGACGTCCACGACGTTCCTCGCGACCGCCAACGAACATGAAGTTTGTGCCAAACGATTCGATCTGGCTCTGGATCAACTGCCCGGCACTATTACCAATCGACACCACCGTCGTGACAGCAGCAATCCCAATCACCACGCCAAGGACCGTCAGAGTGGCCCTCATTTTGTTGCGACTCAACGCTCGAATCGCAATCTGAATTGTCAGCAACAGGCCCATCAGGAACTGTCCGGGGAGTGATGCAGCATGAGGCGGGAGATGTTGAGGATACTACGCGTCGCGAACCGTTGCAGTGAGTTCCGGTTGATGACTTGCGTATTTCCACAGATTCGTCTGCGGAAGCAGATTCTTTGATGCGGCAACGACTTCAGAAGCAGCAAAGTCTGATTCTTCACAAGCGGGACTGGCCGATAATCTGCTACTCTTCACATGAAACAGTTCGAGCCGTAAGTGTGCAAGACAGACACACTACAGAAGAACCCTGCAACAGCCTCAGCCTGAGATTGCCGGCCAACAACCCACGGAAAGACCACTGGTGACGAACGTATCCTCACACTCCCTTGATACCGCTGAGATCCCGGACATCACGGCCATCGTATTCGACATGGATGGACTCATGCTCAATACGGAAGACGTCTTCGATCTGGCCGGACAGGAACTGCTGGCTCGACGCGGTATGGAAATGACGGATGCCATTCGTCACCGAATGATCGGCCGCCGTCCCCATGAAGCCTTTGAAGCACTCAGAGAACTCACCGGTCTAACCGAGACAATCCCCGATCTGATGGAAGAAACGCGAGTGCTGTTTGCTGAGTTCGCGGAAGACCAGCTTGCATGCATGCCGGGGTTGCTGGAGCTGCTGGATCATGTGGAATCCGATGACCTTCCGCGCGGAGTCGCGACGTCTTCACCGCGCAACTACATGGAACACCTGCTTGGCCGGCTGCAGCTGTTGGATCGATTCCATTTCACGCTCACAGCAGAAGACGTGACGCACGGCAAACCGCATCCCGAAATCTATCTCTCTGCGGCAGATCGCCTCAACGTGAGCCCTCAGAACATGCTCGTGCTGGAAGACAGCGAAGCGGGAACGCGTGCTGCCGCTGCCGCGGGAGCGTTCACAGTTGCAGTCCCCAATCAGCACACGGCGTTTGGCGATTTCAGCATGGCATCCATGGTCCTCGACAGCCTGCACGATGTTCGTTTGCGTCAGCTGCTGTAGCTGAATGCGACTTATGACAGCCTCAATCGTCTTGACACTCAGACCGACTCTCTGGACGCTGGAACGACGGCAAGCGGACAGGGCTCTGGGACACGAACAACTGACAACGACACAGATGTACCCCCATGCCTGCATTCAAAGACTGCAGGAGGTTCATAGAAGAACGCACCCGACTCAGCTGCCTACGTCCAGCCAGGAAAGTTAAGCCTCGATTCCGATGGAGCCCGGTCTCAGCAGCGGATAGACGATCGTTTGAGTTCTCTTACATCTTGACATGTCACATGACACAACCAATACTGTCATTTGACAGAATGAGGATTTAGGAACAATGGAAACCGTCGTACTTCAGAAAGTTGGCAAAGCTCTGGGAATGCGGGCCAGCCGGTCTCGGACGCTCCGATCGGAAACGGACCTCATTCCCGTGATTCGTAGTCGTGTGGCGGCGAAGACAGTGTCCGCCCGACTGCGGGAATTCCAACTCACCGAAGACTATCTTCTGCATCTGTTCAATATATCGGGAAGTACATGGGCTCGCAGGAAACGCGGCGAGTCTCTCATGAGCCGTACAGAAACTGAGTCGTGGGTTCGATACCTGTTAGCGTTGTTCATGGCCGAGGATGTGTTTGGCTCCAGAGAAGCGGCACTCGACTGGCTAAGAACGGAGAACATGGCATTGGGAGATGTTCGACCGATGGACCTGCTGGACACTGGCATTGGCACAGACTCGGTCATAGCCGAGCTGCAGAGGATTGAGTCCGGAGTGTTCAGTTGACGATTCGGCTGTGGCGTTTCTGTCGCAGGAAACACCTCGATACCGTTTGGAGTGGTCTCGGAGCCAAAATAGCGGGCGGCCGGTGGAGTCATCCTGGCGTCGCAATGGTCTACGCTGCTGAGTCAGCTGCTTTGGCCGGGATGGAAGTACGAGTCCACACCACACGGCCACCAGCGGACTACTGGATTGTCGGCGGTGAACTGCCCGACAGTGTCACAGTGGAATCCATCGAACCGGGTGCCCTACCGGAAAACTGGCGTGGTCGACCGGCTCCAGTGGAGCTCCAGGATATCGGCACCACCTGGATCAAATCGGAGTCATCTCTGCTGCTACGTGTCCCATCTGTGCCGGTGCCATTGGAACGGAATCTTCTACTGAACCCGATGCACGAAGAAGCACACAAGATCAGCACGGTTCATCAGGAACCGTTTGACTTCGATCCGGGGTTATTCCGGTAACATAGAGCACCACCAGTTACGCGTACCACATTATGGGTCGCGTGGAAACGGTCACGGAGGACCGCGATGCGACCGTCACGACAGATGACCTGCTGACGAGCACGTATGCGTACGACCTGCTGGGCAATCTGGATCGTATGGTGGCGGCCAACGGCATCATCAGTGACTACACTTATGACAGCCTCAATCGTCTCGACACTCAGACCGACTATCTGGACGACGGGACAGTCAACGGCACGTACGACGACGGCAGCGACACGCTGATCGCCAAATACGACTACACCGTGCGTAACGATGGCAAACGCACGGGGCTGAGTGAAGAGTTCGGCAACGGTGTTTCCAACGACTACACCTGGGAATACGACAACCTCGGACGTCTGGTCAGCGAAACCGTCGATTCCAGTGACAACACGATCGACGAAAAGACCACGTCCGACTACGACCTCACCGGCAACCGCACGCAGTTCACCCGAGACATCGGCAACGATGGCAGCGTTGAAGAAACGGTTGCCAATACGCACGATGCCAACGACCGGTTGCTTCAGGAAGTCTTTACGTCCGGTGCAGATACGAAGACCACTGCCTACGGCTACGATCACACGCAGCAAACGTCGAAGCTGGTCACGAATGCAGATAGCACGTCTACGTCGACTGCCTTCACGTACGACCTGCAGGGCCGAATGCTCACAGCAACGATCACCACAAAGGATGCACTGGGCACAGCAACCCGCATTGAGAAGAAGACGTACGACTACGACACGATGGGCATCCGCATCAGTGCGGTTCAGGAAATCGACACCGATGCCAACGGCACGTTCGATCAGACGAAGACCACCGAGTTCCTTGTCGATCACCACAACCACACTGGTTACCGGCAGGTTCTCAGAGAAACGCACTTTGTTGATGGCGTGAAGACAAAGACCGTTGATTACTCCTTCGGTCACGACGAACTCACTCAGACAACGCAGGCCTATTTGAATGGGTCGCCTGATGGAGCCTCCGTCACATTGGTCTTCGGCCACGACGGCCACGGCAGCGTCCGAGTCCTCACCGACATACTGACGTCGTCGATCGTGCAGACATTCATGTACGACGCCTACGGCCAGATGCTGGCGATCTTCAACGCAGCCGGAGCTGTGGTCAGCGGTGGCAATGGGGCTTACGCCGATACAGCTCTGGCCCAGACAATTCTGCTGTACAGCGGTAAGCAGTTCGATTCACGGATCGGTCAGCAATATCTGAGGGCAAGGTACTACGACGCCACCACAGGGACGTTCAACCGCCTCGACCCGTTCTTCGGATACCTCCACGATCCTCAGAGCTTCCACAAGTATCTGTATACGCAAGCGGACCCGATCCAAGGCACCGATCCAACAGGGCTAGTAAAGGACCGCGACCGTTGGCACGGCAAGTGCCACAAGTGGCCACCTGCAAGCGACAAACGCTGGCGCTGGCGCGTCAGTATTGGCGTACGCGACTAAGGTCTACACCGCATACGAGGCAATCCAAGTCGCGGTTGACACGGCGATGACCGTAGCTCAGGTCCTAAACGGTGATTGGCACGCAGTTGCGAAATCATTTCTCGATATCGACCTGAATTTTCAAGATCAACTGGAAGCGAAAGTTCGTGACATCGGCTTGGATGACCTGGTCACATTCATGGGTAAGCTCGACAAACACCATATCGGAATTCACCTTGGCAATGACGACCAAGCTGGAAGACGGAAAAACCGGCGCCGCTTCAAAATACCAACCAGTCGACTAAAGGTCGCGTTGCGTTGGCTTTCATCGTCGCTGGCGACAGTCTCCACGAAGAACAACTGGATTCAGGAAAAAATTGGGACGGACAAAAGGTGTCAGGGGACGGACAAAAGGTGACGGACAAAAGGTGTCAGGAACCTTTGTTTGGACGGACAAAAGGTGTCAGGGACGAGGAGTTGACCAAAAGGTGGTTGACCAAAAGGTGTCAGGAACCTATGTTTGACATGATGTTCTTCCGAAGTGATGATTGGGGCATGGGACGTCCAAAACGAGCGGCCACTGGTGGCCTGATCTATCATGTGCTGAACCGTGCCAACGCACGGATGACGATCTTCGAGAACGATGCCGACTTTGAGGCGTTCGAAACGGTGCTGTCCGAAGCTGTGGAACGTACGAAGATGCGGCTGCTAAGCTACTGCGTGATGCCCAATCACTGGCATCTGGTAGTCTGGCCGAAGAAGGACGGGCAGCTTTCGGAGTTTACCGGGTGGCTGACGCTCACCCACACGCAACGCTGGCACGCTCACCGGCACAGTGCCGGATCCGGCCACGTGTATCAGGGACGCTTCAAATCGTTTCCTGTGCAGAGTGATCAACATTTCTACACGGTCTGTCGTTACGTCGAGCGTAATCCGCTGCGGGCGAATCTCGTTTCATCGGCTGACCTGTGGCGTTGGAGCAGTGTGTATCGCTGGCGACACGGAACGGCGGCGGAGAAGAAGTTGCTGTCGGCGTGGCCGTTGCCGCGAAAGCCATCCTGGCTGAATCATGTGAATGAGCCGCTGACAGAACGGGAATACGAGGCGGTTAAACGTTGTGTTCAGCGGGGCCGCCCCTTTGGGGACGACAACTGGGCATCACGGAAGATCAAGTTGCTCGGCCTGCAGAGTACGGTCACTCCGCGCGGGCGCCCCCGAACTCAGTAAACGGTTCCTCACAAACACAGATCCTCACTCCTTTGATTCCCCCTTCACCCTTTGGCTGCCTCAGGAAGACGCATCTGGCTCAGCTGTCGAATTCGAAGCACGAGCAATCATGAACGGTTACTGCTCGAATTCCACGTCGCCAGGGCTGACTCTGTCTTCTTCGCCGGCACGGACGGCAAGCACAAAGACTTCATCGTTTCTTATGGTGAAGATGGCTCTGTAGCGGAGACGTGAACCAAGTCCGACCAGCTTGTCACGAATCTCATACGGAAAGAGATCGTTCTCAACAGATAGCCCGTAGCTTTCCGGAGACTCGGACAGCGTTTCGAGCTGATCGCGAACGGTCCAAAACCAGTCAGCCGCTTGTTGCGTGGAATAGCGAGCAGCCCACCAGCTGGCGTTGCGTTCGATGTCGGCTTCGGCTCGTGGAAGAATCGTAACGCGATAGTTCATTGTTGCCGTTGCGGCAGCTTCATCCGTGCTCGAATTCTTTCGAATGCTTCATCGAGCGGCACTCCCTGTCCGGCCTCCATCTGAGCAATGCCTTCAGCAATGGCATCGCGATCTTCCTGCTGACGCTGACGTCGCAGAGCCTCCATTGCCCGCCGGTGTAATCCTGCATCAGCCAGGATGTACACCTTCTGCGTGGCCTCGTCCCAAACTTCAACCCCTTCCGGGTGTTCGAGAAGTGCCTGACGTTGTTCTTTGGTGAGCTGATTGACCATGGGTAAATTCTACCACGCAACCTGTGAATCGTGGCCGTGAAATCCTGTGGAATTTTGGCAACGGACACATTTCATCCTGTGAAATCAGATAAAGAAGTGCCACCACAGATGCTCTGCTGACGTCCAGTTACACGTACGACCTGCTGGGGAAAATGAACCGCATGGTGGCGGCCAATGGCATCATCAGTGACTACACTTATGACAGCCTCAATCGTCTCGACAAATCCGTATCACTGCACAGAACCAGCAGCGTGGGTACGGAATACAGTCTCTCACACAGGTTAGAGTGATACCGGAACGAACGATCCGCAACTGAATCCCTCGGAGTTCACCCCGTGCAAAAGTTTTGGGAATTTTCCAACGATCGTGCGTTTATGAAGGGGCTATCGACTGCGTTGGAAGCAGTTGGTACTGCCGATCGGTGTGCCGAAGCTGACCGATTTTTCAGAATCTTGGGTCTGCAGATTCGTGTCCAAAACGGTGGGTTCATGTCCTACTTTGAGTCAGGCGATTTCGATGGTGTTTTGCAGGTACTCGATGATTTCAGGACGATCGGGGCTTCGAAATCCCATGCCGCCTTAGAAAAGGCAATCAGCCTCTTTCCTCCTGATATCGATGTAAGTTCCTCCAGCGATCGAGAGGCGTGCATCGACAAATGGCACGAGGAGGAGGATGAAACAGGTCGGCTTCCAATTTCAATTCGCATCGACGAAATCGGCATTGAGTGGGATGCAGCTCAGGAAGAAATCTACTCGGAGTATGCACGGGACGAACGTGCCAGCTTTCGTTGCCTGGAGGAAGAACCAAATTAGACCGCGTGTGATTACGAATCTGAGGCACGGTTCCGATGGCGATTCTCACAGTTGCCATCTTCAGAAAGCTAAGAGGCTGACAGAAAACCTGTGACAGCCATTGGTGTTCAATCTGATTGTGTCAGGCTCCGAATTATTTGTGGAGTTCCCTCCAGACTGATTGCGTTGGATAACTTTGCAGGTCCAGCAGGAAAATTCATTGCAACTTCACTGCAATGGAACATCGGTATTGCTGTCCTTACGGTGACCATCTTCTGCTTCGTGCGAGCCCAGTAGCGGAACTTCATCGCAAGCCGGTCAGTGGTTTTCTGTTGTGCTGCGGCGGCAATCTTAACTGTTGCGATCGGGGCAACGCTCGCAAATGAACGGCCGCCCAGGTTGCAGGGTCTGTGCTTTGCAGCACTCGTCGTTATTTCATTTGGTTCCCTCCCCCTCGCTGTCAGCTGGAATCGACACCGTTGACGGAAAGGGAAGTCACTTCTGAATCCTGAGGTGAATTTGGTCAGGAGACGGCTACTTCAAGCGATTCTCAATTCCCGCCGGCAGGCTCGGAGGTTGTATCAGTTCCGGCTGTACTGAGTTGCCCGTCGAACCAGTCGGCTAATGCCTGAACCTCTTCGTGGATTGTTAGCCAGGCATGTCCGCCACCTTTTTTGACGATCAACTCAGCCGAGACATTTGCCTTCTTGAGCTCGTTCAGCAGGAGCTCCGACTGTTGAAGCGGCACAGCGAGATCCTTATCACCGTGAATCAACAGGAAGGGCGGAGCGTTCTCCGTGACCTGTCGGGCAGGACATAACTGAATAAGTGAAGCCTTCAGTTGTTCGTCATCAAGGACTTCCCCGTTTCGCGGGGCAGCCAGGCCTCGCACGACACGAGACATTGAATCAAATGGCCTCTCGCCGTACTCCAGCAAATCGGTGGGCGGAAAGAAAACTCCGGCAGCCTGTACGCGTGTGTCGGGCTGCCCTTCGTCGGCATCATCCGGCCGGAGCGCAGCAAGGCTGGCGAGATGCCCTCCGGCCGAGGCACCGGTTAACCCGAGACGGGCGGGGTCGATTTGGTACTCGGCAGAATGCCGCTTGACCCAGCGGATACCAGTCTTCAAATTCGCGAGCATGTCGTGGCCATTGAAGCGGTTAATTGATCCGGGACGGATAGCAAAAACTGTATATCCCCGGCCGCAGAAGATATCGTAGAACTGTGCCTTCTTATGGTCGTTAATCTTTCCACGATCGGAGTGCCAGGCCCCACTCGCCACATCGACAATCGCCAGACCGTTCGCGTCGCCGGTCGGAGTAAACACGTCCATAATCAGCCCAACGCCAAACTCCTTTGAATCGTGATACACGATGTTCTCGTGCTGCTCGTACGGAAGATCACTACCGTACGAGCTGGACCCGAACAGCATGCCTACAACAGCAATGGCCACTGAAGAACAGGAGCGGAATATCACGATCAGTCTCCTCATAATCTCGCGGAATGAATTACGAACAATTGGATTATGGACAACGCGGAAATGATTCCAACCCCGAGTACGCAACAGCGATCTGTATTGGTGTAATCTGCGACAAATCAATTGGCGGCCGGTTGCCAGCCGACTCAGGGCGGAGCATCTTCACCGGACTGCCGACATTGTCAAACTGCATTCCATCGAAAGGTCCATTCGCCACGGTCGGCGGCATGCGAGTTTCAAATCGCTGCCAGGCCGCCAAACACCGAGTGGCGGATTTCTACGGACTCGCTTCCTGAAACAACTCCTACGATCCACGGAAGAATCTCATTACCCGATCAAATACAGGGCGACATATCTTCAATCTAAGAACCATCAGCCCGCAGTCGAGTGAATTCATGTCAGATGACCCGGATTACCTTAATCCTCGTATTCCTCCGGACCTCAGGCGGGTCACGATCCCAGTCGTCGACGCGACGAATGAGAATCTGGAGGGCTTCGGCTGTCTTGTAGCTGATCCGGATGACTTCGACATTGAGATCGTCCGCTGGCCGGCTCAGGGTTGGAGACCGGTTGACTCTGACAGTGGCGATGAAGGCGGTACAACGGAAGGCGTCTTCATCAGCGAATGGAAGGGCGATGTGCTGTATGGCCGGAATGCTGCCGTCGGTGGGCACTACGTTTTGGGCTACGGTGTCGAGCCGGTAGATGCAGATGAATCGCATGCGCGCGATCCGGAATCAATTCTCATCTGGCATGCCAACTATCATCCGGACGGCGGTCAGTTGTTCTTCCCGGAGGTCAAGCAGCCGTTCCTGTCGCCGCTCGCCAAACCGGGTGACGATGTGACTCCGGAAGACTTCATTTGTTTCCGGTTCAGCGGTAACGAAGGTCTCTACATTCACCCCAACGTCTGGCATGAAGGCATCTTCGCGGTTCGCGGTGCACATCGATGCTACGACAGACAGGGAGCCGTGCATGCTCGCGTGTCAGTTCACTTCCCGAAGGAGTTCGACTGCCTGCTGGAAGTAAAACTGTGACAGTCCGACTCGGTCGCTCGCCTATTCATCAGTGGAGTGCAATGACGTCATTCGTCACATCCAGTCGAAGTGACTTTGAGAAGTGGTAAACATCAACGTCGTCATTGATCCGTGTCGGAACTCGGACCAGAACCTCAATCCATTCACGCACATTGAATGCCGTGAAGGCGAGTTCCAGCTGAGTCAACATGTCGTCCGGTTCGCAGGTGAGATCGGGAAACAGGACCGGCCCGGTGTCCGTTTGGTAGATGTTGTCTCGCTCGTTGGCGTTCATCGTACGAACGGGGTATTCGATTGAGGCCTCGTAGCGATCGTTCTCAATCGTCGTCACAGCATTCAGCCGAGTATTGTTGAGTGTCGCCTGCACGATATCAGACTGAGTCTCCAGGTGTGTTCCCTCGGTTTCCACGACATCGATCCGAACATCGTCAAATGCGTCCGCGATCAGTCCGGACTGGCGTTCAGACTGAGTGCCACTACCGGGAGGATACAGTTCCACTCCTTCGCCCGCTTGAGCGTAGGTCTTCAGGTTCAAAAAACCATCGTCAGAAAAAATCGGAATGAAATCGGCGTTCGGTTCCGTCCAGATGTCGCGAGCGACGCCAACTCGCTCGGTTTTGCAATTCGCTCCCAGCACAAAAGACTGCACTTGCTGTGTCGCCTTCTCTGTGACCTTCAGACGGCATTCAATCTGGATGCGCGCGTTGTTGAGCGTATAAGGAGGCTTGTGGCTGGCTGTTTGAGGAGGCTTGGCATTGGTATCGATGCGGAACGTGAGAAACGATCCTGCGAAATCAATAGTCGTCATCGGGGGTGCTTCGATTGGAACGAGTGTCTGGGCGAACGGACAGGCGGCCAGTATGCTGTTCTGATCCGCCTCAGCAAGCTGCTGCTTTGTGTTTCTCGTTGGATTGGTACACCGTCATGACTCAACCTTCATCGTTTGCCGACTTTCAATTTGGCATCTACCAGCGTGGCCTCGCCGGAGAAAAGCCACGCCTGCCGCTACGAATTGAAGACCTGGAAGAGCTGGCCAAATCCAGGCTGACAGACGGAGCCTACGGATACATCGCTGGCGCTGCAGGTTCCGAAATCAGCATGCGAACCAACCCGCAGGCACTTGATCGCTGGCGCATTGTTCCGCGGATGATGTGCGACGTTGCCGAACGAGACCTCAGCGTTGAACTGTTCGGCACAACCCTGCCGGCCCCACTGGTGATGGCTCCGATCGGAGTCCAGTCGCTCGCTCATCCCGATGGCGAACTGGAAACAGCACGCGGTGTCAAGGAGCTGGGGATTCCACTTTGCTATTCGTCTGCATCGACGCAATCCCCCGAAGATGTTGCAGAAGTCGCCGGAGACTGTCCCAAATGGTTTCAATTGTACTGGCCTCGAGACCGGGAGATCACCCGGAGCTTCGTTCAGCGCGCTGAAGCGGCAGGATATTCCGCGCTGGTCGTGACGCTGGATACACGCATGCTGGCCTGGCGGGAACGTGATTTGAATCTGGCCTTTCTTCCATTCCTGAAAGGCCAAGGAATCGGATTGTATCTATCGGATCCGGTCTTCCGCAGTCGCCTCCAGAAACCTCCGGAAGAAGACATGGAAACCGCCATCATGACATGGGCCGGAGGATTCTCCGACCTCAGCCATACCTGGGACGACATCGCGTACCTCAAGGAATGCACATCCCTGCCAATTGTGCTGAAAGGGATTCTTCACCCGGAAGATGCACGGCTGGCCGTTCAACACGGAGCCGACGGCATCATCGTGTCGAACCATGGAGGACGTCAGGTGGATGGCAGCATCGGAGCACTCGATGCACTGCCAGCAGTTGTCGAGGCCGTCGCCGATAAGGTTCCAATTCTGTTCGACAGCGGAATTCGTCGCGGCGCGGATGTGTTTAAGACTCTCGCATTGGGAGCGAAAGCAGTCCTTATTGGCCGTCCCTTTATGTGGGGGCTGGCCGTCGATGGAGCTGACGGAGTCCGCGAAGTGATGCAGCGCATTCTGGCCGACTTTGATATCACGATGACGTTGTGCGGCTGCCGAGAACTCAGTGAGGTAAATTCTGACATGCTGGTGCGGGCGCCAGGCTAAGCCGAGTCGGCATCCGCAGTACGAGCGCCTGTTGGCTGTCGTGTTCCGGCGATGCGTGTGCCACTGGCTTTGCCAGTGCAATTGAACGACACTGGCAAAGCCAGTGCCACACAAGTTGACCTGGACGCGTGCTACGGATTCGGCACAAACACCACGCCCCCAATGACTGCCAGCAACCCGACGACACCCATGATCGTCAGCAGTGGGGAAACAAACTTCAGTCCCTCGGTTTCCTTCATGCCTGACATTCGCGTCACGATCCAGAACCCACTGTCATTCATCCATGAAATCGGTTTCGAACCACATCCAATGGCAAGTGCCAGATAGAGTGGAGCCACGTTGGCAACTCCAGAGTGAGCCAGAGGCCCAAAGATTCCTGCAGATGTCATCATGGCGACAGTGGCGGATCCCTGAGCCGTACGAATGCTGGCAGTAATCAGAAACGCTGCCACGACAAAGATGATGGGTGACGTCCCGGGAATCTGGTCCAGCATACTGGCAACGTTGGTCTGAAACAGAAGCTGTCCGAAGGCACCTCCCGCGCAGGTAATCAGCAGAATGGATCCCGCACTGCCAACGGCCGATTGCATGGCTTCTGCCATGACACTCTTCGTTGGCCGAGCACTCCAGACATACAGGGCAAGTGCGACGCCAGCTGAAATCAACAAGGCCGTGTTCTTGTTGCTGAGTGCGACGAGAAACAGATGATTCAGGTTGAACAGTGGAGGCAAAGAAATCAGCAGAAGCGGCAAGGCTATTGGCAGAATGGCCAGGGCAAGTGGAGGGAGTTCTTCTTCCGACTTCTGAGCCGTCGATTCAAGCGTTTCAGCATCTTCCTGCGGTAGTTCCAGATTGAAGAAATGATTCATCAAGCCAGCCCATAGCAGGCCTCCTGCGGCGGCGAACAATCCAACGATCACACCGCCAGCAATCATCTTCGATACTTCGACGTTGAGCATCTCGGCGACGGCAAGTGGGCCGGGCGTTGGAGGCACCAGCGAATGAGCCATGGTGGCTCCGGCGACAATCGCCATTACGTACAGCAAATAGTTGGCACCGGTTTGCATGCGCAGCGTCTTGGCGATGGGAATCATCAGATAGAAGACGGTGTCAAAGAAGACAGGGATTCCCAGAACGAAACTGCTGGCAGTGAGCGCGGCCGGTGCAAGACGCTGTCCGACGAGGCTGAGTGCGGTGCGGACAATGCGTTCGGCGGCTCCGCTGTCGAGCAAACAACGGCCGATGAGTGACGCACAGACGATAATGATTGCCAGCTTGCCAAAGTAGACGCCCATCGAATCCGTCACGCGTTTTAACGTGGTGTGATTTGTATGAATCGTCGAGAGTTCAATGTGGCGATGTGTTGCGACAAGATCTCCAACAGCAACATCGTCAAACGAATCACTGTAAGTTGGAATCAGGTTTGTTCCTTCCAGAGCAGCGCGCGCCTTCCCTGTAATGATGGACTGATCTTCGGACACACCGGGAAGCTGAGGCGCGATCGTCAGCGGATCATCGGCGCGAAGTCTTCCGCCGGAGAAACGTACTGCGTCCCCGTCCACATCGGTAATTCGCCCGGCGTTCTGGCTGAGAAACGCCTCAAATCGATTCTCACGCGGCGTCAGTACGCCAACCAGAATTGCCGCAAGTGTCAGCGCAAGAAAAGCGGGAAGCCGCAGAAACACAATCCCCGCGATGACGACAACAAGGCCAGCAGCAAGGATCAGAAGAATGTGCATACGATGAACCCAAGGCAGGAATAGAAGCCAAACAGTATGGCAGGTTCACACTGGTTCACAACGGCACGATTCCGGTAGTTTTGCTGTCGGTAACGAGTACCGCAGAGCAGCAGGAGTCGTATGGTGCCGAATCTCGGATCCAGTACCTCATGTGCCTTCGGCACACCGGTTCAAGAACCAGTGCTACCCGATATAATCCGAAGATAATGACAGATCGCAGAATCATTGACGACGAGCTCTTTTCCCACTTCGTCACGTTTGGTGTGGATCGTCGGCGTCGGCTCCTCGACCTTGATCCACCGAAACGAATCCTGCTCGCTGTACTGACCGAACAACTTGAGCTGCAGAACGCACGTTGTGCTGGCTTTGTTGTGATGCCTGACCATGTGCATTTGCTGGTCTGGTTTCCGAAAACCCGGCAACTAAGCACATTCATGCATGGGTTAAAGCGAAAGTCGAGTTTCCACCTTAGACGGTGGTATCGTGAGAACGCGCCCGAGTACTTCAATAGCTTTGAGGAGGGCAGGCGATTCTGGAGTCCAAAGTACTACAGCTTCGAAGTGTTCAGCGATCAAAAGATGGAAGAGAAGATTGCGTACATGCACCTGAACCCTGTTCGAGCGGGATTGGTGACACGAGCAGTCGAATGGCGTTGGAGTTCTGCTCGGAAGTACATCCTGAACAAGACTGTTGGTGTCCCGATTGAGCCACCACCAACATAGGTCGGGTGATTGAGGGGTAGCACCGGTTTTTAAACCGGTGCCGCGGAGCGGCAGAAATCCCTTCTTGTTGCCGCTTCCTGTGCCTGCGGCACGCCGGATCGAGAACTGGTGATACGCATGTAGGCTACTCAGTCGTTCCGGTTCGCGAAACTACGTGGTTGTGTGTGCCTGGTGCGCTTCCTACGATGGGGTGATCCCGCCAGAATACTCACCCAGTGATTCTCCTTCCATGATTGCAAATCGCAGAGAGTTTCTCTCGACTGTGTCTTCAACAGCCGCATCGCTTGCGGTTGCTCCTGCACTGTTCGCTGCTGAACCTTCCAAAGGATCTCCAATGTCAACCGGTGTTCGCTACTGCTTTAACACGAGTACGGTTCGTGGCCAGGAATTGTCGGTCGTCGAACAAATTGATCTGGTGGCCGCTGCGGGATATTCCGGAATTGAACCGTGGATCGGCGACCTCGTGAAGTACCGAGACGCCGGAGGCAGCCTGTCGGATCTGAGGAAGCGCCTGAACGACAATGGGCTGACGGTGGAAAGTGCGATTGGATTCGCCAACTGGATTGTTGACGACGATCAGAAACGTAAGGAAGGCCTTGAAGTCGCCAAACACGACATGGACCTGCTGGCCGAAATCGGTGGCCTGCGGATGGCGGCTCCTCCTGTGGGGGCTCAAAACGGTCCGGTCCTGGACCTGTTCGACATCATCGATCGATACAAGGCACTCCTTGCGGTCGGTGATGAAACCGGCGTGGTGCCTCAACTGGAAGTCTGGGGCTTCAGCACAAACCTGCATCGGTTGGGGCATTCCGTGGCGGTCTGCGTCGAAGCCAATCATCCGAAAGCCTGTCTGCTGCCGGATGTCTATCATCTCTTCCGAGGCGGTTCCGATTTCGGAGGACTCGACCTGCTGTCGGATGATGCGATCCAGGTCTTTCACGTGAATGACTATCCCGCGTCTCCTCCACGAGCAGAACTGAACGATAGCGATCGTGTCTATCCGGGAGACGGCGTAGCTCCTCTGAATCAGATTCTGCAGTCGATTGCAGGCAATGGCCGCAGCGTCGCGCTGTCCCTGGAACTCTTCAACCGCGACTATTGGGCTCAGGACGCCCTGGAAGTTGCTAAAACCGGTTTGCGAAAGATGCAGGACGCTGTTGCTGCGGCTGGCTTGTCGTAGCAAGTTATCTTCAGGCCGTCCGACCGCTCTTTCTAAGAGGTCACGATGTGAGAAGTCTATGTTTGTTCGATGCATGACGTATTGCCTGTACCTGACATGCAGCGCGGTTGTGTCAACGACGGCATCAGCGGCTGAGTCTCAGGAAAAGCCAAACATTCTGATGATCGCTATCGATGACCAGAATGACTGGATTGGTTGTCTGGGCGGGCATCCTCAGATTCAAACTCCAAACATCGACGGTCTCGCCAAACGAGGGACCGTATTCCTGAACGCTCACTGCCAGTCGCCGCTGTGCAATCCATCTCGCACCAGCCTGATGACCGGTCGACGGCCTTCCACCACGGGCGTTTATGGTCTGGCTCCGTGGTTTCGACAGGTCGAGCCGCTCCAGGATCTGGTCACGTTGCCGCAACACCTTCGAGAACACGGATGGAAGACGCTGTCTGCTGGAAAGATCTACCACGGCCGATACGGACGAAAGGACGGAACCAGAGAATTCGACGTGTGGGGACCTCCAACCACAGTTGGCCCTCGCCCGGAACAAAAACTCATCACCACGCCGAATCCACATCCCCTCGTCGACTGGGGTACCTTTCCTCATGAAGACAAGGACAAAGGCGACTACATCGTTGCCAACTGGGCCGTCGAACAACTGAAGAAGAAGCATGACAAACCGTTCTTCCTCTCTGCCGGCTTCTTTCTTCCTCACGTGCCGTGTTATGCGACGAGCAAGTGGTTCGATCTGTACCCTGAAGACAGTCTCCAGCTGCCACCTTTTCTGGAAGGTGATCGCGACGACACGCCACGATATTCATGGTATCTCCACTGGCAACTGCCGGAACCTCGACATGATTTTCTGGTGGAAGCCGACGAGTGGAAAAATCTGGTAAGGTCGTACCTGGCGTGTACGAGTTTCGTGGACAGTCAGGTTGGCCGGATACTGGAGACGCTCGACGAGAGTCCGTACGCGGACAACACGATCGTCGTGCTGTGGTCCGATCATGGCTGGCACCTGGGCGAAAAGCGAATCACAGGAAAGAACACGCTGTGGGATCGTTCAACACGTGTGCCTTTGATCTTCGCCGGTCCTGGCGTCGCAACTGATGGTCGCTGTGAAGAACCTGCTGAGCTGCTGGATATCTACCCGACGCTGGCGGATCTGTGTGGCATTTCTCTGCCGCTACATCTCGAAGGCCACAGCCTGGTTCCACAACTGAAGGACGCTTCCAGCCCTCGCCCCTGGCCGGCAATTACGACTCACAATGCGGACAATCACGGCATTCGCAGTCGAGACTGGAGATTCATACAGTACGCCGACGGGTCGGAAGAACTTTACGACATGCGAAGCGACCCCAACGAATGGAAGAACCTGGCCGGGGATCCGAATATGGAGAACGTACTACAGGATCATCGCCGCTGGCTACCCTCCAGTGTGCCGCCGGTCCCAGGGAGCGCTCACCGAATCCTCACACGCAACGATGACGGAACAGTCGTGTGGGAAGGAAGACGGGTCAGTACGGAAGACCCAATCCCGGAACTCACGAAATAGCGTACCAGTGATTTCAACATGAACCTCAGTCGCCCCATCAGAATCGCCCTCAATTGCGTTACCTTGGCCGTGTGTTTTGCTGCCATGGGGACTCATTTCTGTGTTGCCGACCACGGGTGGCCAAATCGCTTTGGCCCATCCAGTGACAGCCTCGTTCCTGCAACAGACGCCACAGAAATTCCAACAACATGGAACGAAACAACAAGCAACAACGTGCTATGGAAGAAGGAGCTTGAAGGGCATGGTCACGCGACTCCGTTGATACGCAACGGCAGAGTATGGCTTACTTCGGCGACGGTGGACGGCAAGCGTCAGTATCTTGACTGCTTCAATGTCGAAACCGGACAGCAGCTCCATCATCGACTTGTGTTCGAAAACCCCAATCCGGAACCGTTGGGAAACGACACGAATAACTATGCCGCTCCGACGGGTGTCCTGACTGATGACTCCATTTTCGTTCACTTCGGATCCTATGGCACCGCTCGGATAGATCTGTCGACGCTGGAAACCGTGTGGGAGCGGCGTGATATCGAATGTCGACACTTTCGTGGTCCTGGTTCGTCGCCCGTGTTACACAACGGCAGGTTGGTTCTCACATTCGACGGAATTGATGTGCAGTTTGTGACAGCGCTGGATGCCGAAACTGGCGAAACTGTATGGCGAACCGATCGGACCACGGACTACGGCGACCTGAACGAGGACGGAAAGCCAATTCGTGACGGCGATCTTCGAAAGGCCTACAGCACGCCGGGAATCGCAAATGTTGGAGGCCGGACGCAGGTGATATCCTGTGGAGCCAACGCCGCTTTCGCCTACGACTTTCGAACGGGCAGGGAAATCTGGACGATTCGACACCACGGTCGAAATGCTGCAGCACCACCTGCGTTCTTCGAAGGCCTGGCAATCCTGAATACGGGTGCAACAAACGCGAGCCTGGTAGGAATCAAGCTCAACGAATCGACACAGGGCGACGTTACTGAGAGTCACATTGCGTGGAATCGTGATAAAGCGAATTCTCGGATGGCAGCTCCCGTGCTGTACAATGGCCGAGTCTTCATGGTGACTCATGCGGGTGTCGGAGTCTGCGTTGATGCCGCGTCCGGTAAGGAACTCAGAAAGATTCGGCTCGGCGGCACATTCATATCGACGCCGATCATCGCCAACGGTCTGTTGTATGCTGCCAACGACGACGCCACGGTCTTCGTGATGCGTGCTGATGAGTCGATGGAGATCATCGCGAAGAACAAACTCACTGAAGGAATGCGCGCCTCACTGGCCGCCGCAGGCGGACGACTCTACCTGCGAACATCAAAGCACCTGTACTGTATCGGAGCGAACAGGTAGCTGACGCTGTTCCTGTCGAACATTCAACAACACATTCGGATTCAAGAACTATGTTGCGATACTCAGTTGGCCTGTTGCTGATCGTATGTCTGTGCTTCCCAACAGCTTCCGCCAGCGAACCCGAATTCCCGGTGGGGAAATGGGTTCCATTATTCAACGGCAGGGATCTCACCGGCTGGACACCCAAGATTCGAGGGTACAAGTTCGGCGAGAACTTTGGTAACACGTTTCGCGTCGAAGACGGTATGATTAAGGTGCGCTACGACGAGTACGATGAGTTTGACCGACGCTTTGGCCATCTGTTCTATGAAAAGGAGTTTTCGCACTATCGCCTTCGAGCCGAGTATCGCTTCGTCGGGGAACAGATCGAAGGTGGGCCAGGCTGGGCAATTCGAAACAGCGGATTGATGCTGCACGGTCAGGATCCGTCCACGATGACGCTTGACCAGGAATTCCCGGTTTCCATTGAAGTGCAGTTGCTCGCCGGGGATGGCGACAAGGATCGCACAACTTCCAATCTGTGTACGCCCGGCACGAACGTCGTCATGAATGACAAACTGTTTCGGCCTCACTGCAGGAGTTCTTCGTCCGAAACCCATCACCTTGACGAATGGGTCACCGCAGAAGTCGAAGTTCGAGGCAGCGAAGTCATCCGGCACATTCTGGACGGTGGAGTGGTCCTGGAGTACACCGAACCGCAACTCGATCCGAAAGACGAAGATGCTCAGCGATTGATCTCAGGCGACAATTTGCTTCTGGAAAAAGGCACAATTTCACTCCAGTCGGAAAGTCATCCTTGCGAATTCCGTAAGGTGGAAATCATGGTACTGGAAGCCAATTGAATCCAGACGTTTGTCGCGTCACACACGTTTATCTCACTGCTTTGTTTGGAAAATGGTCCATGCGTTCTGCCCTTCTGCTTAGTGTCGTCGTTGTTGCTCCGTTTTTCTCCGCGTCTGGTGCTGATGACATCGTCCACCAGCGCGTTTTCGGAACGGAATTGCCAAACCGATACAAACATCCGGCAACGTTCGATGAACTCGACAACGGTGATCTGTATCTCGTCTACTATGGCGGAACCGGAGAATACGGCGAAGACACAGCTGTCTGGGGATCGCGGCTGGTGAAAGGCACGTCCGAATGGACCGAACCCGTGGCCATCGCCGATACACCGGATCGATCAGAAGGCAATGGCGTCATCTGGCAGGGACCGGACGGAATCGTGTGGTTGTTCTACCTGACTCGATACGGCGAAACGTGGTCAACATCACGCATCAAATACAAGATCTCAAAGGATGGCGCGAAGACCTGGTCTGACCCCGCCATGCTGGCATTCGACCAGGGAATGATGGTGCGTTCCCGCCCGATCGTACTGAACGACGGGGACTATCTGCTGCCAATCTATCATGAAACCGGTCACGACCGCGAAATCGTCGGACACCACACGTCGTCGTTGTTTCTTCGCCGCGATCACGAGACGGGCGAGTGGACCGAGACTAACCACGTCTATTCTCGCATCGGCAATCTCCAGCCGGCTCCTGTGCAGATCACCGATGACTACCTGGTAGCATACTGCCGTCGAGGCGGTGGATATGGCCCGATGAAGGACGGGTTCATCGTGCGAACAGAGTCACGAGACGGCGGGAAGACGTGGAGTCCCGGCGAGGACACTGAATTCCCGAATCCGAACTCCGCCGTCGACATGATTCGGCTGAAGAATGGACATCTGGTCATGGTCTACAACGACAATAACGAAGGTGAACGCATGCCTCTGACCGTCGCCATTTCCACCGACGGTGAGAAGACCTGGCCTCACCGGCGAAACGTCGTCAACAAGCCGGGCGACACGGCTGCCTATCCAAACCTGAAACAGACGGCGGACGGAAAGATCCACATCATCTACACGTCGGAAGGCCGGACAGTCGTCAATCATCTGACGTTCGATGAAAGTGCGATTCTCGGCCACAAAGAATAAGTCAGTTAGGGCGATGCAATTGGGGCGTCATTCACGGCACTCGCTGCGGGCGCCGAATACGGGCGGACTTTCACAAAACCACTGATGCCCACGATCAGCATGGACAGCAGCAGCGTCACGCCCAGCCATTTGCGGGCGTTGTCGCGAATCTTCTGAGTCCCCGGTTTACTGCCCACCAGTATGGATGCCAGTGCGAAGACAACCAGAGCCAGAAGTATCTTCACTCCCACCAATGAGTGATACAGAGGATCACCTTTGTGTTTCGGCATCGCCAGCATGAAGTTGTAGAACCCGCTGACAAGGAAGATCAGAATGCCGGGATGGACGAACTTCTTCCAGCGATTGCGTAGTCGATCGTGCAGATCGGCGTTGTCTGTTCCCAAAACCGGTTGCACGACCAGCCAGACAAACGAGCTGCCTCCGACAAGAACAATGGCGCAAGTGATGTGAGCCCAGCGAGAGAGTATGGGAAGAATGAGTTCAGTGTCCATAATGATTCAGTTTCGTACAGGAGTTGAAGATGCGTAGCAGCAAACTTTGTGCGAGGCGTTAGAGCTGATCAATGTTCCGGAACTTCCGGCAAATCCGTATCACCGTGAATGAAGGTTTCGCCTTTGTAACGCATTGCAAAGACGATGTAGCCGGCGGCAGCCACGAGCATGGCACCGGCGAATGCGTAGTAGTAAGTCGGACCGTCCAGGAACGTCTGCCCGTTTTCATCTCGGGTGAGATCCATCACGGTGTTGACGCCGGAAACGTAGATGTTTCCCAGTGAGACGCCCAGGAAGAAGATGCCCATGACGAAGCTTTTCATGCGTGGTGGACTTTGAGTGTAGGCAAACTCCAGACAGACGATGGACACCAGGATTTCCGCTGAGGTCAGCACAAGATATGCCAGAAACTGCCAGCCGATGTTCGGCATGACGTCTGTATATTCTGCAATCCGTGTTTGCTCCCAACCCATGGCTTTGGCACACCGCACAACATCACGCAGCTTTGCCGGCTGCTTCAGTTGTGGTTTCACCGACTGCCACAGCTGAGTTAGATTTGCATCTCCATCGCTTGTTTGTGTTTCATCGAGTGTGACGCCACTGATGTCAGCAATTGTGAGCACCGCGTTCAGCGATTCCGGTCCCGCGTCCGATTCGATCAACTCGTTCCACATTTCTGCGGCAGGGCCGTCCTGACGTTTCTCTATCGACTCTTCAATCAGGCCGGATAGTCCGAAGGCAGCTGCTGTCAGTATGAGTCCAGCGCCGATCTTGCGCAGCGGAGTCGGTTCAACCAGCCTCCCAGCCGCCGGGTAGACGACATAGGTGAACACAGGAATGAGCGTCAGGATCAGCACGGGGTTCACGACCTGTACCTGGCTTTCCAGCCACTCAATGCCCAGGAAGTTGCGGTTCATACTTTCGGCCTGAAGCACCCATGCCGAACCTGTCTGATCGAAAATCGCCCAGAACAGCGGAACGAAGACCAAAAACAGAGGTGTAAGATTCTTAATAGCCGTTAATCCTGCGGGGCTGAGCGTTTCTTCTTTGAAATGCTGCCATCCGCTGGGTGGCACATGAATAAAGTTGTTTCTTCCGACCCAGAACAGGAACGTCGCGATCGCCATGAGAATTCCTGGCAGTCCGAAGGCGGCCCACGGTCCGAACTTGACCAACAGGATTGGCGTCAGGAATGTGCTGGCGGCAGCACCCAGATTGATTGAAAAGTAGAACCAGTTGAAGATCCTGCTGAGCAGGTGTTTGTTGGAAGGCCCAAACTGGTCTCCCACATGAGCAGATACACAAGGCTTGATTCCGCCGGCACCGACGGCAATCAGAATCAGTCCGGCATACAGAAACGGTCTCATTCCCCATGAACCGATCACCGGTCCGAGATCCATCAGCGCCAGTGCTCCGTGTCCCAGACAGTACATCAGGCTAATCAGCAGAATGGTGCGGTACTTGCCCCACAGGACGTCTGAAACGATGGCTCCCATCAGCGGAAAGAAATACGCGCCGGCGGTGAAGAGGTGATAAACCGTCTTGGCTTCTTCGTCCGTCATCGAATCCGGCGCACCGGCTGCGTCGAGCAGATGCTTGGTCATGAAGACAGTGAGGATGGACTTCATCCCATAGAAGCTGAATCGCTCGGCCAGTTCGTTGCCGATGATGTACGGGATGCCGGGCGGCATGCCTTCGATGTCATCTGGCTTGTCGCGGTATTCTGCCATGAATCTTCACCCACTGATTGCTGGTATCGTGCAACGAAACGCCGCCTGCAACGACCGAAGGCTATTAGAGCGGCCACGAATCGCCAAATGAGTCACGTTGGAATTGAGTCAGTTGCTGGATTCCGTCCTGCCCCAGATTCAACAGCTGTTGCAGTGTATCACTGTCGAATGGTTCGCCTTCCGCCGTGCCCTGAACCTCAATGAATTTGCCACTGCCCGTCATGATGACGTTCATGTCGACATCGGCACTGCTGTCTTCCACGTAGTCCAGGTCCAGAACCGATTCGCCGTTGACGACTCCGACGCTCACCGCCGCGATGCTGTCTTTCAAGATCGGGCGTTCCGATTCAATCGACAGAATCACGTCGCACAAAGCAATGAAACCGCCGGTTGTGCTGAGCGTCCTGGTTCCGCCATCTGCCTGAAGCACGTCGCAGTCAATCACGACGGTGTGTTCGCCAAGTGCCTCGAAGTCCACGGCGGCGCGCAGACTGCGGCCAATCAGCCGTTGAATCTCGGTCGTACGACCATCGACTTTTTTGCGGTCACGTTGCTTGCGAGGTGATGTACTGCCGGGAAGCATGTTGTATTCAGCGGTGACCCAGCCGAGTACGGGAGAGTCTTCATCACGAGGCCGACGCCAGGGCGGGACTGAATTCTCCAGGCTGGCGGTGCAAAGCACCATGGTGTCTCCAGCCTGAATCAGAACACTGGCTGCTGACGTCTTGGTGAAGTTGCGCTGGATGCTAATCGTGCGCAGTTCACTGACTGCGCGTCCGTCATGTCGTGCCATGGAAAGGAATGCCTTACGTCGAAAAAAATGAATCCCGGATGTGGCTGTCAGGATGCCAGTTTTTCCATGGCCCCTCGAACGAGCGGCCCCATCTTGGGAGGATCCGCTTCAAACCACACGTCCAGTCCTTCGGCTCGCAGTGCCTCCGAGCAGGTTGGACCAATGGATGCCACAGGAGGAACGCACTGTAGCCATTTCTCTGCAAGATTCAGCCGACCGGCAATCTCCAGCACATGCCTCACCTGCTGGGCGCTGGTGAACAACAGCAGATCGGCCCCTCCTTTGATGGTTGTCTGAATGGCTTTCTGCAGGGGTTCGACATCATCCGGCAACGCCCAGCGATACACCGGGATCGGCAGGATTGATGCGCCGCGCTGACGCAGAGCTTCCTCCAGATCCGGACTGGGGATGCCGTACTCCTGAATCGCAACGGTGCGGCCTTTCAGTGTCAAATCCGATTCGTCCAGCGCCGTAATGATCTCATCCGACGTGTTTGGCACCGCCGCACGGACGGTAGCTTCCAGTCCCAGACGATGCAGAACGGCCGTTGGTTTGGGGCCCCGAACCACAATCGGCATCTGAGCCATCCGTTCCAGAAGACGTTGTTCGAGTGCCGCTGTCCTGGCCAGTTCCAGCATCGCCGTTGTTCCGACACCCGTGAGCAGAATGAGGATATCGGCTTTGCCGTTTGCTACCTGAGAGATCGCCCTCAGGCCGTCCGGGTTGTCGGCAAGCGGGATTTCTTTCATCGACGGTGCCGTCAAAGCCGTGCCGCCGTATCGTTCAATCAGAGCCCGCATGTCGTCCGCTCGACGACTTTCAAAACTGCAAACAACAGGTGAATTCAACATAGGATTCAATCTGATCCGTCCGGCGCTACCAGGTGTGCTCGACATGTTGACGCCGATGATCGCGACCGCGACACGAACGTCAACGCTTCGGTTTTCGGGCGGACAGTTCTATTGGGGAGGAGTGGGAGAACAGCAAATTCGCCTGACTGCTCGCGCGAAGTAGTCGACTGTGCCGACATCATCAATCGATGTGACGATGCTGAAATTCTGTCGATGAGACCGAGCGGGCCGGCGGTCAACGACCGTCATGCCCTGAGTCAGTTCGCCTGTTGTTTCAACATCCACCACCGCTCCTTCCAGCTGAAACGCTTCCGCTCGAACGGCCACCGCGAGGGCGGCCACGCCGTGCAGCGGGATTCCTTCGGTTGCGGTAAACCGGCGGTGTCCGCGAATGGCGAATTCCAGCAGATTCGTCGCGAAGTCACTGACTTCTGACGGATGGAAGAAACTGCACATCACGTCGACATCTTCGAAACTCAATTTTGGTGATACACTGACATCCAGCGGCACCAGAACCTTCTGCATCGGAAGCTGGCACAACGTGCGAGCAGCAGCCACATCAGCCCAGATGTTGAATTCAGCAGATGCCGTGACATCGCCTCCCGCCTGAACACTGCCTCCGAGTGCAACAACGCTGTGAAGGGTCTCGGAAAGCTGAGGGTCCAGGTCGGCCGCCAGTGCCAGGTTGGACAGCGGACCCAGCGTGAGCAGACAGACTTCGCCCGGATGTTCGCGAGCGATATCGACGATCAGCCGAGCGGACTCACGCCGGTTGTGCAGGTCGGCGGATTTGATGTCGACCGTCCCCAGCCCCTTGTCACCGTTGAGCTGCTTCCACGCCTGAGTGATCTCCGGCAGTGCGTCGTTGATCGCTGCCGGACGACTGCACTGGCCAATTCGAGGATGACGCACGGGATCGATGAGATCCACGATGTAGTGAAGATTGCGAGTCGCCTGGGCTCCGGAAACAGCGCCCCCGGTTGCCGTGACCGCCAGAAGCTCGACAGAAGGATCCGCCATCGCTGTCAGAATCGCCAGCGCATCCGCGATTCCCGGATCTGCATCAATAATCAGTTTCTGAGCCAATGAACCGTTACCTCGCCACCCGAATTGCCGTGCGTTTGCTCGTATGAACATGTTCAGCAACATTACTATATCAGTTTTGATCAGACTTCGTCAGCGAACACCCTGCATGAGTGATTCACGAATCGTGGGGCGACAAGACGCACCAGCGGACTGACGTCGCGCTGCTCGCCTGAGATGGTGGAAGAAAGTACTCACGAACACTTCGGCCCCACACCAACAGGCCCACACCAACAGGCCCGCATCAACAGGCCCGCATCAACAGGCCCGCATCAAACGTGACAGAATCGGACAGCGCCGGTAGACTTCTGTGGTGGAATCTTCAACACCAGAGCGTCAGCTGCCCCGCAGGAAGAACTAATGCGTCAGCGTCTGACAGCCGTTTTGTGCATTGTGTCTATCGGCATTGCTGCAGTTGTCGTCTGGCGATGGCCGGATCTTGTGTCGATGTATCACTCATATCAGATGGCACGGGCTCGCGCAAATGTCTTTGGCGAACCAACCCAAACCGGTAGTCTGGGGATGCAAACGTTTGATGAAGATGCCTGGGCCACATATGAAAATCATCGCAGTCGACTCATCGAACTCGGAGAGATTGTCGAAATCGCGTATGTTTTTCGCCATGTTGAGTATCCCACTCCCCAGGCCAGCCATTTTTTCCGTGTGTTACAGGAGGACGACACGCACCCGGAGTTCATCGATTGGATTTCTGATCAGAACACTGAAGTTGTTGCGCCAATGAATCTGACGGTGTGGTGTAAGCCAGCGAATGGACAGGAATGGCGGCAGTACTTCGAAGAACGTGATGTGTCAGACTATGACACTCGCCTTATGAACTCTGAACTCGATCAGCACTGATCCGAATGACTGCAGTGAATTGGTGTCAATTCCTCCCGACAGTGTTCTTATGCAGCCAGACAAGCTCCCAGGCGACAGCATCAAGGGCCTGCCTCCGGTCGTACAATCGATACACGTTGCTCAATCCGCAATCGAATAGCACGTGGGAACCGTCAGAGCAACGGTGCCGCCTGCGAGGATGATTCCGTGTTGTAGAGTTCTCGCAACATGGCTGTTGATCGATACGCCGTGTTTCGTTTGTCAGTCCCCGATGTCGCGGCGTGCACGCGCGGTCGTTCTCAAGCCGAAGTGATTCGTCAACTATGTCCTCGGTTTCGCATGACACCAGCCGCCTGCCGAGCCGAGAATCAGATGTGGCTTTGGCGACTCCAACGTCGGTGCTCGAGTGGTGTGTCACAATTCTGACGGCTGCGGTCGTGGGCATCGTCGTGGTCCACCGGGCACTCACCAGCGGGCTGCTTGGTGATGAGCTGATGTTCGTTCATGCTGTGGATGAAGGTTTCAGCAACAGCCTGATGGCGGCCGGTTCGTCACACCCTCCACTTGTCCGGCTTGTTGTGGGGGCCGTTGCGGATCCAGCCGCGTCCCCCGACTGGCTGCTTCGACTGCCGTGTCTCATCTGTGCGGTCGGATGTGTGTTCATCTGGCAACGCGTCCTGCTGAGGTTGATTGAACCGCGACTCATTCGCTGCATGCTGCTGCCTGCGATTGCCTTGAATCCGATCTGGCTTGGCCAGGCCTTTCAGTGTTTGCCGTATCCTCCTCTCGTCTTTGTTTCCAGTCTTCACTGCCTGATGTGGATGAGATTCATCGAACACCAGGACACCAAACGAGCAGCCGTCGTGATTCTCACTGGCAGCCTCCTTCCGTGGATTCATTTCTACGGCATCAACGTGCTGATTGCCGGGGAGGGAATCTGGTTCATGCTGATCTGGACACGTCAGGTTACACTGCGGCAGTTCGTGTACATCAACCTGGCGATCCTGCTGCTGACTCTTCCGGTCGTACCACTTGCTGTCTTCTATCTTGTCCACGACCGACCGTATCCCCTGCTGGAGATCGCAGACTACTGGTCGTACTGTCTCCCGGCATCGTCATGGTGTTTCTGGAAGCTGACGTTTCCCGGGCTCGAATCAGAACGCCCGTGGTTTCTGCTTCTGTACGTTGCGGCAGTGTGGTTTCTGGTTCGATGTTTTTCTCCTGGTCGTACTTCGAACCAACGCACGAATGTGGAGATCATTCGACAGGATCATCAGGTCGTTGCGTTATGTTTTCTGCTGGCCGGGTTCTCGGCCATTCAGCTCCACTCAATGATTTCTCAGATCGCAATGTGGCCTCGATACATGCTGGCCGGTTCCTGGATTCACCTGCCGGTCGCAGCAATGCTTCTCATCCGATTTCGTTTCGAAAGGACTGCATGGGCACTGGCTGCCGCCTGTGCCGCATTGGTTGTGAGTCCCTGGGGGTTCATTTCAGCTGATTCATCAACAGGATCTGACTACGCCAATGTTGCCGCTTACATCCGGTCATCGAAACAGGAACACGATGGATTCCTTGTTCAGACGATGGATTTCTGGCGAGGTCCCAATCACTTCGACCAGCTGTGGGAGGAACGCTACGGAAACCTGAACATGCCTCTGGTATGTGGCTCTCACCGATCAAGATCCAGTCTCAACGCAGTTGGACTGTCGCTGCCACAGATCAGCCCTGACATCCAGCGCGTCTGGATCTATTCGCATCTGTTCAAAGAGAACTGGCTCAGAGCACAGGAAATCGACGGATGGACACTATCGGGACTTCGAGACTTCGGTGGGCCATTTCCCGTTGCGCTGTTCACACGGAGTTCCTCGATGATGCCGCCAACTCAGGAGATCGTGCTGCAACGGTAGCAACAGATGTAGGGGCAGGATTACCAAATGCATCATCGCCCTCATGGACTTTGTCGCGTCTGCCCGTCCAATCCGGGCGTATGTTTGGACTGCTTTCCGGTCTTCTGCTGAGACCATTCCGGACGGCAAGCCGTGTCCCGCTGTGCTGATTTTGGTCGTGCATGAGTGTCCTATGTTAAACTTCCCCAGAATTCTGATCACCGGAGGTGCCGGATTCGTGGGGAGCAGTCTGGCGTGCGCGATCCGTCAGGACAGGCCGGATATCAAGGTAATGGCCTTTGACAATCTGATGTGCCGGGGAAGCGAACTCAATCTGCCACGGCTCAGAGCTGCGGGTGTTGAGTTTCTGCATGGTGATATTCGAAACCCTACGGATCTTCAGGAGGCTGGTCAGTTTGATCTGTTAATTGACTGCGCCGCCGAACCATCCGTCCAGGCAGGTATGAATGGTTCGCCTCGGCCCGTTCTGGACAACAATCTCTTTGGCACTGTGAATTGTCTGGAAGCAGCAAGAGTCAACAATGCGGCGTTCCTCTTTCTGAGCAGCAGCCGAGTCTACCCCATTCAGACGTTGAATCAGACGCCGTGGGTTGAATCGTCAACTCGATTCGAATGGACCAGGGTGGCAGACAGCACAGGAATTTCACCAGAAGGCGTCACTGAAGACTTCCCGCTGCAAGGCGCTCGATCGTGGTACGGAGCCAGCAAACTGGCGAGCGAGGTGGTTGCTCAGGAATATGCCGCGTCAGCCGGCATGCAGGTTCTCATCAATCGCTGCGGCGTACTGACCGGTCCCTGGCAGATGGGCAAGGTCGATCAGGGCGTGGTGGCTCTGTGGGTGATGCGCCACCACTTCGGCCTGCCGCTGAAGTACATGGGCTATGGAGGCACCGGACAGCAGGTCCGCGACATATTGCATGTTCAGGATTTGTATGCGCTTATTCGTCGGCAGCTCTCGGCACCCAGCTTGTGGGATGGACGAATCTACAACGTTGGTGGAGGCAAACGGGTTTCGATATCCCTGGCTGAGCTCACTGAGATGTGCCAGCTGGTCACCGGAAACATCGTACCGATTTCATCGGTCCCGAAAACCAGTGATGTGGATCTGAGAATCTATCTGACGGATTCGTCGCAGGTACAACGAGACTTCGACTGGAAACCGCGGTTGTTGCCGGAACAAATCGTCCAGGACATTCATTGCTGGGTGAAGGAGAACGAATCGGCGCTTCGTCCCATTGCCGGTGCATCTGCAACAACGAAAGCTGTTGTCGGCACGGTAACGGAATCAGGAGGACCGATATGAAACTATCGATCGTGATTCCGGCTTACAACGAAGAAAAGAACGTTGGCCGTACTCTTTCGGAGCTACAGCAAGTTGTCGAGTTTGAGCACCAGATTCCGTACGAGATCATTGTTGTCAACGACAACAGCTCGGACGGAACCCCGGAAGTTGTTCAAAGCCACATGGCTGAGAATTCAAATGTTCGCATGATTACTCGCCTGGCTCCCGGTGGCTTTGGTCGAGCCATCCGAGCCGGCCTTGATGAAGTTCGAGGCGACGTTGTTGTCATCTGCATGGCCGATCTTTCGGACGACCCAGGAGACGTTGTCGCGTACTACCGTAAGATCTGTGAAGGTTATGACTGCGTCTTCGGTTCAAGGTTCGTCAAGGGCAGTCACGTTGAGAACTACCCCTGGGTGAAACTGGTCGTTAATCGAATCGTCAACACCGCGATTCGTCTGCTGTTCCGCGTTCCGTTTAATGACCTCACGAACGCGTTCAAAGCCTACCGCACATCAGTGATTCGAGACTGCGGTCCTTACCGATCCAGTCATTTTAATATTACTCTGGAACTGTCCCTGAGTGCCCTCATTCGCAACTATCACGTCTGCCAGATTCCCATCAGCTGGTTTGGCAGGACCTGGGGAGCCTCCAATCTCCGACTGCGGGAGATGGGCCGTCCGTATCTGTGTACCGTGTTGCTGTTCTACTTCCAGAGGATGCTGCTGCAGGACGACCTGATGGCCGAACGACTGGCGAGTTCCCGAGATCGCGATATGGACGCCCGACAGCTCGAAGGCCGTATCGCTCGACTGGAAGAGATTCTCGAAAAAGTCGACGAAGAACTGATGCAGAGCGTTTCCTGAGGCTCCGAAGTCTCATTACTGCACAACCTGCAAACCGCCGTGCTTCGTTTCTTGAATGGCGGGGAATTGCTGTTACCCTTCGCCAAATTTTGCGCGGTCTTCTACTGCCGACGCCTCTTTGCGGATCCTGAGCACTTTCTGTTTCTCAGATAACGTCCGCGCTGCGGACGCCCGGTGAATGAGTCGTGCGTCCCCCGATTCAGCTCCCCGGTTCTGCAGGAACGCTATCAGTGCCACGGCGTGACGACATCAAGAAGATTCTGATTATCGGTTCCGGCCCGATTGTGATTGGCCAGGCCTGTGAATTTGATTACTCAGGAACACAGGCATGCAAAGCCCTGCGGGAAGAGGGCTACGAGGTGGTCCTCGTCAATTCCAACCCCGCCACGATCATGACCGATCCCGACACGGCGGATCGCACCTATATCGAGCCAATTACGTGGCAATATGTCGAGAAGATCATTGAGAAGGAACGCCCGGACGCATTGCTGCCGACACTTGGCGGTCAAACGGGGCTCAACACGGCCATGGATCTGGCCCGCAACGGTGTGCTGGAAAAGTACAACTGTGAAATGATTGGGGCGCGCGAAGACGTCATCAATCGTGCCGAAGAACGAGAAGCCTTCAAAGAAGCGATGATGGCTATCGGACTGGAATGTCCCAGAAGTGCTGCTGTCCGTACGATGGAAGAAGCTCAGGCGGCGCTGGATGACATTGGTCTGCCGATCATTGTGAGAGCGAGTTACACGCTGGGCGGAACCGGTGGAGGTATCGCGTACAACGTCGAAGAATTCAAAGATATTGTCCGCCGGGGACTCGAACTGTCGCCGGTCACCGAAGTCCTGCTGGAAGAATCCATCCTCGGATGGAAAGAGTACGAAATGGAAGTGATGCGTGACCGCGCCGACAACGTGGTCATCATTTGTTCCATCGAAAACTTCGATCCGATGGGCGTCCATACAGGCGATTCCATCACGGTCGCTCCGGCTCAGACGCTGACGGACAAAGAATACCAGCGCATGCGAGACGCCACCATTGCCTGCATGAGAGCAATCGGCGTGGAAACCGGCGGATCGAACGTTCAGTTTGCGATCAATCCGCGCACAGGGCGCATGACGATCATTGAGATGAATCCTCGCGTGAGCCGTTCCAGTGCATTGGCATCGAAGGCGACCGGATTTCCTATTGCCAAGATCGCTGCCAAGCTTGCCGTTGGCTATACACTCGACGAAATCCCCAACGACATCACCAAAGAAACTCTCGCCTGTTTTGAGCCAACGATCGACTACGTCGTCACCAAGATTCCTCGCTGGACATTTGAAAAATTCCCGGAAGCCGACCCGACCCTCACCGTGCAGATGAAATCAGTCGGCGAAACCATGGCCATTGGTCGTACCTTTCGAGAATCGCTTCAGAAAGCTCTGAGAGGCCTTGAGATCGGCCAGTTCGGCCTGGGCGGAGGCAAAAAGGATCTCTGGGGGACTTCCCGACAACCTGACAAAGACGCCATCCGGAATAACCTCTCAACTCCAAACGACGCCCGTATCTTCTGGATCCGGTACGCTTACAAGTCAGGCATGAGCGTTGATGATGTGTTTGCACTCACTGAGATCGATCCATGGTATCTGCGGAACATTTACCAACTCGTGTCACTGGAAGATGAAATCCGCGCCATTGGACGTATGCAGGATGTGTCTGCTGACCTGATGAGGCGAGCTAAGCAGAACGGGTTCTCCGATGCCCAGCTTGGTTTCTGGTGGGACACGTCGCAGATGGAAGTCCGACGGCACCGAAAGTCGCTTGGTATTGAAGCGACATTCAAACAGGTGGATACATGTGCCGCTGAATTTGAAGCCTACACTCCCTACTACTATTCGACCTACGAACAGGAAAATGAAACGCCAGCCAAAGAACCTGGCAAAAAGCGAATCATGATTCTTGGTGGAGGCCCGAATCGGATCGGCCAGGGAATCGAATTCGACTATTGCTGCTGCCAGGCCGCGTTCGCCCTGGAAGAACTGGGCATGGAAAGCATCATGGTCAATTCGAATCCGGAAACGGTTTCAACTGACTACGACACATCCGACTACCTGTTCTTTGAACCACTCACCACCGAAGACGTGCTCAATATCTGCGACCGCATGGAACCCGATGGAGTCATCGTGCAGTTCGGCGGGCAGACACCATTGAACCTCGCACGAGCACTCGAAGCGGCCGGAGTTAACATCATCGGCACCAGTCCCGATATGATTGATGCCGCTGAAGACCGCGAACGGTTTCAGGCGATCCTGGAAAAACTGAATCTGCGACAGCCACCGAATGGCATCGCCATCAATACGGAAGGCGCTCGAGCGGCCGCGGAACGCATCGGTTATCCGGTGCTGGTTCGTCCGAGCTACGTTCTCGGCGGTCGAGCGATGGAAATCTGCTACGACCAGGAATCACTGGTGCGGTACATGACCGAAGCCGTAGATACATCCCCGGACAAGCCGGTCCTGATCGATAAGTTTCTGGAAGATGCGATCGAAGTCGATGTGGACGCCATCTCAGACGGAGAAACCACCATCGTCGGTGGCATTATGGAACACATCGAAGAAGCCGGAGTCCATTCCGGCGATTCCGCCTGTGCTCTGCCGCCTCATTCGCTGCCGGAATCGGTCCTGGAAGAGATTCGCGACGCAACCAAATCACTCGCCGCAGAACTGCAGGTCCGCGGACTGATGAATATTCAGTTCGCTGTCAAAGCGAACGACGGTGGTTATGCGGTCTACCTGCTGGAAGTGAATCCAAGAGCCAGCCGGTCCTCACCGTTCGTCTCCAAAGCGACCGGCCGTTCACTGGCTCGAATCGCGGCAAAGGTAATGGTTGGCGTATCACTCAGGGAGCAAAACCACACGCACGAAATTGTGCCCGAATACACCTCTGTCAAGGAAAGTGTGTTTCCGTTCAATCGGTTCATCGGCGTCGACATTGTTCTCGGCCCGGAGATGCGCTCCACCGGTGAAGTCATGGGAATCCACGAAGGCTTTCCAATGTCGTTTGCCAAGTCACAGATTGCTGCAGGAGCCAGTCTGCCAACGGAAGGGAAAGTTTTCATCAGTGTGGCGTCCGGTCACAAAGAAAAGATGGTCGAGCCGGCCAGACGACTGAAAGAACTCGGCTTTGATATTGTGTGCACATCCGGAACAGCAAGAGTATTCAAAGAAGCGGGACTGGAAGTGGAAACCGTTCGCAAGCTGCAGGAAGGCCGTCCGAATCTTCTGGACCTGATGGCGAACGAGGACATTCAGTTCATCTTCAATACTCCCAGCGGTAAGGGAGCACGCACCGACGAAGGACGCATTCGAGCCGCTTCTGTGACGCACCGAGTTCCCTGTGTCACCACGCTTCCAGGCTGTATTGCCGTGGTCGACGCACTGGAAGCGCTTCGCAATCAACCAGATCCACAGGTGTGCAGCATCCAGGAATGGGGAAAGCAATTGAAGGTACCGGCACCCGCGTAGGATGTAGGGCGGATGAGATCCGCCGTCCGGTTCTGAATCAGGAAGACAGGAAGATTTCAGTCACGGCCGGTTCCTGATTTCCTGTATTCCTTATTCCAATCTGTCGCCCATGCATGACTGTTGCGGTGGCAGATTACGTATCATTTCATTCGCCTTGCGCCACTCACCGTGTGAAAATGCCGTCATGACCGGACCTGACAAAACACGGCGTGATCTCTTGTTGGGCAGAACCGGCAAACAATCTGCCCAGCCGGAAGCCGGTTCGACGTTGCGTCTGGCCATCCAGGCAATGGCCTGCGACTTCGCCGCCGCAGTCAATCCCGGCCAGACCGACCAACTTCTGGCGTGTGGCGATGCGCTCGAAGTTGTTCCTCACATTGAGTCCTGGTTAAGCAGCTACCAGCCAAACAGCGAACTTTCGCAACTGAACACAGTCAGCAACGGCACACCTGTCGAAGTATCTCGTGAATTATTTGTCCTTCTGCAGACCGCAAAAGAGTTGCACGAATCCACCTCCGGTGCATTTGACATGGCATCCGGTGCACAGATTCAGCTCTGGCGTCGATGCCGATTGGAAGATCGTATTCCGACTGACGACGAAATCCAGGACGCTCTGACAGCGTCCGGCATGTCGAATGTTGTTCTTTCGCCAGAATCAACTGAGGTCTCGTTCTCGACACGTGGTCTGAGTCTCGACCCTGGGGCCATCGGTAAAGGGTACGCGCTGGATCAAACAGTCGAAGCAGTTCGAAACGCCGAGAACGGTCCCACAAACTACCTGCTGCATGGCGGTCGCAGCAGCGTCATCGCTCATGGTGAACACAATGATCTGCCAGGCTGGCCAATTGGGATTGGCAATCCGCTGTTGACGAACCGCCGACTGGGAACCGTGATTCTCAGAAATCAGGCCATGTCGACAAGTGGTTCCAACATTCAGTTCTTCCGCTGTCAGGGACGACGATTTGGCCATATTCTCGACCCGCGCACCGGCTGGCCGGTGGAGGGTATGCTGTCCGTGACCGTGCTTGCTGATTCTGCTGCGGTTGCAGACGCGGTTTCCACCGCGTTTTTCGTGTTGGGGGTCGAAAAGGCTGTTGAGTGTTGTGATAATCATTCAAGAATTGGGGTGATCCTGGTTCCATTCCCGAAAAAGGGGAGTCGTGTTGAACCGGTCGTTATCGGCATTCCTCCCGAACAACTATTCTGGGATGAAGAACTGGTGACCCTGAAATGATGAGTCAGCATAAGCAGATCATATGAAACGAAATTCCATCATCGCCGTGGTGCTCATGGTCGTCCTGCGACTCGCCATTGGTTGGCAGTTGCTCTACGAAGGCCTCTGGAAGATTGACACACTCGACACCGCCAAACCCTGGACGTCAGCCGGATACCTCAGGAATGCGCAGGGGCCACTGCGAGATACGTTCCGTTCAATGGCTGGCGACCCGGACGATCTCGACTGGCTCAACTACGACGTCGTCGCCAAACGCTGGGACGACTGGGCGGAACGTTTCACATCCAGCTACGGACTCAACAAAGACCAGGTCAGCCGGCTCAACAAGTTGCTTAACGGAGCCTACGGCACGGTCGACGGTCGCAAGGTTTATGCATCTGACAAAGGAGAGCTGGCGAAGCTGCCGAATGAGATTGAAGATCTCAACAAGGCAAGCGGCGTAAGCTCCAAAGTCGTCTGGTTCGATGCGGAAGCCAAATGTCTGTACGTGGATGGCGATCAGCACATGAAAGACGCCGAACGCGACAAGTTGTTCAAGCTGGTTCAGTACAACGAAGACAAGACCTTCAAAGACGACGACAACAAGGCTTTTCACGAAGCCGTCGATGTCGTCTTCAAACGACAAAAACGAGGGATAGGGTACAAGGAAAAACTCGCCGGAGCCGTCAAAGGAAACCCCGATCTGCTCGGTAACGACAAGTGGCAGCGTGTCGGACAGAAGAAACAGTATCAGGCTCAGCTGGCACGCTATGAGAAACTTCGAAGCAATGCGGAAACCGAATTCCAGTGGGATCATCTCAACTCAGACTGGGGCAAGATTCAGTCATTGCGAGCCGAAGTCACCGCGCCGGTGAAAGCTCTGGAAGAGGAATTTAAGGAATCTGCAATTAAGCTGCTGTCTCAGAGTCAGCTCAGCAACAGCCCGGAATCAAAACCATGGACCACGTTGAAGATTGTTGATCTGTCAACAATCGCCGGGTTGACGATTCTTGGTTTTCTGCTGCTGGTCGGATTTTTCACACGGTTCGCGGCTCTTGCGGCAGCTTTCATGCTGTTCAACTTCTATCTGGCCATGCCGCCGTTTCCCGGAGTTCCCGAAATGCCTGGGCCGGAACACAGTTTCATCATCAATAAGAATCTCATCGAAGTCATCGCTTTGCTGGCAATCGCCGCTCTGCCGACTGGCTACTGGTTCGGCATCGATTCGTGGCTCATCGGACGAAAAGAACGAAAAGCCGCACAGGCCGCCGCGTAGTCGCCAACGGCTCTTAGACAAGATCAACCTTCTCCACACGGATATTCAAATGCAGCTCACACCGGAACAGGTAGAAATTGGAAAGCATAACTTCGGCCAGGCCGTGGGAGTGGAACGTCGTGAATTCCTGAAGAGCACGGCCGCCGCCGGTACTGGTCTGGGAGCACTCTACTTTGGCTACGAGAAGCTGAAGGGGGAACCCGTTCGCACCGCATTCATTGGGACCGGCGACGAAGGCAACGTGCTGATTAACGAACATCCGACGGACTACATGGACATCGTTGCGATTGCCGATCTGCGTCCGGCCAACGTGAAGCGCACGTTTACCGGCAGCCATCCGGTTGCTCGACGTGGTCTGCACAAAGTCCTGGGCAGAGCCAAAGCCGATGGCATAAAGAGGTTCAAGAACCACAAAGAACTTCTGGCGGCGAAAGACGAACTGGGACTGGAAGCGGTCGTCATCGCCGTGCCGCTCAATCAGCACGCTCCAGTGGCCATCGAATGCATGGAAGCCGGTCTGCATGTGCTGTGCGAGAAGCTGATGGCCAAGACAGTCACCGACTGCAAAGAAATGATTCGTCTGGCCGAGTCAAAGGACCTCAAACTGGCGGTCGGTCATCAGCGTCACTACAGCGTGCTGTACGCGAATGCAGCTCACCTGACCAGCACCGGAGTGCTGGGCGACATCAAATTCATTCGAGCTCAATGGCATCGCAACAACAGTTTTCCAAACAGCGATGCCTGGCAGAAGTGGGACAAGTCTCACAAGAGCGATCGCGAACTGCTTGAGAAGATGGAACAGGATGGCTCACTCAAAGATCTGGGCTACGACACGGCTCGAAAACTGATCGACTGGAGATTATACGACGAAACCGGTGGAGGACTCATGGCCGAGTTGGGCAGCCATCAACTCGATGCCGCCAGCATTTTCCTCGGAAAGGTCCACCCAGTTGCTGTGCAGGGCTATGGCGGAAAGAACTTCTTCGGAATCGAAGGAGTTGGTCCGGAATCCGCACAAAAGGACAACCGAGACATCGACGATCAGATCTTCGTCACGTTTGAATTCCCCGGCAAACAGTATGCTCAGAACGAGCGCGACATCAGTGTCGTGACTTATTCGTCCATGAACACCAATCGCTGGGAACCATACGGCGAAGCAGTTTTCGGCAGCCGAGCCACACTGGTCATGAAGACCGAGAAAGAAGCTCTGCTGTACAAGGAAGCCAGCAAGGCGAGTCCTGGTGGAATCGAACAACGCATCTGGGCCATCGAAGGTACTGAAGGCGGAGCCGCCCTGGATTCCTACGAAACATCGGCTCCCGCTGCCGCTGCAGACAGTGGCCCGGCCGAAGCCGTCAGCCGAGGCTACCGAGAAGAAATGGAACACTTCTGCTACTGCATCCGCACCGGAAAGAATGAACTGCGATGCGACGGCAAAGTGGCCATGGCAGACGCCATCATGGCCCTGACCGCTAATCTCGCAATGAAGCACCAGAAGCGAATCGTCTTCAAAGACACATGGTTTGACCCCGCCAGCGATGAAGTGCCGGAAACCGACGCACAGGTCACGTCGTAAGCCGTAGGCCGGACCAAGCGCAGCGCCGTTCCGGCAATAGAGTTTATCGATTCATCGTTTGGCAATCCTATTGCCGGAGCGGCGTCGCTGGGCTCCTGGATCCGGCCTACAGTAACGTTCCACTCGGACAGAACATATGCCTGACTCAATCATGTCATCCATTCGCAGCACCGTCTTCCTGACGGGAATGATTCTGGCAACCGATCTGATTGCCCAGCAGCCCGGGTATTCCGTCAAGGTGACAACGGACCGCGCAGACGCCTTGTATGAAGTCGGTGAACAGGCCACGTTCACCATCACTGTGATGCGAGGCAACGAGCTGATCAGTGACGAAGGAACACTTGAATTCCACCTCAGTGATTTCCTCGTCTCCGACGGTTATGCCAACGGCAAAGTCACTCCAGGAACAGAGCCAACCGTTGTGACCGATGGACTGACAGAGCCCGGATTCCTGCGCTGCGCAGTAACGTTCACTCCAAAGCAAGGCAAGCCGGTTCGAGCGAGCATTGGAGCTGGGTTTTCTCCGGAGAAGATCGGACTCAGTCTGCCGGTTCCGGATGACTTCGATGAATTCTGGATCGAGCAGAAACGGCAGCTCGCTGAGATCCCACTGAAGCCGGTTCTGACTCCGGTTGAACACGACGACGCATCCATCGAATGCTATGACCTGCAGACACCGTGCCTGGGAGGAGCTCCCGTATCCGGCTATTTCTCAAAACCCAAAGGAGCCAAAGCCAGTAGCCTGCCTGCCATCCTGTGGGTACACGGGGCCGGTGTTCGCAGTTCCAGTCTGCCGAATGCTGTTAAGGGAGCACGAGCCGACATGTTGTCGCTGGACATCAACGCTCACGGACTTCCCAACGGCAAACCAGGGAAGTTCTATTCGGAACAGAATGCCGGACCGCTCAAAGGCTATCGTCACGCCGGACGCGAGAGTCGCGACACCATCTACTTCCGCGGCATGTTCCTGCGGCTTGTTCGAGCGATCGACTTCCTGGCCGCTCAGCCGGAATGGGATGGAGAACACATCGTTGTCATTGGACACAGTCAGGGAGGAGGCCAGTCGCTGGCAGCCGGTGGCCTGGACTCCAGAGTGACATTCATCGCTCCCGGAGTTCCCGCCATTTGCGATCATTCGGGTCAGGCAGCCGGTCGAATCAACGGGTGGCCGAAGCTGGTTCCGAATGGTGACGATGGCAAGCCGAACCCCACCATCCTGGAAGCCGCTCGTTATGTCGACGCCGTTAACTTTGCCACTCGCTGCAAAGCAGAAGCCATCATGAGCGTTGGGTTTATCGACCACGTTTGTCCGCCATCGAGCTGCTACGCCGCGTACAACGCACTTACTGGTCCGAAGAGCATGGTCAATGAACCGCTCATGGGCCACGCCGCTCCTCAGCACATCCACGACATCTTCTTCGCGAAGGTCCTGGAACACGTCGGACGAGAGCCCGTTGCTGCGGAGTAACACGCCGCTCACGTATTGTCTCGGTCCCAACCTCTGTTTGGGACCGCATATCCCCGAAGCTCCGCTTCGGCGAACAGTGCTGGACGTTGGAACACACAACAGCGCAAGCAGAGCTTCGGGGGCAGGGGTTCCCAGGCAGAGCCGGGGAACCAGAGGCGGCGGCTGTGTGGCCCTGGCTTTGCCAGTGTCCTCCGTCGCACTGGCGGAGCCAGTCGCACATAACGATCAGGTCGGAATCCGGAGAAATCATCCGATCGACTTTGGCGATCGCATGCCTGTCGAGACTATCATCAAAGTCAAGTTCGCATTCGACGCACCCGTACTCCTGACAAAGGAAAACGATGACGACCACACTTCGACAGCCACTTGCTTTCACCATCGCTCTTATCACATTGCTGGTGATCTGTTCCGAAACGCCGGTAGTTCATGCGGAATCTCCCGAGGGATTCACCCCACTGTTCAACGGCAGGGATCTGGCTGGCTGGAAGGGACTCGTCGGGAATCCAAAGTCACGAGCAGAAATGTCTGAGGAAGAATTGCGCGTCGCCCAGAAGGAAGCTGACGAGCATATGCGGGCTCACTGGACGGTGGTTGACGGCATCCTTCAGTTCGATGGAAAAGGACAGAGTCTTTGCACTGATAAGGACTATGGAGACTTTGAACTTTACGTGGACTGGAAGATCCTCGACGGCGGCGACAGCGGTATCTACCTCCGAGGCAGCCCGCAGGTTCAGATCTGGGACACCGAATTCGCAGACTACTTTCGACATGGTGCAGAGAACGGTTCCGGTTCCCTCTGGAACAACAGAAACAATCCTCGCTTCCCACTTAAGAAAGCCGACAACCCGGTTGGCCAGTGGAACACGTTCTACATTCGCATGGTTGGCGCAAAGGTGACTATCAAGCTGAATGACCAGTTGGTTGCCGACAATGTCGTCATGGAAAACCTCTGGGAGCGAGACCTGCCTATCTATCCTCGCGGCCAGATCGAACTGCAGAATCACGGCAACACGCTTTACTTTCGTGAGATCCACATTCGCGAGATTCCGTCGGAGGAAGCAAACAGCATTCTTGGTGAACAGGCCGAAGGCAGCTACGAGAGCGTGTTCAACGGAAGTGACTTCACCGGCTGGACCGGAGACCTCGGAAACTACGAAGTCGTCGATGGCGCCATTGTCTGCAAAGAGGGCAAGGGAGGAACCATCTTCACGGAAAAGGAATACGCGGACTTCGTCGCCCGGCTGGAATTCAAACTTCCTCCCGGCGGCAACAACGGACTTGCACTTCGCTACGCTGGCGAAGGTCGGCCTCATCTGGACGGAATCGAACTGCAGGTCCTGGATTCAGAACATCCAAAGTACGCGAATCTGGATCCACGACAATATCACGGTTCGGCGTATGGACTCGTCCCGGCTCACCGAGGCTACCTGCGTTCCCATGGCGAATGGAACTATCAGCAGGTCACGATGCGTGGGTCTCGAATTAAGGTCGAGCTGAATGGATTCACGATTCTGGATGCCGATCTGTCAGAAGTGAAGGAATCGAAGGACGGCGAAGTCCCGGCGGGCGCGTCACGCAAAAGTGGCCATTTGGGGTTTGCCGGGCATCACGATCCCGTGGCGTTTCGCAACATTGCGATTCGCGAACTGCCTGGCGCACCGGCGACCCCACCGTCACGCGAGACAGCAGTCAGCCCCACAAATGGCCCCATCACGTTGTTCAACGGTCGGAATCTGGAAGGGATGTACACATGGATTCGTGAATCGCGTTACTCAGATCCGAAAAAGGTCTTCACCGTTCATGACGGCATGCTGCATATTTCGGGCGATGGCTATGGTGGATTGACAACGAATCAAAGCTATCGCGACTATCACCTGATCGTTGAATTCAAATTCGGAGAGAAGACCTGGGGAAATCGCGTGGATCGCGCAAGAGACTCCGGCCTGCTGGTGCATTGCTGGGGCCCGGACGGTGGATACAGCAACACCTGGATGGCCTCCATTGAAGCGCAGATCATCGAAGGTGGAGTCGGCGACATCCTGGTCCTGTCAGGTAAGAACCAGCTGACTGGCCAGGTCTATCCAACATCACTCACAGCAGAAATCACAAAGGACCGTGACGGTGAGAAGGTGTGGAAGAAGGGCGGAGAGCGTGTCACGATTTCCGGCGGGCGAATCAACTGGTACGGTCGCGACGTGGACTGGGCCGATACGGTTGGCTTCAGAGGGAAGGATGACGTGGAAAGCCCGTTAGGCGAATGGACACGAATGGAAGTGATCGCAGACGGCGACCACCTGCTCTACAAGGTGAACGGAATCGTGGTCAACGAAGGCTTTGACGTGACACCCGACGCCGGGAAGCTCATCCTGCAGACAGAGCAGGCCGAAATGTTCGTCCGCCGCTTCGAACTCTGGCCGATTGGCAAGGCTCCAACGGACGAATTGAAGCAGTAGACGTTGTCTCTCCAACCTTCCAGATCGCATTTCGACTCAGTCGTACGATGGCCCTCGAGGCCATCGAAGAGATTTGCCGGAAAGTGATGGTCTGGAAGGCCGTCGTACATGCGGCACAAGCACTGGCAGAGCCAGTGGCACTCGAACTCACAGGAAACGACCATGGCTCTTCGTCCCGTCATTGCACTCAGCGTTATCGTGCCGTTTCTGTCGCCGGTTGCTCTTGCTGCTGAGCCTCTGATCGCATCGATTAACACGGAAACGCTTTGGGAGAATCGAGATGGAAAAGGAGAGACCTGGTTTCATCCACGCGCCTGTATGATGCCTGGCAAAGACGGCGAACCGGTTGGCTTAATGACTCTTCAGGTGATCGGTGGCTCGGACTACTTCGGGCCGGTTCACTGGTCTATGTCGAAGGACATGGGGAAGACGTGGAGTGATCCGGAGCCAATCGCCGGGCTGGGGCGAGATCCTGTGCCGGGACGCGCGGATGATCTCAAGGCCGGTGTCTGCGACGTAGTGCCTCAGTATCACCCGCGAACAGACACGGTCATCGCTATGGGGCACGTCGTCTTCTACAAGGGTGATTACTTTGCACGAAGAGAACAGCTGTCTCGCTATCCGGTTTACGTCACAAGAACCAGAGATGGAAGATGGTCCCAACGAAAGATCCTCGAATGGGATGATCCTCGAACGACGTCCATCTACTCCAACAACTGCGGTCAACGAGTTGTTATGTCGGATGGAAGTGTACAGATGTCGTTTACGTTTGGTCCGAAACCCATGAACCGTATGGTGGCTGGAGTCCACGCGACGTTCGACGGCAGTGAACTGAAGGTCAGGCAGGTCGGTCCTGAACTGCATAATGATAAAGGTCGGGGACTGCTGGAGCCCAGCGTGACTCAGTTTGACGGCAAGTTCTGGATCACCATGCGAGCGGAAGACAACCGAGGTTATGTGAGTGTCAGCGACGACGGCCTGCACTGGGAAGACAAGCGACCCTGGGCATGGGACGACGGAACTCCGCTCGACATGTCAACGACTCAGCAGCACTGGCTGACTCACAGCGACGGACTGTTTCTTGTGTACACCCGCCGGGATGCGTCCAACGAAAACGTCATTCGGTGGCGTGCGCCCCTTTGGATCGCTCAGGTCGATGCGCAAGAGCGATGCCTGTTGAAGTCCACCGAGCAGGTGGTGCTGCCGCTGGTGGGCGATGGCGTCAATGACCCCAACAAGGTTGCGTTGATGGGAAATTTCAATGTGACCAACGCCAGCCCGGAAGAATCATGGGTGACGGTCGGTGAATGGATTCCTCGTGACGGCTATCGAGGCAACGTATTACTGGCACGCATTCGCTGGACGAAACCCAATCGCCTGCCGCTTTGGTGACTCCGACCGACACATTTGTGCGCGCTGGCTTGTCCACAAAAAATGGTAACCTGGGCGTAGACCGGATCATGGAGCGAAGCGACGCCGCTCCGGCAATCATGCCCGAACGGCGCTGCGTTTGGTCCGGCCGACAGGATGTTACCTGACATTCACGCGATCGATGGCCTGCTGGGAACAGCCAACGACGTCAACGAACGACGATCTCACTGTCCGCCTGTTCCTGACGGCGGTCAAAGACCTCCTGCACGGTAATCCGAATGTTCTCGCACAGCCCGTCCAGATCCAGATCATCTGTGTCGTAGCCAAATGGTTGTTCAACGTCTTCTGAAACAGTTTCCAGCCCCAGCATGAAGTACGCGGCGATCGTCGACAACGGAACAGTCCACCATCCGAAGTGGTTGACGATGCCCCACGGAAACGTCAGCAGATAAACGACGACGCACTGACGAGTGAAAGCTCGATACGATCGAACGACGCGAGTGCGAGCGATCCGTTCGCAAGCGCCACAGATTTCGAGAAACTCGCGGGCTTCCGCATCCAGAACGCGCAGAACACCGCTGTCGATAAAGCCATCGCGGTACCAGCTCCCAAACTCACCATACATCCGCGTGATGAGATACGATGGCACATGTGTGGGATGATCGGGGCAGGCTTCAAATCCATCCAGAGACTGCAAACGCGAATCATTGCGAAGGTGATCTTTCAAACCCTTCGCGAATGCGACAATGGTGATTCGGAATCGATTGAGTCCGTCCTCATCAGCCCTGACGAGATCAGCGACCTTAATCGCAAGATTGCGACTAATGTTGACGAGCCGTCCCCACAAGGTGCGAGCTTCCCACCAGCGGGAGTAGGATGCATTCGTTCGAAAGACCAATAACCAACCAAGGACAACCGTCAAAGCCGCGTGAATGTCCGGAGGCAGATCCGCGATCTCATGAAACTTTGACGTTTCTTTCCACACGGCAAGTAGTGAGTACGCGCCAATCAGTGCTGCATACAGACTGACGCGCACTAAAGTTGGATTACGCGCGATCTCCGGGACCAGGTGCGCTGGCTGCATGAAATCACTCCGGAAGCACCATCGATACTTCTCTCGAGCAGGGCTGCTGTCAAAGTTTGGTTCAGTGCAGACGAATCAATCGGCTGACTTTGAAGGAGCTTTCCGAAATCCGGCTTTGACAAGCGTTAAGAACCCACCTTTCAAAGGGCGTATATCATGCCCGCGTTCGCGCAGAAGCTCAGAAACGATGAGGACGCGTCCGCCGCTTGCGCAGTGACAGTACACGGGTTTGTCTTTCGGCAGCAGCTTCTTCTGTTCGTCAGTGAATTCGCCAGTGCGAATTACGCTGAGCGGCAGCAGACTGGATGCTCTCAGATGTCCTCTGTCCCATTCGGCTTTCTCCCGGACGTCCAGCAGGATCGCTCGTCCTTTCGTGACCTCCTGCTTCACTTTCGCCAGGCTATCCAACGTGTGTCCGTCGCGAGTGAAACCAGATTCTTCAGACGCAACGGTCACTGGAGATGTTGACAATGCAATCGTCAGCACCGACAGGCTGAACAGAACGCTCTTCATGGATGACTCCTCAGGAAAACGGACTACGTGTTGAGGCATACTTGAAAGGTTGTCAGTCTATGAACCTTCACACACCTATTTCCATTCACGATCCGGAAATCAAATTGCAATCGGTCAGTTCGCCGTTGGCAGCCCTTGTTTGAGGCCGCAAAGTTTCGCAAGCCTGGCCAATCGGGATGCTTGCGAACACAAGGGGCTGCAATGAGGCGGCCGCGAGAGTATTCCCCGATGCGGCTCATTTGAGGTGGTAAGTTTTCGATGTTCACTTCGTTCCTGAGCTGCCTCTGGTCGGCTCACAGATTCTGCCAACCCGCGTCGGAACCTCCTTATGAAGTCCCTTGCCTGTGCATTCCTTGCCGTAACAATTCTGCCTGCGTCTGTTCAGGCAGGCTGCAATTGTCTGTCGGGCCACGATCATGGCCCTGCCGCTGTTGTCCATCCCGGGCCTTTGATGCCAGCTGTGCCTATGGTCACCGGACCTCCGATCGCACACGCGATGCCCGCCATTCCTATTGCGTTCACTGCGGCTCCGCCCCCTGGAACCCTGGGGCAAACGTACTCACGCGCGTCTCACCCCATTCCGGAAGACAAACATCCTCGTTCGGCGATGCTGGCCGTTCGAGATCACAATGCCGTCAAGTATCTTCGAACACAGAACATGGGTGGGTTCCGAATGAAGAACGGAATCTGGCTGTTTGAAACCGAACGTCCTCTGTTCCCCGGTGCAGAACACATTGTTCGAGTCGAAGCTCGCGAGGACAAGAATGACATACAGCCATTCAAGGTGCAGTTCGTCAGACTCATCCCCGGTCGGATCGTGTACCTGGATTTCTGACGCGGCGGATTCGTGCTGACATGAAATACGCAACGCCACCGGCCGATTCCGGTGGCGTTGTTTATTGGCTGTGACGGAACTTCTGACAATTCGATTCCGAGGAGCAGCTTGACGTCATTCCGCTGGTGGGAGCGCAGTTCTGCGGACTGACGTCGCGCAGCTCGCCCGTAACTTGTGTGGAATATCAGCCAGCTACCGCGCGTCCCGCTGAAGGCCCATGAGAACAATGTCCGGGTCGAGGTCATGCTTTTGCCACAACGAGCGTTCCCATTCCATGACAGCCGGATTCACAATGTCCCCACTCATCAGCCCCATCACTGGTGAAGCAGCGAAGTTCAACTGGCCTTCACGACCAAATCGTTCTCGCAGACCATCCATGCCGAGTTCCTCCGTGGGAAACCGCTTGGTCACATGCACGACAAAGTAAGTGGATAAGTCGGCATTCGGAACAACCGCCACTTCTTCGTCCTGCATTTCGTCAAAGATGACTTCCATAAAGTCATTGCCCGCGCCTTCCAGCATGGTCACTCCATCGGCGAAGCGAATCCGGGACAGCTCTGCCTGAGGCCGCTGCTGAAACCGTTGAGCGGCCGCCTGACTCTGACGCAGCCATGAGAAGGGCAGCGACTCACGGACCGTCAACGTTGCTGAACCTTCTTTGCCGGTGATGGTCGCTTCTTCCAATGTTGCGGCCATTCCGACTCGGTCTTCACCTTCCTTTGCCAGACCATCCCGGACCTGTTGAGCCAGTTCTTCGCCTCGGGCCTTCACCAGTTCACGGGCTTTGATCCGCTTGAACTCTTTAACCACGGCGTCTTTCACGCCTGGTTCGTCCAGTGTAGGAACGTGGCTTTCAGAGAACTCGACAGCCCAGTACGCGTAGTGGCTTTCGCTGCCCTCATCTACTGCCGGCTGGAAGACGCCTCTGTTTGGCATGAACAGCGAGGTGTCATTTGCTGCCACTTCTGTCCCAATGGATGAGAAGATATTGAATGCAGCTGTGTCCTGCCGACCCCCACCCTGAAAACGGGGACGCTGAGGGTCTGTCGCGACACCGATCTGGTAGTCGTCTTCGTTACTGAATTCTGCAAAGGTGATCGTCGAACCAGTGTCGGCAAACACGAGACCGCTCTGTTCAGCATAGTCCTGCATCTGTTTCAGGTAATCAGGCAGCAGTTTCAGCATTTCAGCCCGAACGTCAGCTGCTGCCGCTTCCGGATCTTCGGCGTACTTCGCAGGATCTTTCTGAATCAGCTCAGACACTTTCGCCCGGCGTTCGGATGCAATCGACTGCATGAAGCTCACCGCGGCGTTCATTCTGACATCGATTTCAGCACGAACACGGTCTGTGTGCAGTTCTCCGCGAATCGTTTCGCGCAGTTCGTCGGTGAGTTCGATGTATTCATACTCGACCGCCATGTCACCAGCTTCGCTGCCGTCTTCCGCTTCTGTCTTCTTCGGAATAATCAATGGCTGCTGATCGTCGGAAGAATCTTCGGCGGGAGTCTCCGCGTTGCCGTCATCGGAAGCAGGTTCTTCTGACGTTGTTTCTTCGGAATCAGACTGTCCTGCGGCTGACTCCTCTGCACTGTCAGTCGCTTCCGGATCGTCAATTGAAAACTGTCCGGCGTTTGATTCGGCGGATGCTGGTTCCTCCGTCTCGCTTTCGGGCGTTTCTTCCGATGATTCCGTATCAGCTGGTGAGTCACCTTCTGACTCTGCTGGTTCCTCCGGTGAATCTTCGGCGTCAGGCGTTTCCGATTCGGTAGGTTCCGGAGTTTCAGAGGCCGTTTCGGGTTCCGGCTCCGAATCAGGAGATTTCGCCGGTTCCGTTTTGGCTTCGCTATCAGCCTTGTCTTCTTCGGACGGCTGATCTTCGGTGGCGCCATCTTTGTCTGACGTGTCCGATTCCTGATTCTCTTCTTCAGTCGGCTCTTTGTCAGGAACTACAACTCGACGGTATCGAGTTTCACGATTCTCGTTGTAGAACGCTTCGACGTCCTCATCTGACACGGCGTCGACTGTCCCCGCTACAGAATCGAAGTCCGCTTCCAGCCAGGCGATTCGCGCGCGGCCCGGCAAACGAAAACCGGGAGAACCAGGTTGCTCCTGATTGGGAAATTTGTCTCGACCAGTCATGAAGAGTTCGTCAATTTCTGCATCCGAAGGGTCATCGACCTGGTCAAGAAATGAATCAACGTCCAGTTCTGTCACGTTGATTGCCTGACGCACATTCATGCGCTTGAAGTATTCCCACTGCACTTGAGGTGGAGGCGGTGACAGGCTGCCCTGAGGAGCCAAAGCCTTGTAGGCGATTTCCCGAGCGATCTGTTCCTTCAGGATTTCAAACAACGCCTCATCAGTGACTGGTTTCTGGTCGTACGACAGAGCTTTACGTGCCTTCGCGAATCCTTTGGCTGTCAACTTGTCTCCGGTGGCCTGGTTGACGTAGTCGCTCACCATCTGGTCCGTTACGGAGATTTCCAGTTGTTTCGCCTCCTCGGTCAACAACCGGCCGAACAACAGATCTTCCAGTGGCTGGTGTCCGAACCCGAATTGACGAGCGAACCGCGCTGTGCCTTCTCCAAATGCTTCTTCAGTCGCACGCGCCAGGAACATATTTGCCAGGGCGCGACGCTGCCCCATTTCGTCGAACTCGGATCGCTCCAGCAGGAACGACCCGGCAGCGACCGGTGGTGGTCCCGTGAATCCCGGCAGGATCAGTCCCAGCAGTGCACCGAGGATTGACCCACCAATTCCCCACTGCAACCACTGGCCACTGCCGACGCCGGCCACACCAAAGACTGCTCCGCCAAGCAGCAGCCCCAGCAGCCAGAAGTTGGCTCCGGACTGCGTGAACAACGCGTCCAGAGTGAACACGAGCATTGCCAGGATGACCAGCACAACCATCATGCTGGCCTGGTGTTTGCGGAAGAAGTTAAAGGGAGATGCCATGCCTGACGCTCGAAACTTGAATGTGTTGAAAGGACGACTTTTTTTGCCCGTGGCTTGACAGGCTGGGGAAAAATGCCGTATCCCACCGGTCCGATGAACCAGCAATCGGCATTCTCATGCGACTGCAATCCATCACCGGAGTAAGTGCCAAGCTGCGGATTCTAACTGGCAGCGAAGCTTAGGCAAGGTCAATACAACATTGACTTTACGTCGGTCTCTGGTGCAGGAATCAGAGCGCCGAACCAGGTTCTTACCGGCAGTCCGACTGTCCTGTTTCTCTATTCACTGGCATATCACGCATGGCTGCACGCAAGAAGGCACTCGTAATTGTCGAGTCGCCTGCGAAGGCAAAGAAAATTCAGGGATTCCTGGGTAACGACTATTCCGTTCGAGCCAGCATTGGCCACGTCCGTGACCTGCCAGCCAGCGCGAAAGAGGTACCGGCTGCGCTGAAGAAAGAATCCTGGGCCACTCTGGGAGTCAATGTAGAGAACGATTTTGATCCGCTCTACGTCGTGTCGTCCGACAAGAAGAAGGTCATCAAGGAATTGAAGGATCTCCTGAAGAGTTCGGACGAACTCATCATCGCGACCGACGAAGACCGGGAGGGAGAGAGCATTGGCTGGCATCTCGTCCAGTTGCTGAATCCCAAAGTGCCCGTCAAACGCATGGTCTTTTCAGAAATCACGAAGAAGGCCATCACAGATGCTCTCGCAGAAACCCGGGAGCTGGATGAAAACCTTGTCGCTGCTCAGGAAACTCGGCGAGTCGTCGACCGTCTGTATGGGTACACCCTCAGCCCGTTACTGTGGAAAAAAATCTCCCGCGGGCTTTCTGCAGGGCGAGTCCAAAGTGTGGCCGTCCGAGTCCTTGTTGAACGCGAAATGGAACGTCTCAAATTCCGCAGCGGGACTTTCTGGGATCTGAAAGCCACGCTGAAGGCTGAATCCAGTGACGCGTTTGAGGCCATACTGCAGACTGTGGGTGGTCAGCGCATCGCCACCGGCAAAGACTTCGACGAGAACACAGGAAAGATCAAGGAAGGAGCCAACGTGCTGTTGCTGGAGGAAGCAGCAGCCAAAGACCTACAGTCCCGAATCTCAACCAGCCCCTGGGTTGTTTCGAAAGTCGAACAGAAGAAACAGACACGTCGGCCGTCTCCGCCGTTCACCACCAGCACGATGCAGCAGGAAGCCAACCGAAAACTTGGCATGGGAGCTCGTGATGCCATGCGCACCGCTCAACGCCTGTACGAAGCCGGTCACATTACCTACATGCGAACGGACAGCGTGAGTCTGAGCGGTGAGGCTGTCAATGCAGCGAGAGGACGCATCGACGATCTGTACGGTGACAATTACCTCAGCCCCTCGCCCCGACAGTTTACTACGAAGAGCAAAGGCGCGCAGGAAGCTCACGAAGCGATTCGTCCGGCAGGAACGAAAATGCAGACAGCCGACGAGCTCGGGCTGTCAGGCCCCGAACAACGGCTGTACGAGTTGATCTGGAAACGCACCATGGCCACTCAAATGGCCGATGCACAACTCCGCTTTGATACGGTCACCATCAGTGTGGAAGACGCCGACTTCCGTGCCAGCGGACGGACCGTTGAATTCGCCGGGTTCTTTCGAGCCTACGTGGAAGGATCGGATGATCCGGAAGCCGCGATGGAAGACAAGGATTCTCCATTGCCTCCGATGCAGGAACGGGACTCACTGAACTGCGATGGCGTTGGTGCCAACAGCCACGAAACAAAGCCGCCCGCGCGGTACACCGAAGCGTCTCTGGTGAAACGCCTGGAAGCCGAAGGCGTTGGCCGTCCTTCCACGTATGCCAGCATCATCAGCACCATTCAGTCGCGCGACTATGTCAACGCAAACGGCAAACAACTGGTACCTACGTTTAAGGGACTGGCTGTGACGCGGCTCCTGGAGAATCACTTCCCGAAGCTGGTTGACCTGGGTTTCACAGCGGGCATGGAACAGACACTGGATGACATCGCCACCGGGTCCGCCGACCGTCTGCCATACCTGCGTGAATTCTATTCCGGAGCCGAAGGAATCGATGAACAGGTGAAGCAAAAGGAAGCCGACATCGATCCTCGCCAGGCCTGCACACTCAAGCTGGACGGCATCGAAGCGGACGTGAGAGTCGGACGATACGGTCCGTACTTCGAAAAGACAGAAGGCGAAGACAAACTTACCGCATCCATTCCGGTTACGGTCGCTCCAGCGGATCTCAGCAACGAACTGGCCGAACGGCTGATTGAAGAAAAACAAAAAGGCCCGACAGCGTTGGGAATGCACCCCGAAGAAGGACTGCCAATCTATCAGCTCAACGGCCCATTCGGTCCCTACCTGCAACTCGGTGAAGTCACGGAAGAAGTTCCCAAACCGAAGCGCTGCAGCATTCCCAACTGTTTCGACGTATTGAATCTGGATCTGGAAACAGCCATCGCGTTGCTCGCTTTGCCACGACGAATCGGTCATCACCCTTTGACAAACAAAGTCGTTAACGCCGGTATTGGTCGATTCGGCCCGTACGTTTTGCACGACAAGGTCTACGCGAGCTTCGACCGAAAGACTCACGTCAAGGAAATCGACGGCCAGACCTACAATGTCCTGAATGTGACGATGGACGCCGCCGTCGACATGCTCAAGAACACCAAAAAACGAGCCGCACCAACACCGATCCGCGAGTTGGGCAAACACCCGGACGATGACGCCGTCATCGGCATCTTCGAAGGTCGCTACGGTGCTTACGTGAAGCACGGCAAGATCAACGCGACGTTGCCGAAAGACATGGAAATCAACGACGTCACTATGGAGCAGGCGCTGGAGTGGCTGGCAGCCAAAGCCGCAAAGACCGGAGCAAAAAAAGGCGGAAAGAAGAAGGCCGCCAAAAAGAAATCTGCAAAGAAGAAAGCAGCTAAAAAGAAGACCGCGAAGAAGACGTCTGCCAAGAAAAAGACCGCCAAAAAGAAGGCAACTAAAAAGAAGCCAGCGGATGTCGCGGAACCAAACGCTGAATGAATCTGGTTCTTGAATCGCGTAGGGCGCGTTTAGCCATCAGGAAACTCTCGGAAAACATCGGGCAAGGTGCTGGCTAAAGCATTTTACTTTTTGTTGTGGACGTTCTGGCTCGTGGGATTGCCTGATTCACAGGCTCTGCACGTCCAACGCGGCCATAAGTCACCGTCATACGCTGTCAAGCAGACGGGCCGGATGGATGCTCTGCCGAATCGCGTCCAAACCCAAGACTTCCGGCAATCCTACGTCTTTGTGGCGTCAAGGCTGTCTAATACCTGACGGCAGGATTGCCTCAGTACATTTACGTCGATGATTCGATCTTCCTTGCGCTTCTCAAGGCACCGCTTGACGATTGACTGAACTTCAGTCCCTGCCAGCGCGAGTATATCGACTGACACATCTTTGTTGAGATGTTGTTCGAGTACATCTGAGATTGTCTCTCCTGGGAATGGTACTGCGCCGGTCAGACACTGGTACATCAGACAGCCAATCGAATAGATGTCGCTGGCAGGTTCCACCGGCCCACCACGAATTTGCTCGGGCGACATGTAGGATGGCGTTCCGCAGATATTGACGCTTTGAATGGCGTCGTCTGTGGTGTAGCGAGTCGCCAGGCCGAAATCGAGAATTTTGACAACGTTACGCCGTCCGCCGGTGTTCGCGAGAAATACATTTGCCGGCTTCAGGTCACGATGGACCATTCCTTTTTCATGTGCTTCCTGCAGACCATCGCAGATCTGAAGGACAATTCCCAGAGTCTCTGCAGCGTCGAGCCGTATGTCTGTCGCAAGGATATCTTCGAGTGTTTTTCCATCCAGGAGTTCCATCACATAGTAGAAGTCACCATGATCGGTCCGACCATAGTCGAAGATGCGAACCGTGTTCCAATGCGTGAGGGTCGCTGACAACTGGACTTCCCGTTCGAATCGGGCAACGGCTTCCCTGTCTGCTGCCGATTCAGCGTGGATCAGCTTGATCGCCGCTGGCCTCTTGAGCATTCGGTGTTCGGCCTTGTAGACAATCCCCATACTGCCTCGGCCCAGTTCGTCCGTGAGATGGTACTGACCATACAGCCGTGCGGCTTCTACATCGTGTCGCAGCGAAGAAACGATGTGAGCGCCCAGCGTGGCAATTGCCGCCATGGACAGCGTGAGCGTTGGGATGACATAGTTATATGGCAACATGTTCTGCAACGGCTCGTACATCTGAATCTGGATCAGTGCAGTTGCGGTTGGCAATATCGCAGTAATCGTCGTGACAACCGCCGTTCTTTGCCACGTACTGGGAATGAAGATGCCATACATCGCTATCAGGACACAGGATGCTATTCCGAGTGAAGCTCGGTAAGCGGGAAGCGTGACCAGATCGCCTGTTTCGAGGCCGACCTCCGTACGGAAGATCTCCAGAAGAGTCATTTCCGTAATCGGGACGGCCATGACGAGGATCTCCACTCTTCGCAACGCCGCCACTGATGGACGACGAGACCGCCGCAGAAAAATGGTGACAATCAGCAACAGACCTGTGGTCAGCAATCGCAAACCGAATCCGGCCGGCAGGAACTGGCCATTAACCGCTGTCATGACTGTCAGGACTGTCATCACGGAGATCAGCGTGACTCCTAACACAAACAACCGCCATCGCAGGAGCCGCTGAGTGCCTTCCTCGAACCGAACTGCCAGTTGGCCGACAGAAGAGTGATGGTGCACATCAATATGGGACTGCGTTTCGTTTGCATCCGGAGTGGTGGATGCCAATGGCGAGCGTTCGACGCTGTCCGGGCCAGTGATGATTGTGTCTGCAGGATCAGGAGACATCGACGATCGGCATACAGGAAGTAACGGTGGAGGCGGCAGGTGTCTCACAGGAGCTGACCTGCGTGAAATGCAGCGTACCGGAGAATCAAGGTGTCGTCGAACAAGGACTTCGGATGCTCTGTCGTCTGGTTCCGGAAGAGTCAGCGCCCGATCAGAGTCTGATCCATCAACGATGCCACAGAGCGCCCTTCTGTCACGGGCAGCTTCCAGCAGCTGGCTTCTTTGGAATTTCGAATAAACAGCCGGTCTCCAACAACAACCGGATGGTTCCACGTTTTGTCCTCAAACGCCTGGACATCGGCCAGTTCCTCGTGACCGTCGGGGCTGGCATTCAACAGGACCACCTTGCCCGATTCTCCCAGCACCAGCAGCAGGTCCGAGTCCGCCAGCAACATCAGTTGTCCCTTGCCGTATCGACCGCCTTTCCATTTTCGTTTGCCATCTTTGAGATCGATGCAGGCGAGAATCTTGTTGTCGAAGCCGTATGCATAACCCTTGTGAATGACGAAATCATTGAAATCCGGTTTCAGACCTGTCGATGTCCAAAGTTCCGTCGCAGACAATCCATTCTCGGCAGCTGCCACCTGAATGCATCTCGTCCCGGCACCGTTTCCTGTCGGCAGCAGGAGTGAGTCCTTATCGATGACTCGTGGCTGGACAGCGCGATAGCCAATGTAAGGCCACTTGTAGTCGAGCTTCACTCTTCCGGTTTGTGGTTCAATGAGTGTGACTCCATCGTTGGTCAGCATTGCGATGTACAACTCGCCGAGTAACTCCACCAGCGCTGGCGAGCTATACGAATGATTGCCCGCAGGAGCTGACCATTCCGTTTCGCCGGTGTCTGTGTTCAATCCAAAGACTCCGCGATCACCATCTCCACCGGCGTAGACGACAACCTGATCGCCGACTACCAGCGGTGATGATGAGAAGCCCCATTCGAGTGGATTGCGTTGTGCCAGTTCGCGCAAGTCTTTTTGCCACTGAATGTCGCCGGTGCGAGGATTCAGATTGAGAACCACTCCGGCAGCTCCCTGAACGTACACTCCGCCATCGCCCAGAGTCGGAGTCGCTCGAGGTCCCGGGCCTCCCAACGGATCCCAGAAACGTGACTCCACATGCTGAGTCCAGATTTCTTTTCCGCTGTTTGCGGCATAGCAGACAACTGTTTCGTGTTCGCCACGTTGTTCCTGAGTGAACAGCAACTCGCCGGCGACGGCAAATGAAGACCACGCCGGTCCGACCGTGATCTTCCACAATTCCTGAGGCGGATTTGCAGACCAATCGGAAGAGATCACTGCTCCCTGCTGTTGTGCCGCACCTCCAACTCCCCGAAATGCCGGCCATTCCGGATCGCTAAGCCACCGATCCACGTCCGCCGCAGCGAAGTCGGCCATGCCACCGCCCTGCCGGTTCTGACTGTCCGCCAGCAACTGGTCTTCAACAGACGTTTCCCATCTCCAGCGGAACTCCATTGAAAAATCACTTCGCATGCCATCTGTGCGGAGCAGCAACGTCGATCCGAAACCAATCGCAGTGATGAGGACAATGATGAACGTGCGATTGAGCGTCAGCATTCGTCGAACTGCGATCGATGCCAGTCCGAACAGACTCATGCCCAGCGGTACCGTCAGCAGTGCCATGCCTGGTCCCTGCATCGTTGGATCCAGAGACATCACCGTGATGCCCACTGCACTCAACACGCCGATGAACCCAATCAATCGCTCGCGGGCGGAAGATCGACTGAAGGTGACCCACCAAACGAGCATCAGGAGGCTACAGGCCAACGGCCCGAAGGATGACAGCATCCACAACATCGGTGGTCCGTCATTGACGAACAACGGTATCGTTCGGCAGACGATCATAGACAAAATCAGCGCGAACGCGGGCCAGACACGCAGGGGCTTCAGTACGGACGGCTCTGCGCTTCCCGGAATGAAATCGTCGTCAATTTCCGCAGCATTTTCACTACTCATGGGCTGACTCTCAATTGGATGGTTCACCTGTTGCCATGCAGGCCCATTGTCCTGTGCAATTGATTCGTCGACAAGCGAGATCGATTAGCCGGGAATTGCCTCAGTGAACCTGAATCAATATCCCACTCAGTAATCTGCCATTCGGAGTGTGGCCTCTGAGTGGAACAGACATGAGATCATGTCCCGGCCGCCGAGTATTGTTCCCGTAGTGACAACTTGCGGAGACTTGACACGAAATCCAAAGTAACTCCGATTTGCCGCGAAATCGTGAAGTGCTCAATGTCGGGACAGATGAGGAAGCAGGAACCGATCCATTCTGCTGAACGCGTGGAGATCCCGGGACCAGACAGAACTGTGATTCCAGGAAACGGTGATCTCATGAGATCGTCCTTTTGTCGAGCCATCGTGCCCACTATATTCGCCGCCTCTGATTGCTGGCCCTCGCGCTGCGGGGGCTATTTTCGTTTCTGACGTCCGGGTTGTGGTGCGAGTCACCACGTGTCGTCTTGACTCGGACGCGCTTGATCGCGAGCAGGCTGCATATCACCGCAGCCGCTCGGCATAAGTTCGCTGTCCGGTTTCATGGCCGATGGTGCGTCAGATGCTTCCTGCCTACTGAAAACAAGATGCTCAACTTCTTTCGTCAACAGTCCAATTCAATCAAAAACGATGTGCTTTCAGGCCTCACTGTAGCCTTGGCCCTGGTTCCGGAAGCAATCGCTTTTTCGTTCGTCGCTGGCGTCTCACCATTAATCGGCCTGTACTCTGCCTTCTTCATTGGATTGATCAGTGCCGTCGTCGGTGGTCGGCCCGGCATGATCTCCGGAGCCACCGGAGCGATGGCCGTCGTCATCGTTGCTCTGGTTGCCCAGCATGGTGTCGAGTATCTGTTTCCCACCGTCATCCTGTGCGGACTGCTGCAAATCGCAGTCGGACTCGCGCGACTCGGAAAACTCATTCGGATGGTTCCTCATCCTGTGATGCTTGGATTCGTGAATGGCCTGGCGATTGTCATTGGGCTCGCTCAGCTCGGAAGCTTCAAGACCTTGTCGTCCTCGAATGAACTCGTGTTTCTGCGGGGAATACCCCTGGCCATCATGCTGCTGCTGGTAGCCGTCACAATGGTCATCATCTGGGGGCTGCCTCGCCTGACACGAGCAATCCCAGCCTCTTTGGTCGCGATTCTGACAGTGACAATGCTGTCGATAGTGATCAACAACCAGTTGAGCGAGCCTGGCGAATCCAATGTTGTCGCCACCGTTGGCGATATGCTTCGAGTCAACATGCAGGCCAATGCAGCATCACTGTCCGATGGAGCTGATACAGAAGCAAGTGATGCAGGCATCAGTGGTGGGCTGCCCGTTCCATTCTTCCTGCAATACGACCTGGTTCCATTCACGTGGGACACGCTGCGAATCATCTTTCCCTATGCAGTGATCTTATGTGGCGTCGGCCTGATTGAATCGCTGATGACGCTGACGCTGATTGACGACATCACGCAAACCCGCGGCCAGGGGAACCGAGAATGCATCGGACAGGGAGCCGCGAATCTGGTCTGCGGCATTTTCGGGGGAATGGGTGGCTGTGCCATGATTGGGCAATCGTTGATCAACGTCAATTCCGGTGGCCGGGCGCGATTGTCCGGGATCACAGCGGCGACATGCCTGCTGCTGTTCATTCTGTTTCTGTCCCCTCTCATCGAACAGATCTCAATGGCAGCTCTGGTGGGAGTAATGTTCATGGTGGTCATCGGAACGTTCGAATGGGCGTCGATCAGGATGTTCCGAAGAATGCCGGCCAGTGACATGTTTGTGATGGTACTGGTCGCGGCCTACACGGTCGTCATGCATGACCTGGCATCTGCCGTCATTCTCGGAGTTGTTGTGTCGGCATTGGTTTTCGCGTGGCAGCATGCAACGCACATCGGAGCCGATGTGAAGTACAATGAATTCGGCAGTAAGGTCTACCAGTTGCACGGTCCGTTGTTTTTCGCCTCTGTCGCGTCATTCAGAGAGATGTTCGATGTGGAGCATGATCCTGACGATGTGGTCATCGACTTCTACTACAGTCGCGTCTACGACCAGTCCGGGATGGAATCAATCAATGCTCTGGCTGAGAAGTATCAGACTTCCGGAAAACGCCTGCACCTGACGCATCTCAGCCCCGAATGTCGTTTGCTACTAAATCAGGCTGGCGACATGGTTGAGATCAATCTGTCGGAGGATCCACAGTACCACGTCGCTACCGACCGCCTCGCTTAGTTCCTCGCTGGCAAACCGCAGGGGCCAACGGACTGTGGTCCACGAGTGTTCGTTCACGGAAGGTGTTGTGCGGGGATTCTGGTTATATCCGGATACGCCAGACAAAAATTGCTGCGCCACGAATCATCAGGGCGTACGAAGCGAAGACACAACAGATGTGACTCTCGCCGGTGACCGTCGTTCGTTGAATCAAACGAGTCACCCGATGTTGCTATGCCGTCATTCCCGACTTGAGGGCACTCATGGCCGACGAAGTCGACGTCGCAAAACAGATGCAAGAGGTTGACGCGCAGGTTCAACAGATCCCGACAGAACCAATGAACGTCGAACATCCCGTTCAGAAACCATTCTGGACATCAAGAGCTGCAATGTGTCGCACCTTCGTGGCACTCACAGCGATGGTCATTCTCAGTGACCTGACGATCTATCGAGCCGAAGGATTTGCCGGCGCTGCCGTGTTCCTGATACTCGGTCCAGTCGTATTGTTTGCCGCTCGTCCCTGGACGCGGGCGAATCAGGCGACGTTCGTGTGCGGTTTCTTTCTGTTGTGCCTTGCCGCTCGGCTGGTGTGGTGTGGTTCAGAACTTGCTGTGATGTGTGGAGCAGGCGTTTTTCTGGCGTTCTCCATTTCACTCAACGGGCAAAAACCGTTCGTCGCCCAAACACTTGGACTTCTGGGGTTGTCCATTCCATACGGTGTAGAGGTCGTGGGATATTTTTTCATTGGTCCTCGATCTGTCGTCACTCAGGAACCGTCTGTTCGCAAAGCCAGTCTCCTGAGCGTGATTGTCCCAATGATAGCCGTCGGGGCGTTCGGATTAATCTTCGTGTCGGCGAATCCCGATCTCCTCAACTTCATCTCTGAAAGCATCAAGCCCTGGGTCGACAGTTTCTGGAAGTGGCTAACGACTTTTCAGTTCACTGAGATCCTGTTCTGGTGCGGAACATTGCTGTTAGCTGCCGGACTTCTACATCCATTGCTTCCAATACGTGACGACAATGATTCAGTAACAGAAGCTACGAACCAATCTGCAGAGTCAACGTTATATGCAATCTGCCGCAACACGCTGGTCACTCTCATCGGATTGTTCGTCCTCTACCTGGTGTTTGAATTCCGGACGTTGTGGTTACGCGAATTTCCGGAAGGGTTCTACTACGCGGGCTATGCACATCAGGGAGCTGCCTGGCTCACCGCGGCGCTCGCACTTTCTACGTTGATTCTGTCACTCATGTTTCGTGGTGCGATGCTGAATGATCCTCGGGAAGCACGGTTAAGGAAACTGGCGTGGGCCTGGTCGGCACTGAATCTGTTGCTGGCGGCTTCGGTCTTTAACCGGCTTCTGATCTACATTGACTTCAACGGTATGACACGAATGCGAACAGTGGGATTGTTCGGAACCTCGACGGTCGTGGCCGGATTCCTGCTGACACTGTGGAAGATACGAACCCGTAAACGTTTTCTGTGGCTCGTTCGTCGAGACCTGTGGGCATTGGCGGTCGCCGTTGTTGTGTATGCGATCACGCCGGTTGACTGGCTGATTCACACGTACAATGTCCGACAGATTATGTCGGGCGACCTGGCTCCTGCAGTGCAGATCACAGAACACCCTGTTTCCAGCGAAGGTCTGCTGACGCTTGAACCACTGCTGGAATGCGAAGATCCCATCATTCGCAAAGGAATCGCCGCCATGCTGACGCTGTATGAACAAGGCCTTCTTTCGGAACGGACCGATTCCAACCGAAAGAACGTACCAGCCCATTGGACAGCCCACCAGTGGTCAGTCGAACGATTGAACCACCAGTTGGATCAAACAGCAGACCGCCGAACAGAAATTATCGGTACGGACGATAATCCTGCGACGCTGCTGGATGAATTCCAAACGTACGCGTATCAATGGTATTGAGCACCCACTGTCACAAGATGAGGTAACTCGATCCGTCGAAGACCGGCCGCCAGAGCCAAATGAGTCGCCGCGGCTCCGCCGAGGGAATGCCCACAGAACCACAGTTCTTTGCGGGTGCCTTCCACGTACTGCAGCACGGTCCACAACTGCGATGCGTGGTCTTCGATGCCCCGATGAACCCAACCACCAGCGTTGGCACGTCGCGGAAGGACTCGACCATCTGCGATCAGGTCCCGGACATCGTCACGTTCCGTACCTCGCACAACCACGACGACACGATGATCGTCTTCGCAGATCATCGCATGAGGGCCACCGTAGCCGACATCCCGAATAGTGTGAAACC